>FTDG01001039.1_pt1 | contig 97548 bp, 138 predicted proteins | sample 1639751 | NCBI WGS metagenome assembly FTDG01 (sample SAMEA3914869, study PRJEB12502) | metagenome | biome: forest; material: soil | place: USA | collected 2012-03-12 | depth 0.1 m
ACTGGACGGTGCCCCAGAGCGGCGGCACGAACGGCACGCTGGCGATCGTCTACAACAACGTCTACACGCCCACGTCGAGCGCCACGATGGCGGTGCCGGTCGTCCCGGCCACGCCAACCGCGTTCAGCGGCGTCACGGGCGCGGCCTACACCGGCGTGACGACCTTCGTCGCGACGCACATCGTGCCGTTCCCGGCAGGGCTGCTGGGCTCGCAGGGCGACTACAACCAGTTCTACGTGGGTCGTTGCACCAGCAACACGAACGTGAAGGCGCTGAAGACGTTCGTCGGCGCGCTCGGCTCCACGTCTACCGCAGTCGGCATGTCGCAGTCGCAGAACACCTCCGTTCTGAACAACAGCGACTCCGTCACCTCCTCGATCAGCTTCGGCAACTACGTCTCGGCGCCCCCGTCGACCGACGTGTTCCACAACGGCGGCGTCAAGAACGGCGGCAGCATCGACTTCACGCAGCTGCAGTACCTCACCTTCGGCATCCAGAACGCCGTGGCGACCGACTGGCAGGTCATCGAGAACTATCGCGTGACCGCCAACCCGAAGGCCTGACATGGACACCATCTTCATCGGCCAGCTGAACGCGCTGGTGCAGAACCTGCCGGTGCTCGCCGCGCCGGCCATCGTCACGCCGCCCTACCTATCGTCGGAAATCGTCGCGGGCGACCCCATCGCCACGACCTACGCCTACACGGACGGCACCGCATCGCTGGGCTATCCGGCCGGCACGGTCGCGCCCGCGCAGGTGCTGGTCGCCGGGACGAACCAGGGCACCTCGTACACCACGACCGATTCGGACGTGGGCAAGACGGTGCAGATCCGGGACACCGTTTCGAGCGTCGACTTCCCCAGCGCCGTCACCGCGGTGAGCGCGGCCATCACGATCCAGGCACGCCAGACCTTCGCGAGCATGGGCTACCTGGGCGGCAACGTCAGCGGAACGGTCGAATACAGCCGCATCCAGCTGTTCGCCGACGCGATCGGCGACAGCCGCGGCTGGTGCGTGCCCAACACGAACTCGAACTACTGGCAGCCGGCCGGCGTGGCCATCCCGACCTCCGGCCTGACGTTCGGCGCGACCTCCGGTACCGGCGTGACGCTGCAGATTTCGTCGGCCTCGCTGAGCCCGCTGAATGGCGACCAGTCGGACATCGGGAAGGTGTTCCTGCTGCGCACCACCACGACGGCCGGCTTGGCGACCAGTTCCTACGGCAACGGCGGCCGCGCGGTCGTGATCGGCTTCGTCGACACGCAGAATTGCGTCGTCACAATCACCACCACGCTGGCCCAGACCTCGTGGTCTAACTCGTCGAGCCAGCTGTGGGAATGCTCCGTCATGACGCTGTCCTTCAGCGCCGCGACGGGCAATGGCGTGACGATGGTGATCGGGGGCCAGAACACCTACGCCGACTCGAACTCGTTGGCGGGCGCCGCGGTGGGCCGCATCTTCACGGTGACGCAGATCCTGCCGAACAACCAGATCGTCGCACTCGGCACAGCGACGGTGGTGTCGGTCACCAACCTGTGGACGGCCGTCGTCAACATCACGTCGGGCTCGATGCCACTGAATGGCACGCCGTCGCTCTCGTGGGGCGTTTCGATCCCGCTGGACTCGAACGGCATGCCGACGATTTCGGCGCAGATCGTCATCTCCGCGTCGCCGGGTGGCGTCGGCAGTGGCCAGCTGAACAACGGGTCGAGCTACAACATCATCTTCTCGTCGCCGGGCGGCGCGACGGTCTGCACCGCGCAGAACTCGTCGAACATGACGCTGGGCAGCGCGGTGCTCCAGCCGGACGGGGTCACGAAGATCCTGCCGTTCTCGCTCGGCGCCGGCACGCAGAACACCTCGGTCAGCGTGCTGTTCAACGGCCCGGTGACCTCGATCAGCGTGCCGCGCGACGGCAGCACGAACATCCCCACGCAGGAGTTCAACAGCATCTGCCTCGCCTACCACTCCCAGCTGCCGCGCCTGCGCTTCATGGACTGGTTGAACATGAACGGCTCCGGCTTCATGCGGCCCGACATCACGTGGGCGCTGGCGGGCGCCGACTGGAAGATCATGCAGCGCATGTTCGGCCACCAGATCCCGTCCTGGCAGCTGTACATCCGCTTCTGCAACGCGCTGTTCGCTTACCCCGGCTCGAAGCTGCAGGAGGTCGACTTCAACCTGCCGCCCTTCGCGGTGGCGGACTACGCCGCACAGCTGTCGACCCTGTTCACGAACTACGCGCCCAGCGGCGCGATCGCGCAGGGCCTGATCAAGCTCTATCCGAACGGCGCCAACGAGCCCTGGAACTCGTCCTTCCTGCCGCTCAACTCGTACACCGCCGCGGCGGTCTATGAGGCGCAGGTGCTCACGCAGTACGCGATGGGCAGCAGCCCCTTCGCCTCGGTGTCGCAGACCGGCACCACGGTCACGGTCGTCCTGAACCTCACGCCCGCGCAGATCGCGGCGACGTACAACGGGCTCGTCATCTCCACCAGCTCGCTGCTGTACGTGGCCGACGGCACCTCGCTCTGGAACAACAAGACGATCGGGTCGCCGTGCAAGGTCACGTCGGTCAGCAGCACCAGCACGCAAACCACGTTCCAATACACGTCGGCCAACAGCCAGACGCTAACGCTGAACACGGCCGACCAGTTCGCGATCTTCTTCAACACCACCAGCAACCTCGTCGCCGACGGCACGTCCTTCAACGTGTTCGACCTCTCGCACAAGTACTACGTGCGGCAGGTTTTCGGCTACAAGCAGGCCTGGACGCGGTCGCAGGATCGCTTCTACTTGAACGTCGGCTTCGGCCAATACGCCGACGGGATCAGCGGTGGCGGAAACGCCATCAAGGTCGAATACCCGTATGCGGCCTACCTGGGCGGCGGCACGGCCTCGTGGCTCTATGGCGCCTCGGCGGCGCCCTACGTGACGCCGACGCTCCACTGCGACGCGACCAACGGCAGCGCCGTCCTGAGCAACTTCGCGGACACCACCAGCGGCAGCACGACGGCCAACGCCATCGCGGCCGGCGCGGTGATCCTCGATCCGTCGCTCTACTACGCTGCCGGCGACACGCTGAACATTCCCAGCGGTGGCAGCACGACCAGCTACACGGTGCAATCCGTGACCGCGGGCGTGGGCGGCACCGTCACGCTGACGGCGCCCTACACCGGTTCGACGCAGCAGCGCATCGCGTGCACGATCAACGGGCCGTCGCCAAGCTCGGCGGCCAACGGGCGCCTGTGGGCCGCGGCCACGGCCAATCTCAACGGCCCGATCGCGCGCCAGATCCTGAACCACATCGGCTTCTGCAAGCTCTACGGCCTGCACCCGCTCGCCTACGAAGGCGGCCCCGACCTACAGAACGCACCGCTGATGAACATTTCCGCGGCGACGGATCCGGCCGCCGGCACGTTCGTCACCGCGCTCGCCGACAAGTGGTTCAAGTACGGGGGCGAGCAGTTCACCTATTACACGTTTTCGCCGTCCTCGTTCGCCAACCAGTCGCAGGGCAGCTGGAACATTTGCCAGGACTACACGGACACCACCTCGCCGAAGCTGGTGGCATGGCTGAACTACTCGACGCAGCGCGGCTACGCGTCGGACATCGGCGCGCCCGGCACGGTGACCTACGTGAACTCGTGGTGGGCATCGAGCGGCGTGGCCTCGTATTCGAGCGGGAACGTGGCGTTCACCAACAGCGCGGTGCGCAACACCGTCGATGCGCAGCGCCTCGTGCCGCGCAGCCGCCGCTTCGCGATCGACTTCACGGCGACGGTCGCGGGCACGCCGCTGACGGTGAGCTTCTATGCGAACCCGACGAATTCGTCCGACGGCACGTTCCTCGGCACCACGACGATCCCGGCCAACGGGGCGGGCACGTCGACCACGGCCGCGGCCTGCGTGGAGGTGCCCGCGTCGGTGGAGCTGCCGCACGGCATGTGCCTGATCCGCGCGGCGGTGGCGGCGAATGCGCCCGGGCAGCCGGGCTTCGGCTCCATCGCGCTGCGCGCGGCCTGACGCGCTTCGTCGTGATGGCAGCCTGACTCGAACGCTTCGGAGTACTTCATGAAAATCCAGATTCCCGGGTACACCCCGAACGCCATCGGCTGGTGGTTCCGCGACATCGACGGCACCGGCCCCTACGGCATGGACGACACCACGTCGCCGCCGACGCCGTACCTGCTCGGCAAGGGCGCGATCGACCAGAGCAATCCGGGTGTCTCGAACGCCGTCGCGCTGAAAGCCGCCACGACCGCCACCAGCACCGCGCTGGAGAACGGGCACGCGCTGAAGGCCGGCGCCGGCACGCTGCGCCTCGCGTCGGTCTTCAACACGGGCGCGAGCGCGCAGTTCTACCAGCTGTTCGATTCGGCCGCGGCGCCGGCCAATGGCACCGTGCCGGTGGCCGTCATCGCGGTCGCCGCGGGCCAACAGGGCCGCTTCGACTACGGCAGCGGAGGCCGCCCGTTCGTGAACGGGATCTACATCGGCAACTCCACGACCGCCGGCACGCGCACGCCCGGCGCGGCCGATTCGCTGTTCGATGGCCTCATGGCGTGAGCGTCGTGACGGCAACCTGAAATCCTTCGATCCCGACCAACATTCCCCGAGGTGCCCGCATGTCCGCGATGACCGACTACCTGGAAAACAAGCTGCTCGACTTCGTCCTGCGTGGCCAGACCTTCACGCCGCCGACGAACGTCTATCTGGCGCTCTACACCGTCGCGCCGACCGACGCCGGCGGTGGCACCGAAGTCACCGGCGGCGCCTATGCGCGCGTCGCGGTGCCGTGCAGCTCGACCGATTGGGCCGGCACGCAAGGCGCCGCGAGCACCGGCGCGAGCACGGGTTCGAGCGGCACCACGTCGAACAACAACACCCTGACGTTTCCCACGCCCACGGCGTCCTGGGGCACCATCGTCGCGGTGGGCCTGTTCGATGCGACCACCGCCGGCAACCTGCTGTTCTACGGCCCGCTGGCGGCGAATCAAGTCGTCAACACCGGCAACACCGTCAGCTTCGCGCCGGGCAGCGCCTCGCTGCAGATCGACAACTGATCTGGCCGCCGCGGCGCGCGATGGCGCGCTGCTCTCTCACGCTCACGGGGGTTGAATGGCGATCGCACAAGTAGGCTCGCCCACGACCACAAGCACCGGGGCAGGAATGTCGCTCACGCTCACCCGCACGGTGGCGGCGAGTTCGTTCCTGTCCCTTGTCGTTCGCAGCAGCTCGGCGCTCGCCTCGATCCCGGCAGGCTGGACGCTCGACGCGGTGCAGGCCAGCGCCAACGTGGCGGGCAGTCAGACGACCATCCTGCACCTCGCCAACGCGCTGCAGGGCAGCGTCAGCGTGACGCTGAATTTCTCGTCGCTGTCGGCCGCCGGCGCGACGCTGTCCGAGTGGTCGGGCATGTACAACGCCACCGTCGACCGCACCGCGGGCAATGGCGCCGCCGGCGCGCGCGGCACGACGGGCAGCACCGGCGCGCTGGCCAACGCGGTCGAACTAGCGATCGCGGGCTACTATGCACCGCAGAACATGGGCGCGGTCACGGCGCCATCCGGCTGGTCGACCCTCAACAGCACCACGTCGCTGGAAGCATCGCTGCACGCCGCGCTGATCACTTCCGCGACCACATCGTTGAACCCGGCCTGGGCCGTGGCGGCGGGCGCCTCCAGCAACAACGCCAACGCGATCGCGACCTACATCCCCGGCCCGGCGCCGATATACGCGTCCGGCATGGCGGCCGTGTCCACCCTCACCGCGCGCCTGATCGGCCGCATGAAGGCGGCGCTCACGAGTTCGTCCACCATGACGGTGGCGCCGCGCGTCAAGAAGCCGCTGGCCACCGCGCTTGCGGCGCAGTCAACCGTCACGGCGAAGTCGCGCGCGATGCTGCGCACGTCGATGGGCGCGTCCGCAAGCTTCAGCGCGACACCGAAGTACCTGCGGCCGCTGGTCAGCGCGATGGGCGTCAGCAGCACCTTGACCGCGGCCGCGCGCGCGCGCCTGCAGACGAACCTGTCGGCCGTGGCGACGCTGTCGGCGGCCTCCACCGCGCGGCTGCGCGCGAGCATGTCCGGCGCCAGCACCATGACCGCGCAGCTGCGCGTCGGCGTGCCGCTGTCGGCCGCACTCGTGGCGACGAGCACCTGCGGCGCGACGGCGCGCCTGAAGCTGCCCGTGGCCGCCTCCATGGCGTCGAGCAGCACCATGACAGCTGGCGCGCTGCGATTCGGCCTGCGCATCGCGATGCCGTCGACCAGCAGCTTCACCGCGACGCCGACCATCTCCAACACGGCCGCGACGGCAGTCGCCGTCTCCACGCTCACCGCGGCGCTGTCGATCACGAAGAACCTCGCCGCTCCGCTGGCAGCGCAATCGAGCGCCGCCGGTGCGCTGTCGATCGGCGTGAATCTGGCCGCGGCGATCGCTGCGCAGTCGTGCCTGATGGTCTCGCCGACGGTCGCGAAGCCGCTGGCCACGGTCATGGGGTCGCAGGCCTCGTTCATGGGGTGGGGCTCCGCGCTGCGCCCGCTGGCCGCGAACATGACGGTGCGGTCACTGGCTTCCGCCACCCTGTCTGCCGTCTGGATGGCGACGGTCGACCTGCGCGCGTGCAGCCGCTTTGATGCGACGCTGTCGGTGGGCAACGACCTTGCCGCGGCAATCGCGTCCGCGTCCAGCATGGTGGCGGCCATCACCACGACGGTCTCGCTGACATCGAACATTCGGCCAACGATGCGTTTCCAGGCCTTCGCCGAGACGCTCATGCCGCTGGGCGCGCCGATGGCGTGCGCCAGCACCCTGCACGCTGCGCTGACGGTGCGCAAGACGCTCACCGTGGCCATGCTGCCCGACACCGGGTCGAGCTTCTCCGCAGCGCCCACCGCGCGCCTGCGCGCCAGCATGGTGGCTTCCGCGGCCGTCGGCGGCCATCTGAGCACCGGCGTGGCGCTGGCCGCCGGTCTGCACGTGAACAGCAGCGCGGCCGCCACCGCGTCGAAGCACATCGCGCTGGGCGCCGCGCTCGCATCGCGCACCACCATGACGCTCGGGCCGACCCGCAACAGCCTGCATCTCGCCGCGGCGCTGGCCAGCAGCAGCACGTTCATCGTGGCCGAGACCGTCGAGCCGGCCGTTGACCCGCTCAGCGAGCCCGCGCCCGCGCGCCGGATCGAGCTGGTTGCCGCGGCGCGCTCGTGGAACGTGACGGCAGTATTGGCTCCAGTCGCAGCTCGCGGCGGCCGCCGCACCGGATAGTGCGAGGAGACGCTCGTGGCGTTGCTCAGCATCAAGGGCCCGGGGGAAGTGATCCCTCTCGAATTCGACTACTGCGCGGTCGTGGGCAGTGGCGTCATCACGTCCGCCGCGTGCACCGTCGTGCTGACGGCGGGCGCTTCCGGGCAGGATCTCGCGGCCATGCTGATCGGCGACCCGGTCTTCACGGACTCGCACGTCACGCAGAAGCTGGGCGGCGGGCTGGTCGGCAACGTGTACCGGGTCAAATGCACCGTCAACACCGATGACGGCAACACCTTCGAGCTGTCGGGCGACGTGCCCGTCAACACGGTCTTCGGGACTTGATCCATGTCCATCTTCTCCAACCCCGCTGACGCGCTGACCGAACTGCAACAGGTTCGGCTGACGATGATCGCGGGCATCCCGGCGCTCGGCGCGTGCACCGCGGCGCCGGGCACGGCGGGCGCGAGCTACCTCGCGCGCAAGCTGCAGGCGAGCGAGGCCGAGGCCGCGCGGCGCCTGGGCGTCTACCTCGAACCCACCGAGCTGTTCCCCGTGAACCCGCCGGACTCCGATGACCTCGCCGAAATCGGCAGCACGCCATGGGCGGTCGAGCCGGCCTACGACATGCCGGAGAACTTCATCACGACGAACTACACCGGGTTCCTGACGCTCAACCAGCGTCCGATCCAGGTGATTCGCGACCTGAAGGTCATCCACCCCGCCACGAACCAGCTGCTCTACGACGTGCCGCTGGAATGGATCCGCACGGACAACAAGCACGCACAGGTGACCGTCATGCCGACAGGCCTCGCCAGCAGCGCGCCCGTGTCGATGTTCCAGCTGCAAATGTTCTACCTGGGGGAGGCCATCCCCCACATGATCTGGGTGCGCTATCAGGCCGGCCTCGCCACCAACGATCCGCGCGTGCCGGACATCCAAGACCTGATCCTGCGCCTCGCCGCGCTGCGCGTCCTGGAAGACCAGTTCCTGCCCCAGAGCGGCAGCATCAGCATGGACGGCCTGAGCCGCTCCATCTCGCGCGACCTGACGAAGTATCGCGAGTCGCTGGAGGCGCAGTTCAAGGATCTGCGCGACTCGATCTACGGCATCAACATCGGGGTGATCTGATGCTGTTCGCCTGCGACTTCAACGACCTGATCAACTCCGAGGGCCAGCGCTGCGAGTGGCGGCGCTCGTTCGCGTGCCCGTGCGTCAACCCGGCCAGCGGCGCCGCGCAGAAGACGTGCGAATTCTGCTGGGGCTTCGGCCACCTGTGGGAGGATCCGGTCGACGCGATCGTAGCCAAGACCGGCTCCGACGTGGTCAAGCGCTGGACGAGCTTCGGGCAGTACGACGAGGGCGACACGGTCATGTCGATCGGCTCGGACTCGCCGGCCTACGCCATTGGCGCCTTCGACCGCGTGCTGATGCTCGATCAGACCGAGCCCTTCAGCTTCAACGTGATCCCGGACGTGAACAACCGCATCCGCTTCCCCGTCATCAGCGTGGAGAAGGTGCTGCAGATCGACGTGGCCGGCGTCACGCCGGTGCTCGTGCAGAGGGGCTTGCCGGATGTCGACCAGCTCGGCAAGATCACGTGGCCGGCAGGCGAGCCGGTGGGCACGTACAGCCTCACGGGGCGGCGCAACGTCGAGTTCTTCGCGTGGACGAGCCAGCCCTTCGATCGGCCGCACGAACACGGCGAACCGCTGCCGCGGCGCATCGTCATGAAACGCTTCGACCTGTACGGACGGCAAGGATGAGCGACATCAACTTCTTCGACATGATCCACCTGCTCGCGCCCGGCGGTGGCCTGGACGTGGCCATCTGGTTCGTCACCTACGTGCTGCCGTGGGCGCTCAGCTGCATCACCATCTGGATGACGCTGCTGGCCGGCAACCATCACCCGCGCGCGTGGCTGCTGGGCCTGCTGAATCAGGCGCTGTGGCTCGTGTGGATGCTCGTCACGCACACGTGGGGGCTGCTGCCGCTGAACGCGGCCCTGTGGTATGTCTACTGGCGCAACCATCGGAAGTGGGCGCGCGAGCGCGCGGCCGTGGCCGCCTTCATCCACGACGACCCCGGCTTGCTGCCGTGAAATACACCGTCTCGGTCGACCTGAGCGGGATCGCGATCGAGGCGTCGAAAATCCTCGCCGGCGCGATGCCGGCGGTGGAGCACACCATTCTGGCCATCGGCAACGAGGCCATGGTGCGCTGGAAGACCGCCGTCATACACGCGCACCTGTGGCAGGGCGACAAAGAGCCCTACGTCAACTCGATCCAGATGGAGAAGACGGGGCCCTTTGCCGTGCGCATCTTCACGGACTACAAGAACGCCGGCCCGATCGAGGAGGGTCGCCCGGCCTTCGACCAGCACGCCTACCTGCAGACGAGCCTGAAGACCCGCATCGTCAAGGGCGGCCCGAACAAGGGCAAGAAGTACCTGATCATCCCGTTCCGCCACAACACGCCGGGCGCGGAGGCGCACGCCATGCCGATGCCGCAGGCGGTCTACAAGGTCGCCAAGACCCTCACGAAAAGCCGCATCACCGGCCAGCGTCTGGAGGACAACGTCCACAAGCGCATCGGGCCGAAGGGCGACGTGCTGCAGGTCGTGCGCAACACGTACAAGTGGGGCGGCGTGCTGCCGGCCGGCATCGTGCCGAAGACGAACGAGAGCCACAAGACCGACCGCTACGCCGGCATGGTGCGCATGGACACGAGCACCGGCAAGAAGAAGTCGAGCGCCTACCTGACCTTCCGCGTCATGATGGAAGGCAAGGGCGGCTGGATCATCCCGGCGCGACCCGGCCTGTATCTCGCGCGCGGCGTGTCGCAGGAGATCCAGCCGCTGGCCAGCACCGCCATCCAGGCAGCCTTCTACGAGTCCATCAAGGAGGCTCTGAAGTCGTGACGTGACGATGGCTGCATGATCGCCATCATCGACCAAGTCGTGTGCGGCGGTGCGCTTCAGCTCGTGCTGCAACCGCCCGACGGCGCCAAGCTGTACCGCATCACGCGCGGCGACAGCGAAGGCGAACTGGTCGACGAGAACGCCGGCACGATCATCTACGAGGACACCTACCCGGCCTTCATGGACGGCCCGGGCCTCGTGAACGGCCAGACCTACTGGTATCGCGCCTTCTACCTGATCGGCCCGTCATGGGTCGCGTCGCCGGCCAACAGTCAGCGGCCCGTGGTGAACTTCACCGACTACAGCGCCGACCCGATGGGGCTGCTGCGCGACTGCCTGTCGACGGGCCTGAAGGAATACGTCCGCCGCCGCATCCTGAACCCGGCCAGCGGCAGCATCGCGGTGCTGTTCGGCATGCCTGAGGTGGACAACGCCAACTTCCCGCTGGTGATCCTGCACATGGCCCGCGACGCCGACGAGAAGCGCGCGCTGGGCGAGGTCATCAAGGATCCCGCGACCGGCCTCGAATTCGAGGGCTGGATGTCCAGCGTGACGATCAACATCACCGTGGGCAGCGAGAACTATGACGAGCGCGTCGCGATGCGCAAGGCCATCAAGGCCATCGTCATCGCGAACCTCGCGATTTTCCAAGCCGCAGGAATCGTGACGCCATCCTTGAGCCTATCGGATCAGGACGACACGACGACCTACTCGGCGGCGATCTATTCGGTGCAGGCCACGTTCACGTGCCTCGCGCCGAGCTTCATCGGCGAGACCCGCGAGGTCATCGACGACGTTGAAGTCCAACTCACAGTCATTGGTGGAGGCTGACATGCCCGCAGATATCCAGAACGCCGCCGACAAGGCGCCCGCCGCAGCGATCGCGCCCGTGGCCGCGCCGTCCGTTCCCGTGAGCGTTCCCGCGCCGGCGCCGGCCCCCGTTCCGGTGCCCGCACCCGCACCCCTGCCGATGGCGACGCTGCCGGTCACGCAGATCGTCGACCCGCGCATCAGCCTGGACGAATACATGCAGCACCGCACGCTGACGGACGGTCGCGTGGAGCTGCAGAACGCATTCGCGGCCATCACCGCGCGCGCCGGAATGACGCTCGCGACGACCGCGGCATTCGACGCGGCATTCGACAAGTTCGCCAACGGCGCGCCGGTCTAAACCCTCCCTCGAAGGACTTCATCATGCCTTTCTACTTCGCCGGTCGGTCGTACCTGACGCCCACCATCGTTTCGTCCATCAACGAGTCGGCGCTGGCCGACACGGCCGTGGCGCTGTCGGACAACCTCGCGATCATCGCGGACTGCCCGCACGGTCAGCCGGGCGTGGTCATGGAGTTCGCGTCGCCCAGCGATGCGGCCGCGGTGCTGGTGAGCGGTGAAGCCCTCACCGCGGTGCAGCGCGCGTTCGACCCGTCCGCCGAAACCGGGGGCCCGTCGACCGTCTACTTCGTGCGCGTCGGTCAGGCCACGCAGTCGACCGGCACGCTGCTGGACGCCAATGCGGTGGTCGCCATGAATCTGGCCACGACCGACTACGGCATCCAGAGCGTCGGCGCCCAGATCAAGGTGCAGGCCGGCACGTCCAAGGGCCGCAAGATCACCGTCAAGCAGAACGGCGTTACCTACACCGGCGACAACCTCTACCTCGCGCCACTGTCGATCAAGTACACCGGCGTGGGCTCGACCCCGCGCGTCCAGGTGAACGTGGGCGACGTGACGCTGCGCGTCAGCGGCAACGTCGTCGCGACGCTGCCCTTCACGCAGTACAGCACCGTGCAAGCGCTGGTGGACGCGATCAACGCCGTCCCGGATTTCGCCGCGGTGGTCGGCACGGGTCAGGGCAGCGCGACGACCGCGGCCCTGTTCGACATCACCACGAACGTGGACGTGACGAACAGCGTCGACCTGACTGCCATCAACACGGCCGTCGCCGCCTGGATCAACAGCGCGCAAGAGCCCACCATCATGAACGCGACGATGGTCTACGGCGCCGGCGCGATCGCCGTCGGCACGACCTTCACCGTGCTGACGGGTGGCACCTCGCCGGCCGTGTCAAACCAGGACTGGAGCAACGCGTTCGACCTGCTGCAGACGGCCGACGTGCAATGGATCGTGCCGCTCAGCTCGGCCGCGTCCATCCACGCGATGGCGTCCGCGCACGTGGACTTCATGAGCACCGTGGGCCGCGCCGAGCGCCGCGCGCTGTGCGGCATGGCGCTGGCCACCGCCGACAGCGCCGCGATCGCCGAAGCGCTCACGCTCAACGACGACCGCGTCTCGCTGATCCACCTGGGCGTGTACGACTTCGACCAGAGCGGCAACCTGACGCTGTACCCGCCGTACATCCTCGCGGCGCAGGCCGCCGGCGCGCTGGCCGGCCTGCCGCCCGGCACCGCGCTGACGAACAAGACGATGAAGTGCCAGGGCTTCGAGCGTCTGCTCAAGAACCCGACCGACACCGACAACCTGATCGCCGGTGGCGTGATGCCGTTCCACAAGAGCCGTCGCGGCTTCGTGTGCACGATGAGCATCAGCACGTGGCTGGCCAACACCAACATCAACCGCGTGCAGATCAACACCGGCACGGCGCTCGACTACACGGTGCGCGCGCTGCGCGACTCGCTGGAAGACGAGGTCGGCAAGAACGGCGGCCCGCTGCTGCTGGGCGAGGTGCTCTCGCGCATCGACACGGTGCTGAAGCAGCTGGCCACGCCCAACCCGATCGGGCCGGGCGTGCTGGTGGGCGACGACACCAGCCCGGCCTACAAGGGCTTCACGGCCACGATCACGCTGGACGCCATCATCGTCCAGGGACAGGTCTCGCCGGTCATCGCGACGAACTACATCGGCATCGTGGTGAACGCCGTTCCGTACAGCGGCACGGCCTCCGCCTCCTCGTCCAACTAATCCGGCTGACCCCGCCTCTCTAGGAGCATAGAACCATGGCAACCAGCGCGATCAACGTGCAAGCCCGCACGGGCAACCGGGTGGTCATCCAGATCGGTGGCGTCGTCATCGGCCTGATGCAGAACATCCGCCCGAACGACGACTACGGCCTCGACCCGGTCAGCGGCATCGGCGACATCCACGTGATCGAACACGTGCCGACCGTCGCCCGCCACAGCATCAGCGCGAGCGTCGTCGTCCTGATCAACGACCAGCTGCGCAAGGCGGGCATCTTCGTCGAGAACGGCGACGACGCGCTGCAGGGCCGCGTGTACGACATCATCGTGCAGGACAAGGCGTCCGGCACCGTGCTGGTGAAGTACTCGGGCGCCTCCTACGCCAGCGGCAGCATCGACATCCAGAAGCACGCGATCGTCGTGTCCGATGCGAACTTCATGGCGCTCGACCGCACCGGCACGGGCTTCTGATCCGAGTCTCCGACAGCTCTCCTGAGCCGTCTTCGCCACTCCCTTCGGGGGGTGGCTTTTTACAACCCGAGGAGCTTCATCATGCCGCTTTTCAGCTACTTCGATTGGCCCGCGTGGCGCCGCGTCTGGATGCTGCGCATCATCGTGGGCGCCGTCCTGGGCGCGTCCGTCCTGGGCTGGTACTACCAGACCGACCCGGACAAGGGCGCCGACACGACGCTGCGGCTGCAGTTCCTCGCGTGGGCCTTCGTGGCGGTGTTCCCGGCCTACCTGATCCGGCGCGCGCTGGTGGGCGAGGCGCGCGGCCACGAGGCGCTGCGCAAGGCCATGGCCGGCAGCGTGTCGGCCGCGCTCGTGTTCATCGGGCTGTGCATCCTGCAGGCGGTCGTCTTCTGCGTGCTGATGCTGGGCGGCGCGGCGCACGCCGACGAGGTGCCCGCGAACGCGCGCGCGCTGCTGCCCGTGCTGAAGTCCGAGCAGGTGGCCTTCTGGCCCACGATGCCAGACCCGCCGGCGCTGGGCGCGCAGGTGGAGAAGGAGAGCTGCGTCTCGCTGAAGTCGGCGATGTGCTGGAACCCGCGCGCGGAGCTGTTCACCTACGAGGCCATGAAGGCGGGCACCGCGCGCGAATATGGCTGGGGCCTGGGTCAGTGCACCGAAACCGCCAAATTCTCGTGCTTCGCGCAGTCGCGCGCGCTGGACGTGAGCCTGCGTGACTGGAAGTTCGCCGACCGCTTCGACCCGCGCCGCCAGCTGCGCGTGATCGTGCTGATGGATCGCGGGATCTACACGAAGCTGCCGGCCACCGTGGCCGTGCCGCACGAGCGCCTCGCCATGACGCTGGCTGCTTACAACGGGGGTGCCGGGGGCTTACAAAGCGACCGCCGCCTGTGCGCCGCGGTGCGCGGCTGCAACCCGAACGTCTGGTTCGGGCAGGTGGAGCTGCACAGCCTCAAGTCGCGCGTCGTGCAGCGTGGCTACGGCCAGTCTTTCTTCGACGTGAACCGCGCCTACCCGCGCGAGATCCTGGGCCTGCGCCGCGCGCGCTACATGGAGTGGCTATGACCAACATTTCCCCCCTCACCGTGACGAATCCGCTGGGCCCCGTGGAAGGGTTCATCATCAGGGCCGTTATCTACATCGCCATCTTCGCCGGCGTCTTCGCGTGGGGCATCCACAAGGGAGAGCAGCACGGCTACGCCAAGGGGCACGCCGAGGCCGTCGATGTCCAGGCGCGCTGGGATCAAGACCGCGCGCGCATGGCGCAGGCGGCCGCAACCGCAACCGAGCATCACGCTCAAAACGAAGCCGCCATCGCGGCCGACAAGGAAAGGATCGAAAATGACTCGCGCCTCAAGGATCAACAGCTCGCGGCTGCTCGTGCTGATGCCGCTGCTTCTCACCGCAGCCTGCTCGACGCAGCCCGCGCTGCCGCCGCAACTTCCCGCGGTGGTGCCGTCGACACGCATCCCGGCCCTCTCGCCGGCAGCGGACTTCCCGGCGTCGGCACCCTCGATCTGCCAACCGGCGGCCAGCAGCCCGACGCCGTCGTCCTCGCCGTGCTCGACGGGTCTGACGCGGCAACGGGCGATCTGGCGCTCTATGCTGACGACCTCCTCGGCCGCCTCGGCGCCTGCCGCGCACAGTACGAATCCGTGAGGACGCACAGTGGCGATTGACGAGACGAACCCCTTCGAGGTGGAACGCACCTCGTCGGTCGACGATCAGGCTACCTTGATCGAAGAACGCGAGCGCGCCGCGGCGCTGGCCGCGCACGCCGCGCGTGCCGCCGCCGCGGTGCGCCTGCCGGGCGGCGTCTGCGCCAACTGTCAGGAACCGCTGGCGCCGACCGAGCACTTCTGCGACGCCTCCTGTCGCAACGACTTCGAGCGCCGCGCCGCCGCGCGCGCCCGCAACGGAACCTGATCATGCGCGCACCCGCACCGACTGACTTCGAGGTGGTTCACCCCGTCCTCGGCACCTTCATCTACGGCCGCCGCACCTACGGCGACCGCATCAAGATCCGCACCGAATTCCTGAAGGAACTCGGGCGTCCTGACGACGGCACCGTGGACGCCGATCTGGCGGCCATGTGCGCGATGGTCGCGGCGCACCGCGTGCTGTGCGTGCGCGCGCCGGCGGGCTGGGAAGACCTCGCGCGCGTCGAGCTGATGACCGATCCCGAACTCCATGAAGCCTTCGTGGTCGAGCTGTACGCCGACCTCAAGGCGAAGGAGGACACCTTTCGCCGCGTCGCAACGGCGCCGCGCACGGGATGAAGCGCGCGAGTCCTACGACACGTTCGCCTTCTGGTGGCGCAACCACTACCGTATCCCCGAGAACGACCAGCGCTTCCTGAGCCTGCTGCCTGAGCAGGCCGAGGCCGACTACTGGCGCGTGCAGTTCACGCTGAAGCCGCCGGGCGAGGAGTTCGAGGACGAGGACTTCGAGGACGACGTGAACGACGCCATGCAGCGCCTGGACGACGGCGAGGAGTGGGAGACGGTCGCCAACGACATCCTGGGCCTCGGCGGCATCACAACGTGACGGTAGGATTCAGCGATGGCCGATACCCCTGAAATCAAGATTGGCGCCGACCTATCGGCGGTCGAGAAGGCGGTCGACGACCTCGGAAAGAAGGTCGTCGAGGTCTCCAAGCCGATCGACGTGGTCGTCAACACCGACTCGGCCGAGAAGGCGCTCGATGCGCTCGCGGAGACGGCCGGCAAGGTCGATCAGGCCGCGGCGCTGCCCGCATCCGCCGCAGGCGCGTCGAAGCTCGCCGCGGAGCTGGAGAAGGCCCGCAAGGTGCAGGCCACGCTCGCGCGCGAGGGCATCAAGATTTCGCGCGATCAGGCCGCGGCTGCCCAGAAGCAGCTGGAGATCCTCCAGCGCGGCAATGCGCGCGGCACGCGGCGCCTGCAGGGTCGCAGCCTGGACGAGATCCTGGACGGTGGCTCGAAGGGCTTCTCCGTCAACGCACGCGAGGGCGCACGCATGCGTGCGGATCTGCTGCGCAGCGTGGGCCTGGGCGACGCGTTGCCGCCGAACGGCGGCGGTGGAGATGGGAAGCAGCCGCGCTCGCTGTCGGCATTCGCCGGCGACGCGCTGCGCCGCACCGGCCGCGGCGTCGCGAGCCAGATGCTGCCCAACACCGGCCTGGGCGGCACCATCGCGGCGCAGGGCGTCAGCGAGGCGGCCGGCGCCGGCGGCATCATGTCGGGTGCCGGCCTCGCGCGCATCGGCGCGGGCCTGGGCATCGGTGCGCTGGCCTATGGCGCCATGAAGCTGGTGGGCGGCGTGACCGGCAAGGTCGGAACGGCGCAGGACGAGGGCATGGCCCGCAGCGACATGGTGCGCAGCATCGGCTGGACGGTGGAGGAATTCGACAGCTTGCGGGAGAGCGCGCAGGCGCTGGCGCACGGCCTGTCGATCACCGCCGGCGATGCAACCGCGCTGGCGCGCGCCTACGGCAGCGCGAGCGCCATGACGCAGTCCGACCGCGGCCGCATCTTCAGCGAGGCCGCCAGCGCGGGCAGCCTCGCGCGCCAGACTGGCCTGGACGTGGGCCAGACCGTCGGCCAGTTCGCCGAGCTGCGCCGCACCGGGCAGGACACGCCCGACAAGATGGGCCGTGCGATCGCCGACGCCATCTCCAAGCGCGGCGACTTCGGGCGCCTGTCCGAGGTGATCGGCAACCTCACCAGCTTCTCGTCGACCGTCGCGAACGCGTCCCTGACCCGCGGCAACACCGACAACGTGCTGGACGTGGCGTCGCGGCTCGCGTCGCTGAACCTGCCGGGCCTGGGCACCGCCGAAGGCGTCGGGCACGCCGCGGCGATGGATGCGGGCTTCCGCGGCGGCGCGGGTGGCGAGGCAGGCGACCTGCTGCTGCAGCAGAACCTGCTGCGCAGCGGCCTGCCGGTCAACGGCTACGACATCAAGTCGGTGCGCGAGGCCGGCCTATTCGCGAATTTGGGCGACGTGTTCGGGCCCAACTCGCCGCAGGGGAAAGCGGCAGCCGCGCGCGGCGACACGCGCGAGTCCGCGCGGCTGGCCCAGCTGGCCGGCGGCGGCGGCACGGTGCTCGATCGCGTCTTCGACAGCATCAAGCGCCAGTACGCCACGCCCGCGGAGCAGTCCTCGGCCCTGCAGGGCATCACGGGCGGTTCGCAGGCCGACGCCTATGCCCTCATGGCGTCCATGTCGCGCGGCGGCGCCGGCGGCGTGCTGAGCGCGCTGAAGGGCGCCGGCATCGACACGTCCAACATGAGCGTGGCGCAGATGATCCAGGCCAACGGCGCGCTGAATATGTCGCCCGACGACCTGCAGAAGCGCCGCGCCGAGCTGCTCGCGCGCACGGGCGTGGACAAGCTGTCGGACGACGACGCGCGCTCGCTGCGCGGCGCCGGCAGCACCGACGACCTGCGCAAGGCCATCGTGTCGATCGCCTCGAAGGAGACCATCCAGACCGAAGGCGAACGCACGCGCGCGAGCCTGAGCACCATCCAGCAGGTGCTGGAGAATTGGGGCGCCAAGCTGGCGGCCATCCTCGAACCACTGCGCGACGCCGCCGTGAAACTCGCGGTGAAGTTCGGCGCGATCGATCAGGATCAGGCCGACAAGCTGATGGGCATCACCCAGCTCACCAAACTGCGCGCCGCGCGCGCGGAGACGGCGCAGGAGCTGGAGACTGCCAAGCAGGCCAGTCCCTACGCCATCGGAGCCCGCGGCGTGCCGATCGACAACACCAAGGCGAACGCCGCGCGCGTGGACGCGCTCACGCGCCAGCTGGCCGCGCAGGACGACGCCATCTCGAAAGAGGAGAAGGCGTCCCAGAATGCAGCCGACCCGGGCAGCCCGCAGGCACAGGCGGCCGCGGCCGACGACAAGCGCCGCGACTGGAACGTGGCCGCGCTGGCCAGCCGCGCATCGCCGTGGGACAGCACCTTCAAGGAGAGCGCCAAGAAGTACGGCGTGGACGCGACCGACCTGAAGCTGCTCGCGGCGCGCGAGGCCGGCATGAATCCGACGGCCACGCACCTCAACGCGAACGGGACGACCGACTACGGGATCATGCAGCACAACAGCGCGTTCCTCGCGGAGCGCGGCCTGTCGGTCGACGACGCGCTGAACCCGGAGAAGGCGATCCCGGCCGCCGCGAAGCTATGGAAGCAGTTCCTCGACGAGGCGCACGGCGACAAGCGCGCCGCGTTCAAGCGGTACAACGGCACCGGCCCGGCGGCGGACGACTACGCGGCCCACCAGATGGCCGCGCGCGCGCTCATCGACGCGCAGGGTGATGCGAAGATGCCCGCGGTCGGCGACACGCGCGGCCCGACGGCGGAGAAGGCCGCCAAGCGCATGGAGAACGACGCGGGCCCGACCGTCAAGCACGCCCACTCGCTCGCGATCACCCTGCAGGATCGTCTGGGCGGCACGATCGCCGACATCCCTGAAATGAACCTGCACGACGGCGAGCCGCTGCCCGCCGGCCTGGGGCCGCGCAAGTGAAAGTCCGGCAGCCGCAGGCCAGCATCTGGCTCTACAAGCCCCGCAGCCGGCAGGCGCTGGGCGGCTCGTACACGGCCGCCGATCGCTTCCGCGCGGTGCAGCAGATCGACATCACCAAGTTCCTGTCGGACAGCGGTTTCCGCACAACCTGCGGGCTGGGCGACCCGAACGGCGGCAACTTCCAGATCGTCTTCGACGACAAGCCCGTTCCGAACTTCGGCGACTCGCTGTATGGCCTCATCGAGCCGATGGACTTCATCGAGATCCGCGGCACCGGGCTGGCGCAGAGCCAGCAGCTGCCCATCCTGCTGCGCGGCTTCGTGGGCAATGTCGGCGAAGACTACGACATCGACGGCGGCTCGCCGGCCCGGCGCGTCGTGGTATCGGGATACGGCATCGGGCGCGCGCTGCAGCTGCTGCGCATCCGCTACAGCGCCGCGGGCGTCAGCGTGGACGAGGCGAATCAGCTGACCCAGCAGTACGGCATCCCGTTCGGCGAGCCGTCGCTGGCCGCCTTCGGGCCCCTGACGCAGTGGACGGGATCCGCCGGCACGCTGCTGCAGCCCGCGCAGTTCGTGGACGGCGTGGTGCAGCAGGTCATCAACCCCTACCTCGCGAAGCTGTTCGGCGACACGCCGGCGCTCTCCGCGCTCACCAGCACGTCGTCGGAGTGCAGCATCACCAACGGCGTCGTACCGCCGCTGCAGGGCACCGGCGCGTTCGACGGCCGCAGCGTCTACGAGGTGCTGGCCGACGTGCTGGACGTGGGCCCGTTCAACGAGCTGTACCTCGACGACCGCGACAGCAACATCGTGCTGGTCTCGCGCCAGCTGCCGTGGCTCGACACGTCTGGATCGCCGATCGGCGGTGCGAAGACGGCCGACGAGCTGTCCATCAGCCTGGACGACCTGATCGGTGGCAGCGCGACGCGCGACGACACGGGCGTGGCGAACTATTTCTGGGTGCAGCGGCCCGGCGACCTGATCACCGACAACCAGCGGCGGCTCGCCGGCGCCACGGGCGACTCGGGCACGTACCTCCTGCAGGAGGAGAACTCGAACCCGACCGCATTCGGGTGGCGCTTCATGGAGGTGCCCACCCACATGACGAACGACGCCGCCGCGATCATGTCGCCGACGGCCGACGGCAACCAGCCGCGCACGCAGTCGGAGGTGGAGTGGCTCACCGCGCGCCGCCAGCTGCTGATCGACCTGAACCGCGACAACGTCGTGTTCGAGCGCGGCAGCCTGAAGCTGCGCGGCAACGAGAATGTGCGCCGCGGCATGTACCTGCTGCTCACGCGAGGCAGCACGGTGGTGCGCGTCTACGTGACCTCGGTGTCGCACCAGTTCGGGCAGGCCGGCGGCTTCATCACGCAGGTGCAGTACGTCCGCGGCACGGGCTGGCTCGAACGCGCGTCGTCGCCCGGCCTGCCGTGGTATTCGTGGCGCGACGAGAGGGGCGTGACGTGAAGGATATGTTCGCGATCGTGCGCATCGTCTCGGCGCACCCGGAGGGCAACGCGGTCGACGTGGTGAACGTGCGCACCGGCGCGCGCACGTCCGGCGTGCAGGTGCTGTGCGACATGGCCTCGGCCACCTTCGGGAGCAGCGGCCTGATGGCGCCGTCCGAGCAGGACGACCCGAAGCCGTTCGATGCGGATCTCGACCCGGCCCGCGTCATGTACGGCCTCATGATCGACGCGGGCGTCCCGCTACTGCTGGGCTTCCTGCCGCCGCAGGTCAGCCAGATCCTGTTCGCCGACAAGAACCGCTTCGTGTGGCGTCATCCGAGCGACCTCTACCTCACCGCGCAGGACAACGGCGACGTGGAGCTGGCGCACCCCAGCGGCACCTTCCTGCGCATCGCCGCGACGGCGCCGCATGAAGACCTGACCGGCAAGGACTACGACAAGAAGTGGGCGATCGCGCGGAACCTGGACGCCGCGCCGTGGATCAGCTTGGCGGTGGCCAATGCTGGCGCGGCGCCGCACACGACCCTGACGATCGATCCGAACGGGAACGTGGCCTTCTACAACGCGGGCAACGTGACGTGGCACACGCACGGCAACGTCACCGCTCAGGTCGACGGCAATCTGGCCGCGACGGTGAACGGCACCGCCAACGTGCACGTGGTGGGCGACACGACGGTGCAGGTGGACGGCAACCTGTCCGGCACCGTCAACGGCACCACGACGCTGCACCTGGAGGGCGCCGCGACGATCAATGCGGATTCGACCGTGCACCTGACGGCCGGGGGCAACATCACCAGCAGCGCGCCGACGTGGACTCACACGGGGCTGTTCAACGTGATCGGCGACACGAGCATCCTCGGCAACCTGAGCGTGATGGGCGGCATCAGCGGTACGGCGGCGCCGGGCGGCGCTGGCGGCAGCGCGACGTTCTCGGGCGACGTGACCGCGGCGGGCACTGTCACGGGCACGACCGACGTGGTGGCCGCCGGCAAGAGCGGCGCGCATCACACGCATGGCGGTGTCGAGACCGGCGGCGGCAACACCGCCGGCCCGAACTAGCAGCCGTTCAGGGCGCCGAGAAGAAGATCCGCCAGCCTGACGGCTTGACGCATCATTTCCTCGCCGCTGTGCGGCGGCTTGTTGGCCACGATGGACTTGGCCAGCTCCAGGGCCATGTGCTCGCGGATCGACATGCCCGGCTTGGCAGCGCTGTCCCCGGAGGTCGGCCGCGCGGGTGCGTGCGGGCTGCTCATGACTTCGATGCCTCGATCATGGCGTCGGCCAGCTCGTAGGAGAGCTTCGCGACCTGATTGAAACCGCCCGTCTCAACACGGCCGTAGATCACCGGCATTGCCCTCGCGGCGAAGTAATCGCGCAGCGACATGCCACGCGCCGCTTTCGCACGTTCGGTGATGTAGACGCGTTCACGTTCCGCCGCGTCCTGGATCTCGAAAGACTCGGCGATCGCGACGGCATGCAGCGTCTCGTTCGTGCTGACGGGAAAGGCGCAGCCGCCGTCGTCAGTCTTCCGCATCGCTGTCCCCATTGGGATTGAGGTACTTGATGACGACGGTGTCGGGCACCTCGATCAGCAGCGACGGCTGGTAGCTGGTGCGGCCGGGGCTGAACGGCTTCTGCGGCTCGATGCGCATGGGCCAGTTCGGCATGGCCACGTCGTCGCCGGCAGGATCATAGTTGCCCACGCCGATCGACCAGCCGCAGTTGTCACCGTCGGCGTAGCGGCCGGTGATGATCAGGCCCTCGCCGGTCGCGGTGTCGCGCACGAGGTAGGGGATCGGCTTGCCGTTGGCGCAGTTGTCGTGGTCGTCTTGGAACACGTCGACCTCGCCGAACGTGTCGTCGGAGTGGCCTTCAAAGCGGAGGGTTTTCATACGATGATGATTTCCAGGTGGTTGTTGGAACAGACCTTGTCATTGCCCGGCACGAGGCCGAACCATTCGAGGAACCAGCGGCCGGTGGGTATGAGGGTCAGCCCGTTGTGGTGGTATTCCTGTCGCCGCCAGCACTTGCCGGGGTAGATGCCGCTGGGCCGCGTGCCGCTGTATTCCAGCAGCCCCTCGAATTCAGCGCGCGACAGCAGCGCGTAGGTGCCCATCACGTCCAGCTTCGTGAGGTCTGGCTGCCGCCAGTGGCGCCCCATCGGATCGGTGATGGGCGGGATGGGCATGTCGTAGCGGTTCATGCGGCGAGGGTGATGATCTGGGCGTGGAAGGTGTGGGCCGGCAGCGGATCGGACTCGCCACTGGCATAGCGTTCGCGGCGCTCGCGCATGCGGTTGCGTTCCTGGATCTCGGCCAGATCCGGCGCCTGCAGCTTCTCGATCATGGAGAGGCATTCGGCGACCGACTGCGGCTCGATGATGATTTCCTTCGTGCGCACCAGCGGGACGGTAAACAGGTTGAAATCCTCGATCGTCTTCAGCTCGGTGCGGAACCCGAATTGCGGCTCCGCGTCGATGGGCTTGAAGCGACTGAATCCGGGATCCCTGATCTGCACCATCCCATCGACGAACACCTGCCGCACGTAGAACTCCGGCCGATCCATGTGGCCCGGGTGATGCATGTTCATGCCCTGCATGCCCCAGCGATGGAAGTCGAAATCCAGCGCCTCGGTCATCATGTGCAGGCGCGTGCGCGGGTTCTTCATGATCAGCTGCAGGTTCTGGCGGAACCCATGGTGATGCTGCATGGCCGAGATTTGCCAGCCGGCGCGCTGAAGCGCTTCGGTCGTCGTCTCCCAGCCATCGAAGAACACCCGGCACGGCGGGCTGTCCCAGCGTTCCATGGCGGATCAGCCCGCGGTGCCTTCGGCGATCTGGGCTTCCAGGTCATCCAGCTTGGCGCGCTCGACCGCCAGCGCACGCTCGGCGCGCATGACTACGGCCATCTGGGCCTTGAGCGCGACCTTGGCCTGGGTGCGCTGCTCGGCGCGCAGCTCGTCTTCGACCTCCTGGCGGAGGGTCTTGGGGGTGATCGGCTTGACATTGTCGTTCATCGTGCTTCCTCGGTGTGCGGCGGGAGCCGCGGGGTTGTGGCCAGCTGGCCGGGTTCGTTGCTGTTGGTGCAGGCGTTGGCGTGGTCTTCCGCGTGCGGGCAGCGCTTGTTGCCACAGGTCATGCAGACGACCATGAAGCCCATCAGGATGGGCCAACCTGTCGCGTCGCGCGCATCGCGCTGGCGCAGGCACGTTCGGCAGGCGCAGGCCTCGCCAACGGCCGCTTGAAGCGCGGCGCCGGCGAAGCCTGCGGCAGGGGCGCTCACGAGAACGCCACCGCAAGGAAGACCAGCGCGAGCAGCAGGCCGAGGCCCAGCAGGTCGGTGTCGAATTCCATGGTCAGCGCTTCTTCCAGACGATGGTGAACGGGAGGCGATCGAGCGTGCGTTGCCACAGCGTTCGGCGCATGGCGCGCGCGCGAAGTCGGGCCTTCTCGGCCTCGACCTTCTCGCGGAATTGTTCCTGCTCGAACTCGGCGCGTGCTTCGAGAATCACGCGGCCGGCCGGCGACTCGGGATGAATCAGGCGCACGCCGTCGATCAGCTTGAGGGGGTCGCGTTCTTCGGACATGGTCAGCTGCTCTCGTCGTCGTGCATGTCGCATTGCGTGAGGCCGCCGGTCTCTGCGCCGGGCGCGGGCTTCTGGCCTTCCGGGAACGGCCATGCGGCGGCCGGGTTGATCTTCGGCTTGACCTCGGTCGACACGCCGCAGAACGGGCAGTAGTTGAAGGCGATGAAGGTCTTCGTCTTCTTGGCGCGCTCGCCGCCCTTCTTGAGCGGATAGATCGCCTCCTGTTCCACGTTCGCGGTCATCGAGGACTTGCCGGTGTAGAAGTTGATCCCGTAGCCCAGGATGTGCGACGAGTGGCGACGCGCCTCGGGCGTTGCCTCCTTGAACTTCTCCAGCAGCGCGCCGGAGACGCGCTTCTCGCAGTCGCAGTTCATGCTGCCGCCAGCTCTTGCGCGCGCGCGATCGCCGCGAGCGGAACGGTGCGGATTTCGGCCCAGCGGTGCGGCGCGTTCTGCGGGTCGTGCTTGTCGGCCGTCGCCGGCATGTGCGAGATGCCGCCGATCGACGGATCGAACAGGTAGAGCGTGGTGTGCCACGTGACCGGGCTGTTGCTCTTGGTCACGAGGACGTAGCCGTCCGGCTCGATGCTGGGCGCCGCAGTCTCCATGGCGTCCCAGATGCGCTGGATGACCTGATCGTGCGTCAGCGGCAAGCCGTCGCACTCCATGTAGGCCATCACGCCGGCCTTGAGCATCTTCGGGGTGGGTTGCATCGTCTTCTCGGGGTGGTGGGGAGAGGGGGTGCAGTATCGCGGCGATCAGCCGTCGATGGGCGGCGGCAAGCCGCCGGTCAGCGGGCGATGGAGCGGTTCGTACACGCCGCCGCCGAAAGTCGTCTCGCCCTTGGCGAACACGGGACGCTGCGGGCAGTTCTCGGAATGGCCGCCGCCGGTCTGGTAGATCAGGCGCTGGCAGGTGGTGCAACGGCTCGGTTCGGCTTCCATGTGTTTTCCTCTTAGCGTAAAGCGATTCTGCATTACTCGCCGGGGCAAGTCAAGCGCGGTCGTGACCGCACGATAGGGGCATGACGCCCTCCAGCCAGAAGGCCGACGTTCGCCCGGTCTCGTTCGTGCTGCACGACACGGGAACGGGCGACGCGCCGATCGTCTTCAACATGACCATCCGCCCGGACGACCTCACGCGCACGGAACCGTCGCGCATGACGGTGCATCAGGTCTTCGGGGGCGACGGCGCGTTCGTGGACAGCTTCGGGCCGGGCGTGGCCTCGGTGCAAATCAACGGGCACACGGGCTGGCGCGGCAGCCCGACGGCCGACGGCACCGCGCTGTTCGAGCAGCTGCACACGACGGTCTTCGCCGAGTGGCACGCGGCGCGCCAGCGCGCGGTCGATCGCGATCAGGATCCCGACCTCGTCAAGCTGATCTTCGTGGACGCGCTCGACGACTTCCAGTGGGTATGCGTGCCGGAGCGCTTCGTGCTGAAGCGCAACCGCTCGAAGCCCCTACTGGCCTACTACAACATCAACCTGATCAAGGTGGCCGACGACGTGTCGGACGTGCCCGACACCGGCTCGAACGGCGCCGGGCTGCCGACGAATCCGCTCGCGGCCGTGCAACAGCGCACCGCGGCGCTGTCGTCGCTGCAGCAGTCGATCGCCGGCATCCAGGCCTTCAACGCGAAGCTGCTCGGCGACACCGGCGCGGCGCTGGGCGCCATCACCGGCCCGCTGGCCACCTTCAGCGCGACCACCGTCGGCACGCTGCAGCAGGTCGCATCCGCGGTGCTGGGCGCGCCGCTCGGGCTGGCCCAGCAGCTCTCGCAGGCCGCGTGCAGCGTGACGGTGAGCCTGTCGGCGCTCGACTCGATTCCCGACATGGTGCGCGGCGATCTGGCGCTCGTCTCGGCGGAGTTCCGCAACGCCTTCTGCCTGATCGGCAACATTTTCACGCGCCAGCAGTTCTACCCGGACTACTCGTCGCTGCTGGGCGCGTCGAACTGCTCCAGCACGTGGCAGGGCGGCGCGGTCAGCGCGTACAGCCTCGCGGGCACGAGCGGGCTGGCCGCGCTGTTCCCCGTCGTGCCCTCGACCGCGTCGCAGAGCGCCGCGCAGGCCACGTCGCTGCGCTCGCTCGCGAACATGGACACGGTGCTGAATCCGCAGACGCCCGAGTGGATGACCGCGCGCATGAAGGAGGTCAACGGTGGCTGATTCCCCGTTCCTGAAGCCGCTGGGCGGCTACCGCACCATCATCCCGCGCGCCGGCGAGACGCTGCAGGAACTCGCGCTGCGCGAGCTGGGCGATGCGACGCTCTGGACGATGATCGCGTGGGTCAACGGCCTCCAGGCGCCGTTCATCGTGCAGTCGCCGGCCGACGTGGTGCCGGGCGTCGTGCAGTTCGGCACGGGGCTGCTGGTGCCCAGCGCAGGCCCGGAGCCCTCGTCGTCGGCGACCGACCTCTACTACACCGACATCCAGCTGACGGCCGGCCGCATGTCCGTGGTCGACGGTGACCTGCAGCTGGTGTCGGGCATCCCGAACCTCTCGCAGGGCCTCACGCACCGGCTGATCGTCGACCGCAACGAGCTGCTGTTCCACCCGACTTACGGCGCGTACCTCACCGAGCTGCTGGGGCAGGGCAACACGCCCGCGAACCTGGGGCTGGCCGAGTTCTATGCGCGGTCGTCGCTGCTCGAAGACGAGCGCGTGCGGTCGGTCTCCTCCATCGTGGCCACCGCCACCCTCGACACCATCACCATCGTCGCGACGGTCATCGCGGTGTCAGGGGTGTCCGTCAACCTGCAGGTGTCCCTGTGAGCTTCCAAATCAAGTCCTTCGCCTCGATCGCGGCGAGCATCATCAACTACGCGCGGGCCGCCCAAAAGAAGGTCACCGACTTCACGCCGGGCAGCGTCGCGCGCACGATGCTGGAGTCGCCGGCGGTCGAAATCGAGCAGCTCTACATCCAGTTCTTCAACGGGCTGCTGGAGGCGATCCCCGCGGCGATCTATCGCAGCTTCGATTTCGACCTGCTGCCGGCGGAGAGCGCGACGGGCCCCATCAACGTGGTGCTGACGGCGCAGGCCACCGACACCGTCATCCCGGCCGGCACGACCTGGACGCTGCAGGGCACCTCCGCGAAGTTCACCAACCCGGCCGACGTGACGATCGTGGCGTCCGACACCACCGGACAGGTGCGCGTGGTGTCGGAGCAGACCGGTTCCACGTGGAACGTGCCCGGCGGCTCGGTCTTCACGATGCTGCCGCAGGTCAACGGCTTCGTGTCGGCGACCGCGGCGGCCGACTTCGACGGCGGCACGGATCTCGAAACCGAGGACGAGCGCAAGCAGCGCTTCACCGACTTCGTGCGGTCGCTGCCGCGCGGGACGGAGGCGTCGTTCGACTACGCGCTGAAGAACCTCGTCTTCCTGACGGACGCGAACGGCCTCGAAATCGAACGCGTGCAGTCCTGGTTCATCGACCAGCAGTGGGAGCGCGACCATTCGCTGCCGCGCGCGCTGGTGGACGTGTACGTGTTCAACGGCGTGGACGGCGCCAGCGGCAACCTGATCCAGCGCGCCAGCGACGTGCTGCTGGGCTACGTCGACAGCACCGGCACGAAGGTGCCCGGCTACAAGGCCGCCGGCGTGCACGTGAACGTGTACGGTGCGACGATTTCGGATCTGGCCGTGGCCGCGACCTATGTCGTGGCGCCGGGCTTCGATGCACCCACGGTGGCGGCCGCCGCGCAGGTGGCCGTGACGAACTACATCCTCGCGCTGCCGATCGGCAACACGGCCTTCCCGGAGGCTATGACGACCGCGACGAAGGACGTTCCCGGGCTGCTGTCCTTCAAGGTCACGACGCCCTCTGGCCCGACCACGCCGGCGCTCGGCACGAAGTACCTCGCCGGCGCCTTCACGCTGACGCAGGACACGACCTCCTACATCACCACCTGATCATGTCCGGCGCCAACGCACAAGCCTTCATCGCGAACCTCGACTCGGCGTTCGACAACGATCCGGTGTCCTTCGCCGCGTTCCGCGTGAACGTGCCAACGGGCGCCTTCACGTGGACGGTGGCGGGCGACGTGCTCACGATCGCGCCGGCGATCGGTCTGTCGTCGACCTTCGCGCTGAGCGCCAACACGCTCACGTCGCTGACGGAAGTCATCACGGCGGCCGGGTTCGTCGTGTCGGACTTCGCGACGGACGATGATCAGGGCGACCTGTCGGCCACCATCCTGATGGATGGCACCGGCTCGGCCAACGATCCGCTGATGGCCTATTCGTCGCTGGTCTGGGCGATTGGCGAGGCGCTCTGGGTCGAGCTGGACGCCGCCGGCGATGCGAGCGACGCCGCGCTGCTGTGCGCGGTCATGGCGACGGCCACGGGCGTGTGGCTGGATCTCTGGGGTTCGTATTTCGGCATCACCCGCACCAACGGCGAGGCCGACGCCGACTATGCGCGCCGCATCGTGGTGGAAGTGATCCGGCCGCGCAGCAACAACTACGCGATTGCCGCGGCGCTGCAGGAGGTTTTCCAGCAGGACGTGGAGGTGCCGGACGCCGACGAGCAGGGGCCTGCGTCGCCAGCGCACGACGGCCTGATCAGCTTCGACGGCACGCACTTCCACAACGCCACCGCGAACCCGCTCTACGGCCTGTTCGACGTGGCCATCGGCTACGACCTGTTGAACGGCGCCGATCCGATCACATACCTCACCATCGTGCAGACCGTCGTCGAGCAGCTGCGCTCCGCGGGCACGTACCTGCGCAACCTGACGCTGTCCGGCGGCACGATCAGCGACACGGCCACGCCGCCGACGGACGGGGGCGCGCTGGCCTTCGCGGTCGGCAGCACGCTGAGCGACACCGCGGCCGCGCCGACAGAGGCGCTCGGCACCGCCGCCATCTCCATGGCGCTGGGCAGCGACACGGTGGCCACTGCGACGGACAGCCTCGTCCTCACCATCACCAACTCGTCCGGGTTCGTCCACGACGGCACCTACGACTTCGACGGAAGCATGCTGCACAACAGCGGGGCGACGACCACCGAGACGCTGTAGCGTCGTGACGCCATGCTGGGGTGAAAGGAAGCATCCCACCATGACCGACCTGTCCTCCGGCGCGCTCGCGCGCATGCACGACGCTGTGCGCCTGCCCACTGGCACCCTCGAATGGCGCGCGTGGCGCCGCGGCGTGCTGATCGAGCACGTCATCGAGCACAACCTCGTGGTGGACACCTCGAAGACCTGCCAGTCGCGCCTGATCGGCGGCGACGTGACGAACAAGTCCGTCACGCAGGTGGGCTTCGGCACGAACGGCACCGCGCCGGTGGCCGGCAACACTGCGCTGACCGGCGCCTACGTGAAGGCCCTCGACAGCCACAGCTATCCGAGCGCCAGCTCGGTCGCCTTCGCGCTGTCGCTGGGCACCGGCGAGGCCAATGGCATCGCGATCCTGGAGTTCGGCCTGCTGGCCGCCGACGGCACGTTGTTCGCGCGCAAGACGCGTTCGACCGCGCTGAACAAGGACTCCGACATCACGCTGTCGGCGACCTGGACGATCCAATTCTGAGGACTTGAACATGGCCTTCCAGCCGGAAACGACCATCTATCCTGCGGGCATTTATCAGCTGGAAACGGCTGATCCAGTGCTGGGCGGCCCGGGCGGCGTCGACAACAGCCCGCTGCTGGCGCTCGCGTGCCGCACGAACTACCTCAAGGCCCAGACCGACGCGCTGAATACGGCCGTCCAAGGCCTCGCGCCGATCAACAGCCCGCAGTTCACCGGCACACCGCTGGCGCCCACCGCGGCGGCCAGCAACAACAGCACGGCCATCTCCAACACGGCCTTCGCGCAGCGCGCGCGCACCGGCACGACCGCGCTGACGGGCCTGACGGGCGGCACGGTCGCGCTCACGGCGGATCAGGCCAGCGTGCCCAACCTCACGCTGTCCGGCACGCTCACGTCGAACTTCGTGGTGACGATTCCCACGGCGCAGGCCGGTCTGCTGCGCGTGACGAACAACACCACCGGCGCGTTCACGGTGACGATCAAGACCCCGGGCGGCAACGGCATCGTCGTCGCTCAGAGCACCTACACCTTCGTGTTCAACGACGGCACGAACGTCGTCGATGGATTCACGTCGGCCAGCGCGATGAACTTCGCGGGTGCGGTGGCGATCGCGAACAACACCCCGATCGCCTGGAAAGACACGGGGGGCGTCGCGCGCCGGATGGCGATGCTGAATGCCGGCTCGTCGATGTACTTCGGTGACATCGACAACGTGCTGTCGGGTGGCACGACGCAATTGCTGGCGAACACGATGATCCAGCTGAACCTGAATGGTTCGCCGCTCGGGTATTTGACCTCCAATGGCTTCGGGGTCGGCGCAGCTCCGGCCTATCGCGTCCACGCGACCGTGTCCGGGGCGAACTCCGAGATCCGCGCCACGACGATTTCCGCCGGCGACGCGCTGGTGAGCGTCGAGGCGGTCGGCGTCATGTCGGCCTCGATGGTGGCGCGCCGCGCATCGAGCCTGCTGGCGTTCAACATCGTCGGCACCGACGTGATGACGCTCAAGAACGATGCCAGCATGACGCTCGGCGCGGTCTCGCGCGTGCAGGCTTTCAACGTCGCCGGCAACGTCTACGCGCTCAACGCCAGCGGGGCTTCGGTCACGCTCGCCGACCAGTACAACTCGGTGGTGCTCAAGTCGACGCCGGACTCCAGTGTCTCTGCGTCCCACATGGATCTGGTCGCCTCCGGCGGGCTGGTCATGCGGCTGCAAAATGACGGGCGCGCGCTGATCGGCACGACGAGTGGTGGCAACTTCCAGCTGGGCGTTCAGGCCGCCTCCGGGCGTTCCGGCATCCTGGTGTCGGGGGCGGCTGGCCTGCCCATGATCCAGGCGACGGATGGCAACGTCGTCCAGTTCGCGGCCTACACGAACGGCTCGGGAACGAATGCCGTCGCCTACAGCGGAACGCAGACCGCGCACCCGTATGCGATCACCGTCAACAACAGCGAGCAGTGGCGCATCAGCGTGGCCGGCAACATCGCCCATGGTGGCAATGAGTCGGCAGTCTCGGGCTACCGCACCATGGCCATCACCGGCAGCACGGGCGCGCTGATCGACCTGCTGTACGGAAGCACCGCCGGCGGCCGGATCTCGGCGCAGGCCAGCGGCCTCGGAATCGATTCTTCCGGCGCGCGCCCGACGATCTTCTACATCAACGGCGCCGAGGCGGGGCGCTTCGGCGCCTCCGCAGGCTTCGCGGTGAACACCGCGGAAACCCCCGCCAGCATCACCACGGGCCGCCAAGAAGGCCTGCGCATGATCGGCGATTCCGCCGCGCTGACCGGCTACAACAGCGCGGGCTCGACGCGCACCGGCTACCTGCAGTTCAACACCGGATCGAGCGTGCTGCTGGCCGCCGAGAACGGTGCCTCGATCGCCTTCTCGACGGGTGGCGGCATCCGCGCGATGCTGGACACGTCCGGCAATCTGGGCCTCGGAACGACGAACCCGGGCGCCTTCGGGAAGCTCGCTGTCGTGGGAAATATCACCAGCCTGGACAGCTCGCTGTCGACCGTCGGGGGTTTCAACCAGCTCCTGACCGGGCTCGCGATCACGTCCTTCAAGTCGAACGGCTCGCCGATCATCTTCTCCAATTCCAACGCATCCGGTGGTGTCGTTGAGAACGGCCGCTTCGCGATCAGCGGCAACTTCCTGCTCGGCACCTCGACGGACTCGGGCGCCGCGCGGCTGCAAGTGGCCGGCGCCATCTCGGCGACTGGCACCGTGGGGGCTCAGTTCTTCCAATCGCAGGGCCGCGATGAAGGCGCGCGGCTGGTCTACGATTCCGCGTATCTCTCGTTCTACAACTCGGCCAATTCGACGCGCACCGGCTACCTGCAAGGCAACGCGACGACCGGCATCTTCGCCAATGCCGAGGTGGGTTCGTACCAGATCAACAGCAACCTGGGCTCGGTCTCGCTGCTGATCGGTGGCACCGTCAAGTTCCAGGTCACGAATGCTGGCGTGATCCAGGACGGCGCAGGCAAGGAAATCGGCTACAAGGGCATCCCGCAGGCGACCTCTTTCGTCAACGGCCAGTGCTGGATTGCGACGAGTGGCGTGACGGTGCCAACGATGGCGGCCGAAGTCACCACGGCGGTCTACAACAACAGCGCGTCGGCCATCACCATCACGCAGGGCAGCGGCCTCACGCTGCGGCAGGCCGGCACGACGAACACGGGCAATCGCACGCTGGCGCCGCGCGGCTACGCGTCGATCTACTTCATCAGCGCCGGCGAAGCGATCGTGAGCGGGGCGGGGCTGACATGAGCGGCCTCGTCATGATGCAGTTTGGCGGCCCTCAGGCCGTGCAAACCATCTCGAATATGTCCGTCCATTCGCAAGGCGCGCAGGGCGGCACGTCGAGCGGCACGATCAACCTGCAGCCTGACGGCACCGTCGCCCACAGTGGCAGTGGAACGGTCACCGCGGGCCGCTACACGGGCCCTGCGGCGTGGTGCAATCCTGCCAATTCGACCAATGCCGCCCTGTTCGATTTCATCTGCGATTCGGTGAGCAGCAGCATCCCGGGCACCGGTGTGACAGATCCGCCGATCGGGACGTGGACGAACATGAGCGTCCAGATCCCCTTCAGCCTGACCAACTCCGGCAACCGCGGGCCCGACCGCACATGGAATTGCCGGATCCGCGACCACGCGTCCGGCACCGTGCTGAATTCCTTCACGGTGACGATCACCCTCGAAAATACGTGATCTCGAATCTGCCGAATCCTCACGCGTGAGGTAAAGTCGGCGGTGCGCAATATCGCGTCTATGGCGGCCCTTCCGGGCCGTCTTCATCTTCTGGAGAGAACATGGATCAAGCCACGCAACAGGCCAACAAGCCGATCGAGCTGAAGATGCCCGAAGTCATCACGATCAGCGTGAACGGCCTCGGCTACAACGCGATCCGGCAGGGTCTCGGCAGCCTGCCGCACGATGCCGTCGCGCCGCTGGTCGCGGAAATCAACGAGCAGGTGCGCGTGCAGACGTTGGCCTTCAACGGCCGTGGCCCGGATGGCCAGCTGCTGGGCAGTCAGGCCGGCGACCCTGCGCCGCGTGCTCCCGTGAAGCGCGGCGGCCGCGTCACTCGGTAAAAGAAGGGGCCTACGGGCCCCTTGTCACGCGTGCGCGGCGCGCGCGCCGGCGGCGAAGATGCTCGGCGCACGCAGGTGCGGCCGCAGGTCGCCGGGCAGTTCGTTCGGCAGCGCCTGCCGGCGACGCCAGAAGACGTTGCGGCCCTCGACGATCTTCTCCAGCTCGCGGCGCGCGAACATGGCGCGCAGGTAGGTGATAGCCTCCGGCGTGCGAACGCGCAGATGCGAGGCCAGTTGGGCGCCGGTGATGCGGCCGTGCTCGTCGACGAGGGCGAGGGTCGCGTTGACCGTCTTCTGGGCGATCACGAAAGTGGGTGGCTTGTTGGCGTAGGGCATGGCGGTGGTGTCAGAAAAGCTCGTCGTCCAGGTCGACGCGGGTGAGTGGATGATCGTGGGGCGCTGGCGGCCCAACAAAGTCGAATCGCGTCAGGCGCGCACGCGTGCGTTCGAGGGTCTTCAGGTAGTGGTCGATTTCCTCGACGGCCCGTTTCACGAGGCTGCTTCCCCTCAGCAGCCGCACCAGTTCGCGCACGTCGATGCGCATGTTGGTGGGCCCGTCACGCCCCAGCAGCAAGGCCAGTTCCTGCAGGTCGGGGTCGACCTCCGCACGCACGCGCGCGGCCTCGCGCCGCGCCTCGTCCTGGGCCTCTTTCACGCGTGCGCGGGCCTTGTTCAGATCCTCCTCGATCCAGCTCATGCGATCGGCATGGAACTGCGGCAGCTGCTGGATGTTGCAGATCAGCCGGGCCGCCTCGTTGCCGAACTTCTTCGACCGCTTCTGCTCGGCCTTCCACTCCGACCAGCGGTGGTCGCGATTCAGGTCGTTGGCGCGATCGATGCCGTCCATCAGTAGCTTCACGGTGACCTTCCACGGGAATCCGTCCAGCTGGCTGGGCATGGGCTTTTTGACGTGGCGCCACGTTCCCGACGGGTGGCGGATGATCAGACCGCATTGCGGCGGGATCTCGGACTTATCGACCAGACCGGCTTCCACCGCGAAGGTGACCGATGACGAGAACTCCAGGTAGCTGCGCCACTTGCCCTTGGTCACGTCCGCGCGGAAATCCGACTTGGACACCTTCACCTCGTAGGCGCGCACGTCCAGCTTCGAGAACGTCTTGGCGATCGCGAGCACGTCGGGCCGCGGAGAACCGCTCGGCCCCATCTGCACGTTCTCGAACGTCATCACGTCGCCGCTGCCGCGGAGGTGGTCGGCCAGATCGGTAGCCAGCTCGTCGTGCTTCATGGGCGCTGCGGCTCGTGCGCGGGCCGCGGGTTGTCGTATGGCAGATATTCGTTCTCGCACATTTCCTTGCACTCGGCGTCACACGCATCGACGCACTCGGGGTGCATCTTCGAGGTGAAGGAGGCGCTGTCGAACGTGCACCAGCGAACGTAGGAATCGCCCGGCTGGATCATCTGGCCGCACCAAGTACAGACGTGCTTCTTGCGGGCGACCTGGGTGGTGGACGGGGTGTTGTACATCACGGCTTCAGGATCTTGCGACCTTGCCCGCTGATGAACGGCCCCACGATGCCGGCCTTCTCCATAGCCTCGATCATGTAGCTCGCGCGGTTGTAGCCGATGCGCAGGTGGCGCTGCACCATCGAATCGCTGGCGCGGTGGTGCTTGCGCACCAGCGCGACCGCCTGCTCGTACAGCGGATCGTCGGCGCCCCCGAACGGCTTCTTCTCGGCGTCGTCGATCATTTCTTGGCCCGGGTCTTCTTGAGCGGGTAGGCCTCGTCCTTCGTGGCCTTGATGACCGTCAGGCGCTTGCCACGCATGAAGTAGCTGATGGCGTTCTGCACCTTCAGGAAGGTGTCGATCCACAGCGCGCTGGACGCGGCCGTGGGGCCCTTGGCCTGCAGGTAGGTGCGCATCGCGACGGCGGCCGTCTCGCCGTCACCGTCCATGAAACCGGTCGACAGCACGTCGCAGAAGCGCTTCAGGCGCGCGAGGTCGGTCTCGAAGTACCACGCGCGCGCGACCGCGGCCAGCGTGACCGCGTTGCGGATGCCCTGGCCCTTCGGGCCGTTCGAGACAGCCCAGCGCACCGCTTCCTCGTGCTGCTCGACCTGCTGCAGGCGCAGCGACGCGCTGCGGCCGGAGCCGGCCGGGCCGCCCTCCGCCACCGCGCGCGCCGTCGAGACGATCGTGTTGGTCAGGTGGGTGTTACGGCCGCTGATGCGCGCGTTGTCGACCAGCGTGCGCGTCAGGCCCGTGTTGATGTTCAGGCCGTCTTCCTTCGACAGCCCGCGCGCCACGGGGAACTCGATCGTGCAGCCGCTCTCGACGATCGCCCACAGGCGGTGCTGGCCATCGGCCAGCTGCCCGTCTGCGAAGAAGCTGATGGGCTCGGGACAGGTCGTCCAGTTGCCCGACCGCATGTCGTCGGCGTACTTCTCCGCGACGCCGTCGCGCATCTTGCGGTTGCCCGTGTTGGCGTTGAGCCACTGCTCGGCCATCTTGGGCGTGACCTTCATGACCTGGACTTCGAGTGCCATGGCGGCTCCCTTCCTCGTGGTGGTGTTGTGGTGGCGGATCAGGATGCTCAGTCCCAGCGGTCGACGGTGTATTCCAGGCGCTGGCCACCCGTCTTCACGCGCACGCGCAGGGCGCTGCCGCCCTTGCTGCTGGACACGTAGGGGCCCATCGCGTGCGGCTGGCCCGTCAGGCCGGCCAGCTGGCCGCGGTTGCTGTGCGCCTCGATCACCGAGCGGACGGCATGCAGGTCGCCCTTGAGCAGTTCGGGGAACAGCGCCAGCGACGGGTTGCGCGTCTCGTGCGCGCCATCGATCAGGAACGTGGCCCGCTTGTCGTGGTGGCTGAAGGCGTTCTCGTCGTCCCAATGCGGCGGGGACAGCACGATCGCCGTGACATCGTGGTAGACGCCCGACGACAGGCCGTACTGGCTCGCCGGCGCGCCGCTGGCCCAGCAGTACCAGCCGACCGGGTTGCGCGCGTGCTCGAAGTCCCACTGCAGCAGGGGCTGCGCTTCCGCATCGACCGCCGTCGTGAAGTGCGTGAAGTTGACGTGGCCCGACGCGAAGTAGACCTCGACCCGCTCGGCCGTCGGCAGTACGGTGCGACGGAACTTGTCCCACGTGATCGAGCCCGCCGGCGCGGTCATGACGGGCGCCGAGGTGCCCTGCTTCAGCGCGGCGAACACGCCGCCGGCTGCCGGCGCCTTTTCGACGTTCTTCGGCGTCCAGACGGCCTTCAGTTCATCCGGCCGCGCGAAGCGGCGCTGCAGCGCGGACGCGAGCCCCATCTTGTCGACTAGCTTCTCGGCCGCCTCGATCGCACCGGCCTTCGGCTCAGCTTGCGGGCGCTGGTATTGCAGCGGATGCATCTTCGAGGCAAAGCGCGCTTCGACCGTCGCGAATGGTAGGCCGGCCTCGATGTCCTCCAGCAGCGTGCCGATCATGCTGCTGCGCGGATGGCAGAAGCCGGCCGGCGCCGTCGCGATCGCGCGCCAGAGCATGTTGTGGCGCTGCTCGGCGCTGCACGACGCGCTGCGCTCCGCGAGGCGTTCAGCGAGCCATTCGGCCTGCCCCAGCACCTTCTCGCTGCGATACAGCGCGTTGCCAGCGCGCAGCAGGGTCAGCGCGGTCTGCACGGTGGCCGGCTTGAATTCTTCCAGCGCACGCGTGACCGTGCGGAAGTCCTCCCGCTTGGCCGCCATGGCTTGCGGGCCCGTCATCACGGGGTCGATGAACACGGCCTTGTTGGTCAGCGCCATGTGCGACCACTCGCCGGTGCGCGGCGTGCCGAAGACCTTCTCGCCGCTCAGAAACACGCTGTCGATGCGGCTCTCGTAGACCGCGTTGCCCATCGCGTAGATGGCCGGCAGGTAGCGCGACGGCGTGTCGCGCGGTTCCCAGAAGGCGGGGATCTTCACGCCGGTCTCGTTGACGACCACCAGCGAACCGAAGTGCTGGATGAAGTGGCGGCAGGCCGAGCAGTTGTGGTGCTGGCGTTCCTCTCCGGCGAACGACGACAGGTATAGGTTCCAGAGGCGATCGCCATCGGCCGTCGTGCGGAACACCGGTGCGGCGCCGCCGGCAGTGTTGCCGTCGTAGCGCGCCATGATGCGTTCCAGGAAGCCCTGGTAGTCGGGATCGTCCGTGAAGACGTGCTTGTGCGGCGCGGCCGCGCTGGCGGTGGTGCTCATGATGGCTCCGAAGTGGTGTGAATGAACTATACCAGCGCTTTACCGCGCGTGGCAAGTGTTAGTCGCCGAGGGCGTAGCTGGCCGACAGCGACTTGAACACGCGCTGCCACTGCCATTCGTCCTCGATGTACTGGCGGTATTCGTTCTCGTCGAGCTGGATCACGTCGTCGACCGACAGATCCAGCTTGCGCAGCGCGCGGGCGTAGTCCTCGGCGTGGTTCTCCGGCATCGGCAGCAGCACGCCGGTCGGGTTGAACGACGCGGCAGTGTCGGCGTCCTGCACCTTCGTGTAGGCGCTCCACAACGCGCGTTCCTGCTTGTCGCGCCACAGCTCGAACGTCTTCTGGAACTCGTTGGCGTGCAGCGTCTGGTTGACCGTGAGGATCTGGATCAGGTGCGACTTGGCGATGTTGAGGGTCTTCATGGTGGCTTTCTGGAGATGGTGGAGGGAGGGCGCCGCAGGGCTCGGACAGGGCCCACGGGAAACGCAGCCGCGAGAATGCTGGGATGACTGACGAGGCTTGAGCAACCCCGTCTCGCGCGATGCGACCGCCGGCGCGGCGCCCAGAAACTTCAGACCGTGTGCGTGCCTTCGACGCCGCGCGCCATGCGCTCGCGCGTGCGGGCCTTCAGGATCGTGAGGCCGTCCACGAAGCATTGCAGCGCTTCTTCGTTCGCGGTGCACGCATAGGGCCCCTTCTGGAACGAGCGCAGGCGGTCGATGACGATCGCGGCCAGCACCTCGTGCGTGAGGCCGTTGATGCCGGCGTCGCCGATCGGGCCGTTCTGGAACATGACGAGTGCATCGCCGTGTTGCGCGGCCGCAGCGGCCGCCGTGAACGACGGATTCGACAGCTGGTTGCTGCCCCGCACGATGTAGACGTGGCACGCGCCGCCGGCGCCGGGCTGGTCGGCCACGATGATCCGCAGCGCGTCGTTGACCGGGTTGACGATGTGGTCGGTCAGCTCGCGCGGTGCGGCGATCGCGCTGGGCGCCTCCTTCGGCTTCTCGTCGTCCGGCCCGATGTGGTCGTAGACGTTGCGCACCTCGGCGGCGAACTTCTGGCCGACAGTCTGCTGGCTGTTCGGGTTCGCGCAGGCCATCAGCGCTTCGTAGACCGCCTGCGGGACTTCCTTGTAGCGGTGCACGCCGGGCTTGCCGATGAATTGCACGTGCAGTTGCGCGGCATCGTTGTCGTAGCCGATCGCGGCGATGTTGCTGCTCTTGACCGGCGTCAGGGTGACGGACATGGTGACTCCTGGTAGTGGTGGGAGTTAGGGATCGCGGCGGCGCGCGGCCGCCGCATGGAGCCGATCAGGCAGCCGGCGTGGCAGGCGTCGAGATCCGCGCCGTCGTGTTGACGTTGAAGCTGATGTTCACGCCGGTCACGCGCGTGATGTTGCCTTCGCTCCAGTCGCCGGACAGGTAGCCGGTGATGCTCATGACGATGTCCTTGTCGGGATCGTCAGCGATCAGGTCGATCGCGTTGTTCGCGTTCGACAGGATGGCGTCCTTGTCGATCGCGTGCGCCGGCTGGGAGGCGATGACGGTGTCGATGAAGGTGGCCACGACCGTCTTGGCGTTCGACTTGTCGGTGGCCTTCAGGCTCTGCGAGTAGCTCATGGGTGCTCCAGGTGGTTTCGGGAAATGGCGCCGACCGGGCGCCGGCGGTGTCACTTCTTGCCGCGGACGGTCAGGCTTTCGACCTCGACCAGCTTCGTGCCGGGGATGTCGGCGGCGCCGGTCTTCAGGCCCGTGGCGAACTTGTTGGCGGCCGACTGGTCGAACGTGACCAGCACCATGTGCGCCGGATTCGAGGCGATGTGCTTGATCAGGGCCGACAGGTCGGTCAGTTCCAGCTTGTACTTCGTCGTGCTGGCTGTACCGGATTTCTTCGCCGCGACGTAGGCCGGCGCGGGCGGCGGCGCGAAGATGGTGGCCTGCGCTTCCGCCACCGCGGTCGACGCGGTCTGCTGCACCGCCGCGGCTTCCATCTCGGTGGCCGCGGCCTCGGCGAAGTTGCCCGCGTCGGCGGCCGTCTGGGCCTTGGCCTGCAGCTTGCGCGCTTCTTCCTCCGCGATGCGCGAGGCCTCGGCGGCGTCAGCGGCCGCCTTGCGCTGCTTCTCGCGCTGCTCGGCCTCGGCCTTGGCCTTCGCTTCGGCGGCCTTGCGGCGCTCGTCTGCGTCGAACGCCAGCACCTTCGCGCGCAGCTGCTTGTCCGCGGCCTCCATCAAGTCCTTGGCCGGCTTGAACAGCGCCATGGTGGCCGCGATCGCCGCGTTCATTGGATCGGTGATGGCGCGACGCTTCGCCTCGTGCGCTTCGAGCGCCGTCTTGATGTCCTGCAGGTCGGACACCGCGAACTCGCGATCCTCGGCCGACGCGATGACCGTCAGTTCGGCGGCGCGCGACAGGACGTTCGCGCTCTTGATCAGCACCGCGGCGCTGGGCACCTTGACCCGGCTGACCGCGTCGATCGCAGAGGTGCTGGCAGCGTCTTCGGCCGTCGTCTCGGACACGATGTTCGCGTCGCTGGTGTTGGTGTCGTCGGTCATGGCTTGTTGGCTTTCATCCAATGGTGAAGGGAGGCGGCGGCGACCCACGCATGCGCATCGGCAGCGTGCTCGGGCCGGTCGTAGGGGTGCCAGCGGTACTTGCCCGTTGGCATGAGCTGCAGCACGGCGCGCTTCAGGGCGCCCGCGTCGGCGCGGCACGCGAGGTAGCCGGCCGTCTGCAGCCGCCAGAGGTCGCTGTGCGTCGCGGCCGTCTTGATGTCGATCAGCCAGCGATCGCGCTGCGCCGTGCGCAGGCCGATCAAGTCGAGCTGACCGGCGTAGCGCAGGCGCGGGTGGTGGACGTAGGACTCCGTCTCGACGATCTCGAAGCCGCCCTGAGCGCGCCAGAGGCGGAACCCCGCGAGGTAGCCCGCGACTTCCTCGTGCACCGTGGCCTCGTCCAGCGTCCCCAGCACGTCCAGCTCGCAGGCATAGTGCACCGCCGTTCCGACCTCGCGCTTGTGGTTGAGGATCGCTTCGGGGATCCCGTCGAACGACTTGAAGGGCGCGAGGATCTGGGTGACGCTGGGGATGACGACGCCGTCGAGCGTGTACGTGTGGGAGTCATCGTCCCGCAGCAGCGTGGGCATCACTCAGCGAAAATGTGGTTGTCCAGGACGTTCTTGAACTGCGCCTTCGTCAGCGTGGCCGCGTTGATGCCCAGCTTCGCGTAGATCAGCGAGAGGTTCTTGTCGCGAGCCTTCGCCTGCGTCTCCAGGCGCACCTTCATGCCATCGGTGGCCAGCTCGCCGCTGTCGTCGGCGCTCTGCGTGACCGGCGCAGCGGTGGGCCGCGGCGCGGGCGACGTGGTCGCAGGCGTCGGTGCTTGCGCAGGCGGGGGCGGCGGCGTGCCAGCATCGGCGGCCGGCGCCGGATCGCCGTCGATCACGTCGCGCTGCACCACGCGAGCGTCTTCGACCGGGCCGGCGGGTGCCGGCGGCGGCGGGGTCGGTGCGGCGGGCGCGCGCGCGCTGGGCTTCATCGAGCTGACCGGCGGCGGCGGCGCGGCGTCGTTGCCTTCGTCCGTGCGTTCGACCATCTCCAGTTCTTCCGGCGTGTAGACGCCGAGAATCGCACCGGGGGTGTACAGGCGCGCCCAATTGCGCGCTTGCAGGTAACCCATCTGCTGCTTCGGATTCGTCTTCCAGAGCGGGCTGTTGCGGGTGGTGATGGAGGTCATCGACAACCACTCACCCCAGGTGATTTCGGTTTCGCCGGCCTGCACCGCACCGACACGGCATGCGATGTTCTGGCCGGTGCCCTCGAACTCGTATTTGAAGTTGCCCCGGATTGCACCGCTGTTCTGCACGACCGCCACGACGAGCTGGGCCTCGTAGCTCAACTTCCCGTTGATGACCGCCGTCTTGCTCGCGACCACGTAGGGATCCATGTTCCAGCGCATCGCCTGCAGGGTGATGGCGAGGCAGTCAGCCGGCTTGCCGCGAAAGTGGTCGGGGAGCGCCACGACGGCCTTCGACATCATGTCGGCGAACTGCATCAGCTCGCCCATGCGGCCGGGGTTCATGATGATCGAGTTCGGCTGGAAGACCTCGACGGCGATTTCAGTGGTCATGTGGTGGTGTCCTGGGTGGTGAAAGTGACCTTGCGGTTTGTCCGCGAAGTAAAGCCATTGTGGCGCGCGCGCCGCGCCGCGTCAACTGGACGGCAAGAAATTTTGTAGCACGCGCTAACCCGTTTGTTTCCGCGCGTGGTAAATTGCGCCGCATGGAACTCGCAACACTCTACGCCCGTCGTGGCCAGCCCGGGCTCGTTCAGCTGGCCAAAAAGTCTGGTCTGAAGGTGGCCTATATCCAGCGCCTGCTGTACGTGCTGGAGCGCCGTCCCTCGGTCGAGCGTGCGGAGCTGCTCATCCACGCCTCGCGCCAGCTGTGGGGCAAGGCGAACGCGCTCACCCTCGAAGGCCTGACCAATCCGATCTACTTCCAGGACGCGATCGACTCGGCCGTCAAGGACGGCACCGCGCATGCGAAGTTCATGCTGCGCGCGCGGGCGCCACGCGAAGAAGTACCTGCGTGAGCCGGCAGCCCGTCAACGGCGGGCTGTCCGAGCACTCGATGCAGTCGACCGTGATCGCCTGGGCTTGGCTCCAGGCGCCGTCGCTGCTCGCACTCGCGACCCTGTTCGCCATCCCCAACGGTGGCCGCCGCGCTCAGGCGACTGCGAACGCGCTCAAGCGGGAAGGCGTGCGCCCCGGCGTGCCCGACCTGCAGCTGCCCGTCCCGGCGGCCGGCTACGCGGGCCTGTTCATCGAGATGAAAACGATGGACGGCCACGCCGGCCCGACGCAGCGCGCGTGGCACACCACGCTGCGCGCGCTGGGCTATCGCGTCGAGGTCTGCCGAACGATAGAATCGGCTTGCAAACTGTTACGCGATCACGCGCTTGCCTGGGAGGCCGAGTCCACCGGGGAAGCGCGTGCTGCATTGCTGGAGCTGTGGACGGATTTCCGCAGCACCAAAGGAAAACGCCCGGGTGTCACCGGGCGTTCGGTGCCCCGTTAGGGGCGGTGTCAAAGGAGACTTGACAACATGCACTTTACCATGCAGGGAGCAGAATCCCTCGTCTTCAACCAATTTTTCGCGATCGGCGGTGCCGCATGAGCATCGAAGCCATGAAGTGGGCCATGTGGCAGCAGGATGTGGTCAAGGATCCGACCGCCCGCCACGTGCTGCTCGTGCTGGCGAACTATGCGAACGAGCATGGCGATGCCTACCCCAGCGTGAAGACCCTGCACGTTCTCACGCACCTCGGAATTCGCACGATTCGCGAGAAGCTCGACCTGCTGACGAAGCTGAAGGTTCTTGGCGAGGGTGATCAGTCGATTGCCGCGCATTACGTCCAGCACAACGGCGTCGCCCCGAAGGTCTATCGGCTGGCGATCAAGGAAGTGCGTTCCGATCGCCTGCTGACTGCAGAAATTGCCGAAAGTCTGGCAGAACAAAAGCGCGGCACACGGAAAACTTTGGCCCTTCAGGGTGCGGCTGCGATTGCCGCTGCATCGAAGGCTGCAGACACGAGTGCGGGTGCCGCACTTCTCTCCGATCAAGCCCCTGAAAACCTCGCTGCGGTAGTTGCCGACGCTCAGCGCGGGGAACTGCATGGCTCGACGCGGCAGCCGCCGAGCCTCGACGCGGCAGCCGCACACAATCCATCATCTGATCCATCATCTGATCCCGGTAGTGACCCGGGTAAGAGCGATTCGCCCCTTCCCGGCGGAGGTGGTACGCCCGATCAGGCAACGACCGTTCCCAAGAAATCGGCCGAGCAGGTAACAGTCGTTTCCAAGCCCATGTCGATCCCCGAATTCACCGCCGAGTTGGTGAAGCTCGGCGTCACGCCGCAGACCGCGGCGGACTGGATGGCAGTGCGAAAGGCGAAGAAGGCCGCCCATACGCTCCGCGCGCTTGAAGGCTTCATTCGCAACGTCGACACGATCGGCTGCACGCACGAAGCCGCGGCGCGCCTGTGCGCGGAACGCAGCTGGATCGGTTTCGACAGCACCTACGCCCAAGCGCAGGCTCTGAAGCCCGGGAAGGGCCCTTCCAGCGCGCCCATGAGCTATGCCGAGGCCGACCTCGATCGGAAGCGCCGGCAGGCCGACGAGGCCCTGTATCCGAACGGCCGGCCGAACAACCTCATGCCGCGGCCGCTCGTCCCACAGCAGACCCTCCTGCCCGGCGCCGACGGCGTCATGGAGGCATGATGCGCCGCGTCGAGCCGATTCCCATCGAGTGGATCGACCGCATCTGGCAACGGATGACGGTCGGCTACGGCCGCCGCTGGCTGCAGCTGTGGGACGGCATGGACATGCCCGACATCAAGAAGGGCTGGTCGCTGGAGCTGGCCGGCTGCTCGGCCGAATCGATCGCCTATGCGCTGGAGCATCTGCCACCCAATCCGCCGTCGTGCGCCGCGCTGCGCGCGCTGTGCCGCGAGGCGCCGGCCAGCGGCCCCACGCTTCCGCAGCTCGAATCGAAGCCGGCAGATCCTGCTGGCGTCGCGAAGGTCACTGCGGAGCTGGCCAAGCTGAAGCAGCACATCGGCGACACCGGCGTGCGCGATCGCACGTTGGCGCGCCTGACCGAGATCGTCGAGTCCGGCGGCGTGCTGACGGAGGCCCAGCGCGAGGTGGCGCGCGTGATGATCGAGACGAAGCCGGACGACGACGCCCCGGTCGACGAGCCGATCGAGTTCCCGCCGAACCTGCCGCCGCTGCCGGGAGACGACACGCCATGACGCAGATCGCGCTGGTCAAGCATCCATCCGGCGGCCTGATGCCGGCCGACCCGCAGTCCGAGGCCTACGTGCGTCGGATCAAGGTCGGCGAGGGCCTCGTCATGGAAGCGAAGATCCGGCGCAACCTGCGATTCCATCGGAAGTTCTTCGCGCTGCTGAACCTCGCGTTCGAGTCCTGGGAGCCGCCGGCGATCGAGGCCGCGCGCGGCTACGCGCCCCAGAAGAACATGGACACGTTCCGCCGCGACCTTCTGATCCTTGCGGGCCACTGCGACGCGACCTACCATCTCGACGGCAGCGTGGAATTCGTGGCGCGCTCGATCGCCTTCGACAAGCTGCCCGACGACCTCGCGTTCGAGCAGGTCTATCGCAGCGTGCTGACGGTCGTCTGGGAGCACGTGTTGCGGCACCTGCGATACGGCAGCCCGGAGGAGGTCGACGAGGTCGTCCAGCGGATCATCCGGTTCGAGTAGGGAGGCGCCATGCAGCACCAGATCAGCTACTTCACCTACGAGGGCGCGCCGGGCCAATACTTCAAGTGCGAGCGCTACGGCAGCATGAGCGTGGCGCGATGCGGCAGCAACTACGAGTCGGCGCCGGCCGCCGTGAAGGAAGGGCGGCTGTCCGGCTGCATCGGGTGCACCATCGGCGCGCAGCATCATGGTGGCGCGCTGACCACGTCCACGCCGCGGCCCGCGAACTGGTGCGTGCGGTGTCGACGCGATCCGGCGGAGTACGGCGGCAACGGCATCTCGAAGGTGCGGCTCGTGACCGGTGGCGTGTGCGTGAGCTGCAAGAACCGCGAATACGAGGTCGCGAAGGGCGCCAACGCGAAGGGGGTCGTGCCGAAGAAGTGGAGCGGCCTCGGCCCGCAGTTCACCGGCCTGCTGGAAGGCACCGGCGTTGTGGTGGCGCGCGAGCGCATGGCGAAGGATCGCCTGGAGGTGTCATTGATCGCGATGCGGCGCAACGTTGGTGCGATCGCGGCCTGCTGGATCTCGGCCGGCTTCCTCCCGGCCCCGCCGGCGCCCGCGCCGCGGCCGCTGACGACCGAGCAGCTGGTGCTGTTCGGCGTGCCAGTGAAATCTCGTCCCCCACTGCGCGCAGCACCCCATCGGCGCGCGACAATCGAGGTTGAACAATTCACCCTGGAGTTCGACGCCGCATGAGCCACGATACCGCCTTCTGGAAGCTGACCGACCACGTCTGCGTTCAATGCCACGGGCGCGTGCTCGCGTCCACCGAGTCGGGTGCATTCGGGCCGAAGGAATACGTCTGCGCGCAGTGCGGCAATCGCAGCGAAAGCGGCATCCACTCGATCCCGCCGATTTGCTGCTGTTCGTTCACGGTCGGCGGCAAGCAGCAGATGCGGTGCATCCTGATCCCCGAGCCGCGCGAGCCGGGCTGGCCCGTCGTGGCCGCGCAGCTCCTCGAAGCCAGCTCGATCGTGCCGGCCGCGCGCCAGCCGCGCTACGTCGGGGGCGACTGATGCCGAAGCGCTCGCCGACCGACAGCGCTACGATCCGCGCCAACGCCGCCAAGGCGCGGCAGGCGGCGCGCGGCAGCAAGAAGAACGAGGAACGCTGGGCGATCGCGCGCGGCCGCTTCGAGAGCGATCCGCAGGAGACGTTCGCCGCGCTGGCGCGCGACCTCGGCTGCAGTCGCCAGAGCGTGCAGGAGAAGGCGAAAAAAGACGGCTGGGTGAAGGCGAAGAACAACGCCGAAATCTCCGCCGCCGCGCACATTGCTGCGGATCGCGTGCCGGCCGAGCCGCTGAAGGCGCCCGACATGCCCGAGCGCGAGGACTGGCCGGTCGGCCCGAAGGGCAACCCGAAGCGCCTGGAGATCCCGAAGGGGCCACTGCCCGACCTCACGCCGGTGGCCACCGCGCTGGCCATCGACGACCGCGCGAAAGTGCTTTCGCGCCATCGCAACGAGGCACTCGCGCTGCGCGGCTGGGCGCAGGAAATCGTGGCGAAGCGCATGCAGCCGGGCGCCGGCGAGCAGTCGAAGATTTTCGTGCGCACGGTGCTGGGTATGGCGCGCATCCAGGAGATGGAACGCAAGTCCTGGGGCCTCGACATGCCCGATCCGACCGTGCCTACGCTGGGCAACGGCGCCGTGCTGGTGCGCGTCGTGCGCGAAGGCGCGGCGCCCGATCACACCCTTGACGAAGACGACGAGGAAATCACCTGATGCCACCGATCCAAACCATCGAAGATCCCGTGCCGCTCGTGCGCCTGCGCAAGCTGTCCGACCTGCGCCTCTACGAGAAGAACTCGCGCACGCACAGCCCTGAGCAAGTCGAGACGCTCATGAAGCTGATGCTCGAATACGGCTTCACGAACCCGGCACTCGTCGACGAAGACGACCTCGTCGCAGGGCATGGCCGGTACGTTGCCTTGTCGCAGCTCTATGCGAATGGCAAGACCGTCAAGCTGCCGAACGGCAAGCCGCTGCCCATGTGGACGATCCCAACCATCGAGGTGAGCGGATGGAGCGAGGAGCAGCGCCGCGCCTACATCATCGCGGACAACCAGTCCGCGCTGCGCGCCGGTTGGGACATGGATCTGCTGCGCGCCGAGCTGACCGACCTGAAGGAACTCGGCTTCGATCTGGAACTCACCGCGTTCACGACGGAGGAACTCGAAATCATCTTCGAGCCGCACGTGCCTGACCGCGATCGCGACCCGGACGCGTGCCCGCCCACGCCCGAGGTGCCCAAGTCGGAAGCCGGCGACGTGTGGGTCTGCGGGCCGCATCGCGTGGTCTGCGGCGATTCGGCGGTCGTCGATACGTGGGAGCGGCTGCTGAGCGGTGAGCTGCTCGATTGCGTGTGGCAAGACCCGCCGTACAACGTCGACCTGGAGGAGAAGAACGACATGCGCGATCGCGCCGATGGCGGCAATCGCAAGAAGACCGGCGACATCAAGAACGACAAGATGAGCGACGCCGACTTCCTCGCGTTCCTCCGCGAGTCGTTCAAGACCGTCTTCACCGTCATGAAGCCCGGCGCGCCGATCTACATCGCGCACAGCGACAAGGAGGGCCTCAACTTCCGCCGCGCCTTCTCGGATGCCGGCTTCAAGCTGGCCAGCAGCCTCGTGTGGCGCAAAGACCAGTTCGTGCTGGGGCGCAGCGACTACCAGAGCATGCACGAGCCGATCCTGTACGGCTGGCGCCCCGGCGCGAAGCATCGCTGGTTCGGTGGCCGCAAGCAGACCACCATCATCGAGTCCGGCGACGCGAGCCCGTTCACGCAGCTGAGCGACGGCCGCTGGGCCATCAAGCACGGCGACGAGATGCTGGTGGTCGACGGCGCCGCGAAGGTCGAGCGGCTGGCGGGCAGCGTGATCTACCACGAGAAGCCGAAGCGTGCGCCGCAGCATCCCAGCATGAAGCCGGTCAGCCTGATCGAGCGCATGCTGTGCAACGGCGCGCGCGCGGGCCACCTGATCGGCGACGGCTTCGGCGGCAGCGGCAGCACGCTGATCGCCGCCGACCGGCTCGGCATGGCCGCACGCGTGTGCGAGCTGGAGCCGAAGTTCGTCGATGTCATCGTCCAGCGCTGGCAGAACTACTCGGGGCGTGTCGCGACGCACCTGGGAACCGGCGAACCCTTCCCCACACCGCCTGACACCACTCAGGCATTCTGAAAGTCACCCATGTCAATCGCTCACGGACTTCCGAAAATCACTTGGGAACAAGCTAAGGCACGCGACTTCGCATTGCTCGAAAGCTGCCGCAAAGCCGTCATCGAGGAAATGCTCCGCATCAACCCTGACCGTCGTTCAAATCGCAAGTTCGACGAGAAGGTGCGCGCACGTGCCCTGAATTTGTTCCGCGTGAAAATCTCCAAGGTGTCGTGACCCTATGCTAGGGGCATGAGCGCGATCACCGTCCGATACCTGCCCCTTCATGCGTCCGCCGGTGCCGACGAGGTGCTGCTCGCGAAGGCCACCCACCTCGTCCAGAAGTGGATCCCGGGCTACACCAAGCACGATGGCACCTACGTCGGGCCGCACCACAAGATGGTGCACGAGGCCGATGACCACGATGCCGCGAAGGTGCTGGCCGGGCAAGGCAGCTACAGCCAGAAGGTCGCGCACAAGAAGCTGACCCAGCACGGCTGGTTCAACGCGCTGCCGGACGAGCACAAGGTGCCCATCCTGCAGGCGCACGCGACCGACATCCAGATGGCCGACAGCTCGAAGGCGCAGCTGGCCGTCATGAAGCAGGCCGTGCTCGCCGGCAAGCAGCCGACGCCTTCGCAGCTGAAGTTCTACGCGGCGTTGCCCGAGGACAAGGCGGTCGAGCTGGTGAAGGATCTCAAGGCGAAGGGCGCCTCGATCGGTGCTCTGCAGTCGCTGATCGAGGCGCACCCGGCCGGTAAGGCAGCGGTGCAGCCGCCAGCTGAAAAGATCCCTGAAACGATTCCCACCAAGGCCGCCCCTGCACCTGCTGAAACGGTTCCTGAAACGATCGCCCCGGTATCACAGCCGGAACCGGCCGCGGCCGCGCCTGCCCCCGCGCCGGCTATCACACCGCAATCCGCACCCGCCGCGGCGCCCGAGCCGGAGCAGATCGAAATCATGCCGACCTCGTGGTCGGCCTACACGAACCACGTGGACGGCTCGAACAAGTTCTGGGCCATCACCACGGCGCCGTCGCCGGGCGGCGGCTTCTACGTCGCCACACGCTACGGCCCGATCGGCGCGAAGAACGGCGCGACCACCACGCAGCACTTCGATTCGCTGCCGGCGGCCAACGCCTACAAGTCGCACATGATCCAGTCGAAGACCGCGAAGGGCTACGGCTGGACGGATGCCGATGCGCATCCCGCGCTCGCCGCGCCGCTGAAGGTGACCAAGCCGGTGGCAGCCCCGAAGGATTGGGCCGCAGAGAACGCCGCGCCGAACGGCATCCCGTCAGCCGACAGCTGGCAGAAGGTCGGCGGCCAGCTCGGCTCGAACGCGGGCTTCGTCGCGATCGACGGCGACGGCCAGAAGTGGTACGTCAAGACGCCGAACTCGAAGGCGCACGCGGAGTCGGAACTGGCCGCGAGCCGGCTCTACGCGCTCGCCGGCGTGAAGGCCTCGCACCTGAAGCCGGTCACCGTCAACGGCAAGTTTTCGCTCGCCTCGAAGTGGGAGGACGAGACCCACAAGGCCAGCCCGACCGAGCTGGTCGCCGCCGGCGCGCGCGATGGCTTCGCAGTCGATGCATGGCTCGCGAATTGGGACGCGATGGGCGTCGACAGCACGAACATCCAGACGGTCGACAACAAGGCCTCGCGCATCGACGTGGGTGGCTCGCTGGGGTATCGCGCTCAGGGCGCGCCGAAGGGCGACAAGTTCGGCACGACCGTTGGCGAGCTGGCCAGCATGCGCGACCCGAAGATCAACCCGCAGACCGCCGCGGTGTTCGGCAAGATGAGCGATGCCGAGGTGGCCAAGTCGATCGTCGACCACGTCGGCAAGGTGTCGCCCGAGCAGATCAAGCAGGCCTGCGGCGATGACGCCGAGCTGGCTGGCAAGCTGATCGTGCGGCGCGGGAACATGCTGACCTGGGCATTCAAGCATCAGGCCACCGCGTTCCCCGCGCCTGCGCCCGCGCCGGCCGTGCAAGACGAGGGCCCGAAGGAGGGCGACACGAAAGAGGGCGCCGACGGCCAGCTGGTGTTCAAGGACGGCCGCTGGCACAAGGTCGCGACGGCCGCGCCGGCGCAGAAGTACGTCGCGAACGAGGCGGAGGAGCTGGCGATCGAGGAGGCGCCCACGAAGGAGGCCGCGGTTGCGCTGGCAGCCGCCTACGTCAAGAAGCAGCCGACCCCCGAAGCGAAGGAGACGGCGCTGTTCAACGCCGCCATCTCACTGAAGGCCGGCGGCCACGTTTCGAAGGCGGCCGATGGCGGGACAGCCATCCACGAGGCCCTGGCCGCGCCCGCCGCCGCACCGCTTGACACGTCGACGAAGCCGCTGTCGATGCCGGAGTTCTCCGATGGCAGCGTCGCGCCGGAGGCCGGCAAGAAGGGCCCGAAGGCCTACTACGAGGGCATGGCCACGAAGCTGATGAACCTCGCCGAGAGCGGCGACGTTCAGACGCTCAAGGACATGAAGTCGAAGGGCGAAGCCGGCCCGGCCAAGACCTGGAAGGGCAAGACCCCCAACAGCAAGAAGCTGCTCGCGCTGCACGCCGAGGCGCTCGCGCTCGCGCAGAAGGCCGTGGCACCGGCGCCGGCGCCGAAGCGCGTGAAGTCGGCCAAGGTGGTGGAGGCCGCGCCGGTCGCCGATGGCGGCATGTCGCCCGAAGCGAAGGCGGCGGCCGATGGACTGCTCGCCGAGTACCACCCGAACGTGCTCAAGGATCTCCTGAGCATGGGCTTGTCGTCGCTCAGCCCCGAGGCCAAGGCCTACCTGACCGAGAAGCTGGCCGAGAAGGCGACCGCCGCTGCCGCACCTGCGGCACCGCAGAAGGTCGTCGCCGCGGCGCCAGCGCCGGACGCGTTGAAGACGGCCATCGATGCCATTCACGATGCTGTGATTCCGGGCACCAACACGAACGCCGTGCCGCACCACAAGAAGCTGCAGGCCATGCTGGATTTCGCTGCAGCGGAAGACCTCGCGGGCCTGAAGGGCATGACGTTCGGATCGAACACCTACGGCAAGAAGCAGGCGAAGCTGCACGCGCAGCTGGTCGCGGCCATGGAGGGCGGCGCCGCGCCAGCCGCCGCGCCCGCGGCGCCGCCGATCGCTCCGAAGGTCGTCGCGGCCGCGCCGAAAAAGCCGAAGCTTGACCCGACCAAGCTGCCCGTCAACGCGTCGCAGATCCCCGATCCGCCCACGATCAACTTCTCGTCGAAGGCGCACGTCAACGCGGCCAACATGCACGACGCCAAGGCGGTGCACGACTTCGCGCTGAAAGGCAACCTGACCGAACTGCAGAAGTACCACTACGAGGCCCTGGACAAGGAGACGGGCAAGGTCGTCGGCAAGCAGCCGATCACCTCGCACCCATCCAAGCACGTGCAGTCGTATTGGGAGTCGCTGGTCGACCACCTTTCGGCGATCGCCAACCCGGCCGGCGTGTTGCGCCTGGATGAGGTGGTCGCGCACGGTCTGAACGGCATCGCGAGCGCGTTCAACGCGGCGAAGTACGGCATGACGACGGCCAAAGCCGACGCGTCGAAGAAGATCGCGTTCTGGATCGGCCTGGGCAAGACCACCTCACCCGGCGAAACGATGCAGCACCCGCCCTACGGGTCGACGGACTTCCAGGTGTCGCCGACCGGCACGCCGAAGATGACCGAGCACATGCGCAAGCAGTCGCAGATCGACTTCGCCGCGGCGCCGTCGCTGGTGAAGGCGTTCATCAAGGGGATCCAGGCCAGCGGGTCGTACAACAACAATTTCCGCGATGGCCACGAGAGCGTGGGCAGCACGAACTTCGTCGAGATGAACCTGAAGGCGCACGAGTTCGCGCAGGAGAAGCCGGCCGGGTTCGAGCTGTACAAGTGGATGAGCCTGTCCGACTCGCTGCTCAAGCAGGTGCTGGCCATGGAGCCCGGCACCGTGTTCCAGAACCCCGGCAGCATGTGCACGAGCTACGAGCCCACCGCGACGAGCGGATTCGGGGAACATCGCATGCGCATCCGTTATGCTCCGGGGGCCAAGGGCGTGGACTCGTTCGGATCGGGCAGCTATGCCGGCGAGAAGGAAATCACCACGCTCCCCGGCGCGCGCTTCAGCGTGGTGTCGGCGAAGCTGGTGGATGGCCAGTACGGCAAGAAGCGGCTGGAGCTGGACGTGCTCATGCTGCCGCCCGACCCCACCTACGTGGCTGACCTGAAGTCGCGCGTGGCCCAGATGAAAGCGAAGAAATGACCCCCGATCTGATCGATCAAGACGGCCTGAAGCTGGCCGCGGAGAACGGCCCGAAATACCTCGGCAGCCTGCCCGTGGTCGACGGCATCGTGCGCGGCTTCGCGCAGCGCGTGGCGGAGGCCTATCGCGCCTGGACGGACGGCGCCGGAGATCCCACCGCGGCGATCGAGGCCGATTGCGCGCGCATGGGCGACCTGTTTCTGGGCCGCGACCTGCAGGGCTACACGCCGCAGCCGTGGAACAGCGACGAGCGCCTCGGCACGCAGCTCCGCGTGGTGCTGGGCAGCGGCGCGAAGGATCCCGGCACGGCGCTGTTCGAGCAGCTCGCGCAATGCGTCCTGAGCGCTATCATCAACGGCGGCGAGGGCGAGTCCGACGACACGCTGCTGCCCCAGCTGAACGGCCAGATCGGCCAGACCGTCTCGGCGCTGCTCGGCTCGCCGCAGGCCGTATGAGCCTGCTCGAACGCCTCCTGGCCGGCGCCATCATGGTGAAGGCCCACGTGCGCGGGTACGACCGCCGCGACGGGAAGCACGTGGACGACTACGAGCGCGGCGATCGCGTGACACCGGTGCCCGCGCCGACGCCGCACAAGGTCGTGGGAGCGCAGTTCGGTGGCAAGACCGTCGCGCAGCTGCAGGCGCAGTACGGGAAGGAGGCCGGCCTGTTCGGGCACCTGCCGCCGCCGGCGCCGCCGCCGAAGAAGCCGAAGGCGTGGCACCCGCAGCTGGACGAGAACGGCGAGAAGATGCCGATCTACCACCCGCACAAGCCCACGCCCGAGAGCGCCTGGGCGCACGGCGATGAGGTCGTGGTGACGCTTCCCGGCGGCGCCGTTCCGGCGCAGCTCAACGGCATCCCGTTCGCCGCCTGGACGCCGCCGGCGAGCGAGCTGGCGTGGGAGGACGTGGCCGGGCAGGCCGACATCGACGAGCCCGACTTCCACTGCCCGAAGGGGCTGCATCCGGCCGCCGGCGTGGTGATCGAGGAGCCGGACGGCCGCTTCTGGGTGGCCGCGCCCACGAACGGCTTCGGCGGCTCGCCGCATGTCTTCCCGAAGGGTCGCACCGACGACATGCCGCTGCAGGCCACCGCCATCAAGGAAGGCTTCGAGGAAACCGGCCTGCACGCCGAAATCACCGGCTTCCTGGGCGACTTCACGCGCACGCAGACCTTCACGCGCTTCTATCTGGCCCGGCGCATCGGCGGCACGCCGGCGGCGGCCGGCTGGGAATCGCAGGCCGTCCTGCTGGTGCCGCGCGCCAAGCTGCACCAGTACCTGACTGGCGGCGCGAACGCCGAAATCGTCAAGCAGCTACAAAATGACTTGCCTCAAGAAGTAAAGTAGTGGCATACTGCGTTCACACCAACCGGAGAACGCGATGCCCCGATCGAACCTGCAAATCCTCGAACTCGCCATCAAGGAACTCGGTCACGAGCGAATCAGCCCCGAGAGCCTGAGCGATCTGGCCACCAGCGCGCGCGGCGACAGCTCGTGGCGAACGATCGCTGGCATGATCCAAGTCCAGCCACCTATCACCGGCGAGGAGCTGCGCTTGGCGCACCATCGATTCTGTGAGGATGCGGCGGAGTTCTTCGCGCTAGTGAAGCCGGAGGACGTGAACGCGGCTGCGAAGCTGGCCAGCACCGGCCTGATGGCCGATCGCCCTGGCGTTGCGACGCGCGGCCAGCTGTCGGAATGCATGGACGCGCTCAACACGTTGCGATCGATTCTCGTGGTCGAGATCAATGCCTCTCGGGATCGGAACTTCATTGCCGCGCTGAACGTGCGGCACCAGCGCGCCACGAAGCTGATGGAAGACATCGGCACCGCCAACAGCCTGGGAGGCTACTGATGTCTGCTCGCAAGCAAGAGTTCCTGCGCAAGCTGCGTGACCTTCTCGTCGAATATGACGTGTCGATCGACGCGGGCTACGAAGGAGACACGCACGGCATCCACGGCGAGCACATCAGCATCACGCACCGCTTGTCGAAGGACTCGTTCAAGGAAGAAGAATGGTTCCGGGTTGACTACCAAATCACCCTGGGTGCGTCCGACATCGATCTGGAAGGCAACTGAAATGCGCGCACCGCACCTTGCAGCGCTGACGCCTGCTCAGGCCGCCAGCCCGCTGGCCACCATGATCGCGGTGCTGTCGCCGCCGCCCGAGTCCGATCCGCGGCCGCACGGCTACACCATCGGCTGCCGCTGGCGCGCCGACCGCGTCGAGACGTGGCACCGCGACGCCGGCACCTACGAGTGCATGAACCCGATGATCTACGGCGCGCTCACGGCCACCGAGCTGCAGGCGCAGCGCGCGCTGCAGCAGCCGATGGACGTCAAGACCGCGGCCCGCGTGCACGCGGCCTTCACGGCGAAGCGCGTCTGAACCACCACCACCCAACCACCCCTGGAGAACACCATGTGGATCTGCACCTCTGAAGGCTTCCTGTCGATCGTCGACAAGGCCCCCACCAGCTCGACCGAGCTGCTCGTGCGTGCGCGCACCCATGAGCACCTCGCCGCGCACTTCCCGGACGCGACCATCATCGAGAAGGACGGCACCGACTACCGCTTCCGCGCGATCGTCAGCCGCAGCGACGTGGCCCAGATGATGGCCGGTCTGGCCTACTCGATCGACTACAGCAACTTCAAGGACACCGTGAAGGAACGCAAGTACCACGACGCGCTCATGGGCGTATGGCACGCGATGGGCCGCCTGCAGCCCTTCGGCCCCTACGGGCGCCGCGACAAGCGCGGTGGCCAAGAGCGCGGCCTGTTCGATCGCGCTGGCGAGCGCGAGATCCTGACGTTCGAGGGCCGGTTCGGCCGCGGCGGCTACTGATGGGCCAAGCCAAGATTCGCGGCACGCTGGAGCAGCGGCGCGCGCAGGCGCTCGACCTGCGCGCCCAGCAGGATCAGCAAGAACGCATGCGCCAGCACCAGCTGCAGGTCGCGCGCGAAAACGAGCGCCGTGCCGCGCGCGAGGCCGAGGAGGCCGGCGCGCCAAAGCCTTCCACACCGCATCTCGACCGCGACCTGCGCATGCGCCGCGGCAAGAGCAACGCGTTGATGATGGCCGCGGCGCTGGCTGCCCTGGCAATGCCTGTGGCACATGCGCAGCCGCGTCCCACGCCGCGCTTTAACGCGGACGAGCTGGTGCCGCACAAGGGGAGGCGTTGATGCGCCCGCTCACGCCAATCCTCGACCTGCAGCGCCACGTGCCCTGGAAGCGTCGTGACGCCATCGTGGAGGCAGCTGAAGGAGCTGCCATGCCGCGCGCCACACCCCGTCCCGTTGCCTTCCTGATCGAGGCCGTTGGCATGGCGCCCGCCGTGATGCTCGACCACGCGAAGGCCGTCGAGTTCGCCGCGTTCAAGCACGGCACCACGTCGCCGCTGGTGCGCGAGTCGCTGCTGCTCGAAGCGCTCGCGCGCATCCAGGAGCTGGAAGACCGCATCGCCAACGCCGCGGGGGTCTGACGGGGTCGTGACCTCACCATGGGGCTTCCACCCTGGAAGCCCCGCCCATGGCTGCGAAAGCCACGCCCCAGCCCGAATACCAGATCAAGCTGCGCAACCTGCATGCGGCGCAGCAGGACATCAAAGACCACGCCGCGCGCTACAACGTGCTGTGCATGGGCCGTCGCTTCGGGAAGACCGCGCTCGGCCTCGACCTCATCAGCGACCCCGTCCTGATCGAGGGCTTCCCGGCCGCGTGGTTCGCGCCGAAGTTCAAGTACGTCAAGGAGGTCTACCGGGAGGCCTGCCAGTCGCTCGCGCCGCTGATCACGCACAAGGACGGCACCGACTACCGCATCGAGCTGGTGACCGGCGGTGTGCTGGAGTTCTGGTCGCTCGAAGACCCGGACGCAGGGCGCTCGCGGAAGTACAAGCGCGTGATCGTGGACGAGGCTGCCATGGCCCGCCACCTGGAGGAGGCCTGGACGAAGTCGATCCGCGCGACGCTGATAGACTATCGCGGCGACGCCTACTTCATGTCGACGCCCAAGGGCATGGTCGGCGCGGGCAAGTACTTCAAGACGCTGTTCGACTTCGGCAAGACCGGCAGTCCGACGCGCCGCAAGGGTTGGCGCTCGTGGCAGCTGCCGACCGCGACGAACCCATACATCCACCCGTCGGAAATCGAGGAGTTCAAGAAGGATCTCCCGCCGCTCGTTTTCACGCAGGAAATCGAGGCGCAGTTCGTCGACTTCGGCGGCACCATGGTGAAGTCGGAGTGGCTGCACCGCGGCGTCCCGCCGCCGCGCGAGAAGATGCGCGTCTACATGGCGGTCGACTTGGCCATCTCGCTGAAGGAGGAGGCCGACTACACCGCGATCGCGGTCATCGGGGTCGACGAGACCGGCCGGATCTGGATCCTGCACATTCACCGCGAGCGCCTGTCGTTCTTCGACAGCATGAAGAAGATCGAGGAAATCGCCGGCGAATGGCGTCCCCTCGACATCGCCATCGAGGCGGTGCAGTATCAGGCCGCGGCCGTCGAGACGCTGCTGCGCACGACGACGCTGCCGGTGCGAGCCGTCAAGCCCGACCGCGACAAGCTGATGCGCTTCCAGCCGGTGCAGGTACGCTATCAGAACAACCTCGTCTGGCACAGCACCGAGCCCGGCCGCCTGCCGACCGAGTGGGAGGAGGAGCTGCTGTCCTTCCCCCTGGCGGAGCATGACGACATGGTCGACGCGGTGGCCTATGCCGTGTCGATCGCCGGCGAGTTCGGGCGCTCGCAGATCATCATCCCCGACCAAAAGGAGACTGCTGCCGTGGCCGTTGAACGCGAACTCCCTGGCCTGCCGGCGCAAGTCGCCGAGCAGCTCGCTGACCTGCGCGCCGCGCAGACCACCGTGCTCACCGAGACATGCGGCCGCTGCATGAACTTCGAGGATGGTCGCTGCACGCTGCGCAATTTCTACGTGCAGTCGACTGACCCGGGCTGCCCCGAGTTCTACGAGGTCGAGCAGCCGTTCATCCCGATCGGCGTGGACAAGGCCCTGCAGGTCGCGACGGTGCCAGAAATCAGCGAATAGGGCTTGCGCGCGCTTTCCTTCCGCAGTAAAGTGGCGTCATCAACCACCCAACCTGAAGGAAACCACCATGTCCCACATGATCGATCAGTCCGCCGGCCGAGCGGCCATCGCTTACGTCGGCGAGACGCCCTGGCACGACCTGGGCCAGAACCTGTCCCGCGGCGCGAGCCTGGATGTCTGGCGCAAGGAAGCCGGCCTGGACTACTCCGTCGAGCCGACGCCGGTGCTCTACAACCTCAAGGGCCGCGACGCGTCCTCCGAGGTGCTCACGATGAAGGGCCGCAACGTCCTCTATCGCAGCGACACGCAGGCGCCGCTGTCGGTCGTCTCGGACGGCTACAAGGTCGTTCAGCCGGGCGCCGTCCTGGACTTCTTCGGCAAGCTCGCCGAGGTCGGTGGCTTCGAGCTGGAGACGGCCGGCGCGCTGAGCGACGGGAAGCGCATCTGGGGTCTCGCGAAGGTGAACGACGGTGCGCCGATCGTCGGCGAGGACATGGTGCGCCCCTACATCCTCCTGGCCACGTCCTACGACGGCACCATGGCCACCACCGCGCGCGCGACCGGCGTGCGCGTGGTCTGCCACAACACTATCACGATGGCGCTCGAAGGCGGCGGCAGCATCATCAAGATCAACCACGACAAGGTGTTCAAGCCCGACGAGGTGCGCATGCAGCTGGGCATCGTCCACGGCGCCTGGGAGCGCTTCCTCGTGACCACGAAGGCGCTCGCCGCCATGCCCGTCACCGAGGCGCAGGTCGACGCGCTCGTGTTCGACCTGCTGAGCGACTACCAGCGCGTCGTGCCGAACAAGCCGCTGTCCGACATCCGCAAGTCGAAGGGCTACACCACCATCATGGAGCTGATGGATGGCGGCTCCATCGGCGCGGATCTGTCCGGCGGCCAGAACGCCTGGACGCTGCTCAACGCGTGCACCGAGCTGGTCGATCATCACCGCAGCAAGACCGCCAACGCGCGCCTCGAATCGGCGTGGTTCGGCGTGGGCGAGAACATCAAGAACAACGCCTTCCAGCGCATCGTGGCACTCGCCAAGGAGCAGGGCGCCCTCGAAGCGGTCGACGCCTGACGCCATGCGGCTCTCCACCGACGCCGACATCAATGCGTTGGCGAACGAGCTGCTGCGGGAGGGGTGGGTCGTCGCGGCGCGCAAGACGCACACCAAGCTGCGCCATCCCTCCGGCCGCATTCTCGTGGTCAACCGAACGCCCAGCGACTGCCGGGCCTTTCTCAACTTCAAGGCCGACGTGCGCCGAGCGCGCGCGGCTGTCAAGGAATCCCATGTCGAAGTTCAAGCGTGACCACGTCTATCCGCGGTTCCGCGCCAGCAGCGCGGATCTGGCGAACGACGCCGACCGCATCCGCGAACGTGCCTACAAGCTGCTGCAGGCTGCCGAAGCACTGGAGCTGGAGGTCGAAATCAAGCACGTCCCGTTCAACGACGGTGTGCCCACGGGCCGCACGCGCGCGCAGATCGCTGTTCGTCCCAAGCGCATGCCGGAGGGCTCGTGAAGCGCGCCGCCGGCCCCCGCGAGCTGCCGATCCCATTCGTCGCGCCGATGGTATGCGAGATGCGCGCCGGCCGCAAGACGCAGACGCGGCGCCTCATCCGCACGCTCGGCCGCCACGGCGCGATCAGCGAGTTCAAGCGCAGCGACACGCCCGGCTACGACTGGACGTTCCGCGACGACGAAATGCGCTGGCAGGACTATCGCGAGGAACGTCTGTTGGCCGAGCTGGCGCCCTACCGCGTCGGCGATCGCCTGTGGACGCGCGAGGCCTATCGGCTGCTGCTGGGCTACGACAAGCGGCCGCCTAGCAGCGTGGAGGCCGGGCTGCCGATCCGCTACGAGGCCGACGGTCTGGGCGACCGGCAGACCGACGGATGGCTCTGGGGAAAGCGCCGGCCGGGCATGTTCATGATGCGGTGGATGTCGCGCGACCTGCTCGAAGTCACCGACGTGCGCATCCAGCGGATCAGCGACATCAGCGAGGCCGACTGCATCGCGGAGGGCTGCTCCGGCGGCCATGGCGCGATCCCGGTCTACGGCTACAACGCCACGCCGCGCGAGCACTTCTTCCACGTGATCACGTCGATCAATAGCGAGGAAGCAATCAACGAATTCGCCTTCGCCTATACCTTCAAGAGGCTGCCGAAATGATCTGGAACAAGGACAACACGAACCCGGGAGAAATCATCGCCTTCCCGACCCTTTCCGGCGACTTCAAGGACGTGCAGATCATCAGCTGCCTCGACGGGAAGTGGTTCAAGATCAGCCTGCTCGATGGCCTCATGAGCGAGCCCGAAGATCCGCAGTCGTTCCTCGTCCACCTCAACAACCATCTGGCGGTGCCGATCGCGAAGGTGTTTGGCACGCAGTCGCGAGACCTGACCCTGCCCGAGAACCGCGCGAACCTGCCCATCGTCACCATCCTCAACATGAGGCACTCGAAATGACCACCGTCACCATCGACAGCGCCGAGCTGGAGAAGTTGCGCCGCGACTCGCGCGAGTGGGAGGCGCAAAAGAACGTGATCGCCTCGGCGACCATGGAGAACTCGCTGCACATCAGCATGCGCGTCAACTACCGTGGTCGCTTCATCACGCGCGACTGCGTGCTGGCCAACTTCGAGTGCCTGAATACCGTGCTGGGCCTGCGCATCGTCGGCCTGCGTACCGAGAACTACGCCCGCGATATGTACGCGGCCATCGACCGCGACATCGACCTGCGCGGCAAGGAAGGGAAACCCAATGTCTGAGAACACCGAAATCAGCTGGACGGACGCCACATTCAACCCGTGGATCGGTTGCACCAAGATCAGCCCGGGCTGCGACCGCTGCTACGCCGAGGCGTGGGACGCGCGCTTCGACGGCGGCGAGTCGCATTGGGGGCCCGGCGCGCCGCGGCGCCGCACCGGCCAGAAGAACTGGAACCTGCCGCTGCGCTGGGAGCGCGAGGCCGCGACGTTCTTCGCCGAGCATGGCCGCCGCCGGCGCGTCTTCTGCGCGAGCCTCGCCGACGTGTTCGACAACGAGGTCGATGCAGCGTGGCGCAGCGACCTGTTCGAGCTGATCGCGCGCACGCCGAGCCTGGACTGGCTCGTCCTCACGAAGCGCATCGGCAACGCGAAGCCGATGATGGAGAAGGCGCGCCTCGACCTACTGCTGCGCAACACCGGCGCGGGTTGGCCGCTGAAGAACCTCTGGCTGGGCGCGACCATCGTCAACCGCGAGGAGATGCTCCGCGACGCGCCGAAGCTCAAGGCCATCCGCGCGGCCGTGCGCTTCTGGAGCTGCGAGCCGCTGCTGGGCCAGCTGGGCTACATCCCCGGCGTGATGATGCCGGACTGGATCATCGCCGGCGGCGAGAGTGGCGCCGGCGCGCGCCCGATGCACCTGGGCTGGGTGCGCAGCCTTCGCGACGACTGCGCGGCGAACGGCGTCGCCTTCCACTTCAAGCAGCACGGCGAATACAGCAACCACATGGTCGACGAAAGCGGCAACATCGAGCCGGGCCTCGACATGACGCGCATGAGCCCGAAGTTCCTGCAGGAGTGGCTGACCTCGGAGGGCTGGAAGCCGGTCGACCCCGCGCGCAGCGCCGGCGACATGTTCCAGCCCGGCGCGATCATCGCGCAGCGTGTCGGCAAGCACGTTGCCGGCCGCATGCTCGATGGCGCGGAGCACAACGCTTTCCCGGTGCCGAGGGCCATCCCATGATGAAGATCAACTCGAAGGATGTCGCGCTCGAAGCAGCGACACGCGGCCTGAAGCTGATGGACACGGGCGCGCCGCGCGGCGAGCGCCGGCTCTGGTACGTCACGCGCGCCGGGAAGACGGTATTCGAGAACTTCTCGCTGGCGCGCTGTAGCCAGTTCATTCGCCACTCGACGACCGACGACCAGCTGCTGGACGCATGGGAGAAGGCCGGCGGCGGCTTCCAGATGATCCACCCGAACCCGGATGCACATCCGAACGGCTGGAACGCCACGATGCCGAAGGACAAGCTACTATCCTTCCTGCGCGCCTGGGGCATGAAGCCGTGAACGCGATGGCGTCGATGGCAGACGCGCTGACGCGGCGCGGCCCGCACTTCAAATCGCTCGCCGCGGTGATGCGGCAGGCGCTGCTGTCGGGGCCAAAGACCGGCACCGAGCTGGCCGCCATCGCGAAGATCAGGCCCAGCGACGTGGGCGCGAACCTGAAGAACGACATCGCTATGGGCCGCGTGCACGTGACCGTCAAGGGCCGCGTCGGCACCTACGAACTGGCCGACCCGAACATCGTCGCGCGGATCGAGGCTGCACGCGAACTGCTGACGGCCTACGGCTGCAAAGTCGTCATGCCCGGCCGCAAAAAATAGACCACGCGAGTAAAGTGCGTGGTATATTAATCGCATTGGATCGAGTCATCTAAAGGTAGGAGCCCGAGCCGTCTTGTGCAGGGAAATACAGGTTCAAATCCTGTCTCGATTCACCACCACCTGGAGAGCACCATGGAACCCGTCTTGCGCCCCCCGTTGCCGAGCCCGAAGTGGATCTCGCACCTGGGCAATGAAACGCCCGAGTCGCTCGGTGCCACGCACTTCAAGATCCAGCTGCAGAACGGAAGGACGGCTGGCCCGTTCCCTTGGTGTTCCATTGGTAGCTGGGGTTGGAACACGGACTCTCCCTACCACACGGGCACCATCGTCGCCTTCCGCCGCTGCCACGCGGACGGCAGCACGTTTGAGCCGATTCCGCCCGCGGCCTGTCACGTGCACGCCGGTGTGCCGCCGCGCGAGCGCACGCCCGAGCAGCAGGATGACTTCGACGATGCTGTGATGGACGCGGACGCGCATGTCGCGCGCACCTGTCGTCGCATCCAATGCATGACCGACTCCGACGGCCCGTTGCCGTCGCCGAAGCCCGTCATGGCGTTCGTCACCGACCCCTGCGCGCTGTTCATGGCGAAGCTGATGGCCGACGAGAAGCTCCCGTGCGCGCCGGCCGGCATCTTCCGCATCGCTCCGATGGAGCGCCTCGGCGGCACGCTGTGGGGCGACCGGTGAAGTACGTGGTCTTCAAGGTCAAGGATGACGCCAAGCAGCATCCCGGCGAGGAGCTGCTGTTCGCCTTCCCGAGCAGCGTCGACCACGACCGCATGGTAGAGGCCTGCCAAGCCATTCGCTTCGGCAGCGACCGCACATGGGATCGGCTGTTCTTCCAGGCCGAGCCAATCGCGGCCGGCTTCATCAACAGCCACGGCGAGTGCCACGGGCGCAGCGAGACGCTGGACATCGCGTCGCGCGGCGAGGTCGACACGAAGCTGCTGGAGGCCATGTGAGCTGGACGGACGGCCACGAGAAGCACGATCGCACGTCGTGTCAGGAGCACAATCCGGCCTACAACGCTGACCCGGCTGGCAGCACCGGCTGCGCGCGCTGCACGGCGCTGCTGCTGGAGCGTGGCGATCTCGCGGTGAAGGATGCCGAGAAGTGGAAGGAGGTCGTGTGGGCGCTCGCGCGCGAGCTGAACTGCCTGCCGTCCACGTTCGCCGACGCCAACGGCCACGTGCTGAAGGCCGCGATCAAGCTGAATTCCGACCTGAAGGATGCGCGCGGACTCACGATCAGCGAAGCGGATGTGAAGGGTCTGCACCACATGCTGAACGCACGCGATGAGCGCCAGAGCTATCGCGGTATCCGCAACTACTTCGCCGCCGGTGCCGCCGACCACCCGGGCATGCAGCGCCTTCTCGCGCAGGGACTCGTCGAGCCGATCCGCACCGATGGCCGGCTGGCATACTTCCGCGCGACGCGCCTGGGCTGCCTCGTGGCCGGCCTGAACGAGAAGCAGATCAAGCGCGCGATGGAGCCCGACTGATGGCCCACCACTGCCACTGGCCCGGCTGCCAGAAGAATGTGCCCCCGAAAATGTGGGGCTGCCCCACGCACTGGTTCGCGCTGCCGTCGAAGCTGCGCACGATGATCTGGCGCACCTACGTCCCCGGCCAGGAAATCACCAAGACCCCAAGCCCAGAATACATCGCCGCGGCGCGCGCGGTGCAGGACTGGATCAAGCAGCACGAGGCCTCGAAGAATGAACGACAACGTCAAGCCGCTCCGGCCCAACTCCCTCTCGGAGCTGCCGGAGAACCCCATCAAGATCGACCCGCGACCGATGGGCTTCTGTTCGCACAGCCAGATCCGCCTCAATGAGAAGGATCGGACGGTGCGCTGCGCCGACCCGAAGTGCGGCGCGACGCTGGACGCCTTCGACTTCCTGCGCCACAACGCGCGCACTCTGCAGCAAGCCTGGACATCGCACGCCTACGTGCAGACGCAGCTCTCCGAGCTGAACGACCGCGTCGCCGCGCTGAAGCGCGAGGAGGCCAATGCGCGCAAGCGACTGGCCACGCTGAACGGCAAGCTGGATCCCATCATCGACACCCGCGGCAAGAAACCATGAAGACCGACTACACCGACATCAACAAGGCGATCATGGCCGCCATCCTGGGCGGCAACACCCGGGCGCACGCGATCGAGACGACTTGCTACGCGATCGCGCTGAAGATGCGCAGCAACGCGACCGACACGCCCATGCGCGTGATCGACCGGCGTCTGCAGGCGCTGCGCCGCGCGGGCAAGATCGGCTTCGAGACCAGCAACGGCTGGTACATCCTCGCGAGGGTCAGCAATGGAAAACCCGTTTGAAAACGCGTTCGATCAGGTCATGACGGCGGTGGAGCAGGCGCGCATCCTGAACCGCGCGGTCGACCTGCAGACGCAGCAGATGGCCATGCTGATCACCGGGCGCCTGCGCGGCGTGAACCCGGACACCCTGAAGTCGCTCAAGCGCGAGCTGGCGGCCTTCGACGCGCACCGCGGGAAGTGGAAGGACGCATGATCCAGATTCATGAGGGAGACTGTCTCGTGGTCATGCGCACGCTGGCCGACAACTCGGTCGACAGCATCGTCACCGATGCGCCCTACGGCCTCACGAACAACAGCGGGGGGCCTGCGAAAAGCGTCGACAACCAGTTCACGCGTTCGCAGGCCGGCGCGACCCGTGGTGGCTTCATGGGCATGAAGTGGGACAGCGATGTGCCGCCCGTGGAGGTCTGGCGCGAGGCGCTGCGCGTGCTGAAGCCGGGCGGCTACCTGCTCGCTTTCGCGGGCACGCGCACGCAGCACCGCATGTGCACGCGAATCGAGGACGCTGGCTTCCAAATCCGCGACATGATCGCCTGGGTCTATGCCAGCGGCTTTCCGAAATCGCACAACGGCGAATGGGGCGGCACCGCGCTCAAGCCGGCGTTGGAGCCCATTACCGTCGCGCGCAAGCCGTTGATCGGCACGGTGGAGGCCAACTGGCGCGAGTACGGCACCGGCGCGATGAACATCGACGCATGCCGCATCGAGAGCGGCGGCGAGCACATGCGCCACGGCGTCATCGAGCGGCGCACGCCGGTGTCCGGTGACGACCGGAACGACGGTGCCGGGTCGGGCGGCTACGCCGAGGGCGCTGCGTTCGTCGCGACGAACCATCCTGGCGGCCGCTGGCCGGCGAACCTGATCCACGACGGCAGTGACGAGGTGCTGGCCGCCTTCCCCGAGAGCACGGGCGTGGGCCACACGCCACGCGCGCGCGGCGCCGGCGGCATCAGCACGAGCGGCCATGGCGGTCAGGACGTGCTGATCGAGCGCAACCACGACACCGGCAGCGCGGCCCGCTTCTTCTACTGCGCCAAGGCCGACCGCGCCGATCGCAATGAGGGCCTGCCCGACCCTGGCCCGCAGTTCAAGAAGGGCAGCACGATGCGCGACGCGGAGAACGTCGGGCGCGCGCGCCGCGGCAACTTCCATCCGACGGTCAAGCCGACCGACCTCATGCGCTACCTGTGCCGGCTCGTCACGCCGGCCGGCGGCACCGTGTTGGATCCGTTCATGGGCAGCGGCAGCACGCTGAAGGCTGCCGATCTGGAGGGCTTCAACGCGATCGGCATCGAGCTGGATCCCGACTACGTCGCCATCGCGCGCCGGCGCATCGCGGCGGACATGCCGCTTTTCGCCGACCATTGAAAAAGCCCGCCGAAGCGGGCTTGTCGCTGGAGCTGTGAGGCTCAGGACGCCGGCGTGGCCGGATCGGTGGAGGTGGAACCGTCCGTGCCGCTGTCGGTCGAGCCGCCGTCGGCGGGCGCCGGAGCCGGGCTGTCGACCGGCGCGGGGGCGGGTGCCGGGGCCGGCGTGTTGGCGGCGATCGCGGCGTCTTCCTTGGCACTTTCGGCGGCCACGGTGGACGTGATGCCGTCGATCTTGGCTTCGATCGCGTCGAGCGCGGTCTCGCCGGCAGCGACGGACTGGAGCAGGGCGATCAGCTGGTCGACCTTGGCCGATTCGGCGGCCAAGGCAGATTGCAGCGAGTCGAGCTTGGTGTTGATGGTGTCGAGGGTCATGATGATCTTCCGTAGGTAGGTTGCGATCGCGAAAAGGATTTTGCACATGGCAGTTCGATCCTAGCTGGTGCGGGTGCACAGCGCGAGGAAGTTTACCAGCGGGAACAACTTCGTGGAGAAATATTCCTGTCGTCCGACTGACCCTCAAGGGTCGTGACGCCATCCTCGCGTCATGTCCGAAGACACCGCCCGCCAAGTCGCGTTCAACCCCGCCGCTCCCCTCGACGAGCGTCGCGACGCGCTGACGGAGCTGCAGCGCACGCACATGCCGGGCGCGTCCGACCTGCTCGATCAGGGCATCATCCGCGAGCTGGTGGCCGACATCCAGAGCCGCTACGACGACCTGGAGGCCGAGAACGCGCTGGCGAAGTCGATGAACACGACGCCGGTGCCCTTCCCATCGCGGAACCTCGCCGACCGCAAGCCCGGTATGCACTCGGTGACGGTCGACGAGCTGCAGGTGTCGGTGGCCGGCGACTACATCGAGCGGCCCGGCCTACTGCAGTACGAGGCCATGCGCGCGATGGTCGAGCAGACTCCGGTGCTGGGCGCCGTCATCAACACGCGCGTGCGGCAGGTGGAGCGTTTCTGCCGCATCGCCGAGACGGGCGAGCTGCCCGGCTTCGAGATCCGCCACGTCGACCGCGAGCACCAGCTGACCGCGGTGGAGGTCGAGCAGAAGCAGGCCCTGCAGAAGTTCATCCAGCACTGCGGTTGGGAATGGAACTCGCTCAAGCGCAAGGCGCTGAAGCGGGACACCTTCAAGACCTTCATGAGCAAGTACACGCGCGACTCGCTCACGATGGACAGCGCCGGCATCGAGCTGGAGTGGAAGCAGCAGCAGAGCCGCGGGCTCGATGGCTTCTACGCGGTCGACGGCAGCACGATCCGCCTGTGCAGCGAGCAGGGCTACGAGGGCGACGACCAGATTTTCGCGCTCCAGGTCGTCGGCGGCCGCATCTGCACGGCCTACAGCTTCATGGATCTGGTCTACGAGCCGCGCAACCCGTCCACCAACGTGCGCATGGCCGGCTACGGCGTCCCGGAGGTCGAGACGCTGATGCGCGTCATCACGGGCTTCCTCAATGCGATGGCCTACAACTCGAAGGGCTTCGACTCGAACAGCATCCCGCGCGGCATGCTGCAGATCCTGGGCAACTACACGCAGGGCGATCTGGCCGCGTTCAAGCGCCAGTGGAACCAGATGGTGCGCGGCGTCGGCAACTCGTGGGCGCTGCCGGTGCTGATCGCCAAGGACGGCGACAGCAAGGCTGAGTTCACGAAGTTCGACGTGGACTTCAGCGAGATGCACTTCGCGAAGTGGATGACGTTCCTGACCTCGATCATCTGCGCGGTTTACGGCATGTCGCCGGCGGAAATCAACTTCGACAGCTTCACAGCCGGCAGCAGCTCGACCCTCGGCGGCAGCGACACCGCGGAGAAGCTGGCCGCCTCGAAGGACTCGGGCTTGTACCCGCTGCTCACGCACGTGGCCGACGTGATGAGCGACTTCATCGTGCCGCAGTTCGGCGAGAACTGGTGCTTCCGCTGGACGGGTCTCGAACCCGACGACGCGGACAAGCGGTTCGATATCAAGAAGGCCGTCCAGACGGTCGACGAGGCGCGCGCCGAAATCGGCATGGTTGCGCACCCCGACCCGATGCTGGGCGCCGCGCCGCTGAACTCGGTGCTCATGCCGATCTATCAGCAGGTGCACCAGTCCGAGCTGGGGCCGCCAGTGGACATGGGACAACCGGGGGCCGGTGGTGGCGCGGGCGCGGCAACGCCGCCCGCCACCCCGGGCGCAGCGCCGGGCGCCGACTTCGGCCGCAACGGCTCCGGCGCGCAGTCGGGCGACTTCGGCGACGAGAAGGACGAGGGCTACGGCCACGCGCGCACGGGCGACTTCGGCGACGCCGCCAACGGCGACGACTTCGGCGGCGATGCGAAGGGCGCCGACTTCGGCAAGGCCCTCCCCAACGTGTTCGAGGTGACCCTGTGAGCGAGAAGCAGGGACAATTCGCCGCGGGCCCGTCGGCCATCCGCGACGTGGTCAACGGCGACCACGTCTACTACCAGCATCCCCAGCACGGCCTGTCCTCGGGCGAGGTCAGCGGCCAGCCGGGCCGGAACGGCTTCCACGTGCGGCACGCGGAGCGCGGCGTCGAGCCGGTGCGCTACGAGCAGATGCTCGGCCACAAGCTGCGGCGCGCGCGCAAGTTCACCGTGGTCGACCGTGGCGAGGACGGCAGCATCTGCCACGACGAGGACGGCAACCGCGTTTTCCTGCGCAACGTCGGCGAGCCCGCGCCCGGCGCCGAGCGCTTCGCGAAGGCCCACCCGGCCGTCGAGGTGGCCATGACGCCGCCCGGCGAAGATTTCCGCACGCTGGCCCTCGAATTGGGCCGCACATCGCTGGAGACGGCGACAATGCTCGTCTCGGCGATGGATCGCATGACCGCCGCGACGATCGCGCAGACCGCGCGCATCGACGCGCTCATTGCGCTGCAGGTCGCGGCGCTGAACAACTTCCCTGGAGAACCCCATGACCAAGCCCACGATCCTCTTTATCAAGAGCATCACCCCGCCGGGGGATGACGCGGCCCCTGGCGCCGGCGCGGTCGCGCCGATCGTCGAGAAGCTGCAGGAGCTGGCGACCGAGCTGCAACAGATGGCCGGCGCCGACGGCGTCATGGGCACGCCGGACGACAAGCCGGATCCCGGCGCCGCCGGTGCAGCCGCGGCCGGCGATCCTGCTGACGACGACGGCGATCCCGACCTGGATGCCGGCGGCAACGGCGACGGCGCGGGCGACGATCCCGACGCGCCGGCCGGCAACGCGGCGCCCGGCGCCACCGGCGACATGGACGCGGTGCCGGGTGGCAAGGGCACCGATGCGACCGACCCGGGCGCCGGCGCGGCAGCCGACACCGGCGAAGGCGGCGGCGAGGCCAAGTTCGGCCCGCACAACGTGAAGCCGGGCCACCACATCGCCTTCCAGGCTGGCGATTTCAAGGGCGCCGGCAAGGTCGGCGCATGCGGTGCGGACGGCTGCACGGCATCCGACAGCAAGGGCCGCGAGCACCGCATCGGCTGGCACGAGGTGACCGGCCACAACGACGCCGCGGCGGCCGCCGGCGCGGACGATCCGGCCTCCAAACCGGCGCCGAAGGAAGGCGACACGAAGTAGGTGAGGCCAGCCATGGCACGCAAAACCGGGGCCCTTTCGAGGGCCTTATTTTTTGCTTGCGGAGTAAAGCTGGTGGCGCTATTATTCGGTCACACCAACCAGCACCGAGCCACCACCATGAAGCTGCCGCGCAAGCTCTCCGCCGATCAGGCGATCACCGTCCTGGACGAAATCGAAGGCCAGATCGTTGCCTACATGGCCAACACGCGCCGATTGAACGAGGCGGCCATGCGCAAGCTGATCCACGAGGACGCGCCGACGCGCGCCAGCTACGAGCGCAAGATCGCGCGCGCCATCGCCCACGTCGGCACGCAGGTGAAGCTGTGAAGATCGAACAAGACGTTCTCGGCGTGCTCGCGCGCGCGCAGGTCGCCGGCAGCATGCTGAAGCTCACCGAGCAGCTGGATCGCTCGCTGTACACCCGCACGAACAAGGTGCTGGAGGCCGCAGGCGGCAAGTGGGATCGCAAGGCAGGCGCGCATGTGTTCGACGCCGACGCGTCCGATCGCATCGAGCAGATCCTGCTGACCGGCGATGTGGTCGTGCCGAAGGACGAATACGACTTCTTCCCGACGCCGCCGGCCGTAGTGATGGAGATGCTCGCGGTCGCCAACGTGCAGCCGGGCGCACGCGTGCTGGAGCCCAGCGCTGGCCGCGGCAACATCGCGCTGCAGTTCGCCGCGCTGGCGCAGGTGGACTGCATCGAAATCCTGGCCGCCAATTGCGAGGTGCTGGCCACCGGGCCATATCGCTCTGTCGATCAGGCCGACTTCCTGGAAATGACGCCGAACCCGGTCTACGACCTCGTCGTCATGAACCCGCCGTTCTCGAAGCGCCGCGACATCAAGCACGTGATGCACGCGTTCAAGTTCCTGAAGCCCGGCGGCCGCCTCGTGGCCATCATGCCGCCCAGCTTCACCTACCGCACCGACAAGCTCACGAACGAGTTCACCGACGCGCTCGCGATCTACGGCGCGAAGTGGAAGGCCCTGCCCGAGGGATCGTTCAAGTCGTCCGGCACCATGGTCGCGACGGTTCTCCTGACCATCAACAAGCCGGCGGCCGCATGAGCAAGATCCTCTACCCCTTCAAGGCCGTTTTCTGGACGGTCTTCGGCGTGCTGGCGATGGCGTTCATCGTGGTCGGCGCGATCGCCTGTGCGGTCATGAGCGAGCCTGAAGCATGAAATCCGACGACCAATCCCATTGCCGTCCGGTGCAAGAGCCGCTTGTCACCGAGCAGGAAAAGCCCTTCGATGGCAGCAAGGCCACGCATCCAGCCTACGCGCTGATCGGTGCAAACCGCATCAGCGGAAAGGCAGTCTTGTTCGGCAGCGATTTCGTGCACCACAACAGCGTGCGCATCACGATCCATGCCGCCGAGATGAATCGCAGCCTGAGCCGCGACTGGCCCTTCGCGCGGAAACAGCTGATCGAGGTGGAGCTGAGCGAGGCGCAATGGGCCACGTTCGTCTCGTCCATGAACATCGGCGACGGCGTGCCATGCACGTTGCAACGTGTTGCCGGAGACGTGATTCCCGGGCTGCCTGATCCGGTGCCGCGCGAGGCAACCTTCCGCGCTGAAATGGCCGAGGACATGCAGCAGGCAGTCGGCTACCTCAACGACCTGGACAAGGCGATCGCCGCATCCGGCCTGTCGGCGAAGAAGCAGAAGGAGCTGACCGACCGCGTCTACATGGCCCGCATGCGCATCACCGACAGCGTGCCGTTCGTCGCGAAGCAGTTCGAGAAGCACATGGAGGACACCACGCAAAAGGCCATGCTGGAGGTCAACGCCTATGCACTGGCCGTGCTCCGCGGCGACAAGACGCCCATCCAGATCGCCGCGGCACCGGCGCCGACCATCCAGAACGACTCGGAGCCGTCGTGAACATCAGCATCACCCAGACCGACACGATCGAGATCCGCGGCTTCGAGCGGCTCGATCCGGTCACCTGCTTCATCCAGGACTACGGCATGGGCCGCGGCCGGCTGACGGTGCGCTGTTTCGATGGCGCCTGGACAGCCTATTGGGGCGCGATGGGCAGCCCCGACATCAAGGTGCGCGAGTTCATCCTGTCGGCCTCGCCGGGCTACGTGGCCAATTGCCTCGTGCGCGGCAACCGGGGCGTCATCACGCAGGAGCGCGTGATCGCGAACGAGGAGAAATACCTCGAACGCATCGAGCAGGCGATCCGCGCGGCGCTGGGCGCCGGCGACACCGGGCCGATGCAGAACGAGCTGGAGGCGACCAACCGCGAGCTGCAGGCCGAGGTGAATCGCCTCGTGGCGCAGCGCGATGCGACGGCGTCGACCAACGAGTTGGACGATGCCCTTGGCCGCCTCCGCGAGGCGCAGCGCAAGCTCGCGCAGGCGGAGCTGCACAACGTGCGTGTCGTGTCGGCCTACGGGCAGGCCGCGGCTGAACGCGACCGGCTGCTGGCGGAGATCAACAGCCCCGAGCTGCACGACTTCGCCGCGGGCGTCGTGAAGGAAGCTGTCCACCAGCGCGAGCGCTGGGGCACCGACCATGACGAGGGGAAGGATCCGGCCGACTGGCTGTGGCTGATCGGCCACCTCGTCGGAAAGGCCCTCACCGCCGTGATGACCGGCAACCGCGACAAGGGCCTGCACCACTGCATCAGCAGCGCCGCGGTGCTGGCCAACTGGCACGCGAACATCATGGGCGACAGCACGCGCTTCCGCCCGGGCATCGTCGACCCCGACAAGAAGGACTGACATGGCCACCGAGAACGAAATCCTGCGCGCCGCGTTGATGGAGCTGATCACCCTCAAGAACCTGAAGGACGAGGAATCGCGCATGCGCCAGCGCCGCGAGTGCTCGATCAGCCGCAATCGAGACGCGCTCAAAGTGGTCAACGTGATGCGCGACGACTACAACCGTCGGAAGCCGCTGGCCTGGGCCTCGGCGCGCGCTGCGCTCGCTGTCGCCCCTTCATCTCCCGCAGCGGAGCCGACAGCGTGGCAGGAGCGGCAGCAACTGAGCCCCAGCGAGTGGACTCACTGGTACGAATGCAAGGCCCGCAGCGCCACCGATCCACGCTCCAAGGACTCGGGAGGGATTCTCTACGAATGGCGCCCGCTCTACGACCACCCACCAGCCGCACCGCAAGCTGCGGAGCCGGCAAAGCCGTTCGGCTGGTATGGCGAGTCGCGCTTCGAGAACGACTTCACGACGAACGAGGACACGTCGCGCCGATGGCAGGCGAATGGGTATCGGCTCACGCCACTCTACGCTGCCCTCGCCACGCCTCCCCAGCCTGCGAGCCCTGACGTGGCGAAGATGGTGGAGGATTCGCCACTCTCTTGGTGCGTGTACTGCAATGACCATTTTCTTCGCAAGTCCGCACCGGACATCGAGGCACTGACCGCAAATGGCGAATACTGGCCTAACCCGTGGCCGCGTGATCTGGAGACAAGTTGTCGCGTCATCATGCGGATGGCGAAGAACGAGAAGCCGAACGGCGCATCCGACGATTGGTGGGCTGGTTTCGGTGAGTGCGCCAACACGATCAGCACCGCATTGCATGCTGCCGCAACCCAGGCGAAGGCCGCCCAGCCTGCGCAAGTCGCAGCGGTTTCGGGGGTGGATTTTGAACAGCCGACGGCAACGGATGGAAAGTTTCCAATCCTGTCGCATGGCGGCAGGCTCTGGCAACCCCATGAGACTGCGCAGGCCGTGGCGACGGCGTTGACCACGATCCTCGACGCGATCGACACTGGCGCGACGATCCCGCGCGAGAAGATCGAGGCCTTCCGCTCGCTGGTGCCGCGCCGCTACAAGCCCAACGAGGACTGCTCATGACCGAAGAAAACAGCGATGCCGAGTTCAAGGCGCCCCCGCCGACGCTGGAGCAGCGCGCACGCTGGATTCGTGAGAACGCGATCCGGCTGCATCGGCTGATCGAGTTGAAGGCGCCACCATCATCATCGAGAGCGCCCGTCGTTCGCTGTTCAATCGCATCGGTGCGTTCCCGACTGATCAGGCAGCCATGGAAAGCTACGAGGCGTTGCAGTTCCGCGCGCGCGATGACGAGCAGGCGTTCCTGGACAAGCACGGCTACTACGACGATGTGAAGGGTCTCGATCGTGACCCGAAAATGGGCTGATGGACACCCATAGCCCGCTGCTCATCGACGCCGGCCGCGTCACCGACCCCTGCTGCGTCGATGCGGCCCTGGAACTGCTGACGAAGTCGCTCAGCAACCCGCCGAACGGCGACCTCTGGGCGCCACACCACTCCCCGTTCATCCAGGCGCTGATCGAGCGCTTCACGCAGTTCGGCCTGACCCAGATCGCCACGGTCAATGAGGAGCTGAACGCGTGGCTCGCCGGAGAGCGTTCCGAGCAAGGCGCGCCGGCGCCGGCACCCGCGCCGGGGTCGTACTGGTCGCTGTCCAGCCAGGAACTCGGCGTGGCGCGCCTGTTCCTCGCGCACCTGCCGCTGGAGCACTGGTCGCTGTGGGATTACAACCTGCTGATCGAGTACCTCATGGGCCGCTACCTGCCGGCCGGCGCGCTACGCAACGAGGCCGAGAAGTACGCCGTGCAGACCTCGCTGATGGGCAAGGTGCAGGCGATGGTGCCCGAGCTGACGCTGGCCGGCGCATCGTCCGTCGTGGCGGCCCTGCCGACCAGCGTGGTGGTGGCGAAGGCGCAGTTCCGCCTGCCGGCGATCGCGCAGGCCGTCATGGACTACGGCTACGTCCATTGCGCCGAGCAAGTCACCAGCATCAGCGACGCCTACAAGCACAAGCTGAAGACCATCGTCATGGAGCACCAGTCGCAGGTGCTGTACGGCGAGAAGCCGGCCACGTCGCTGCAGTCGAAGCTGCTCGATGCGATGGGCGACGCGAACAAGGACTGGCGCAACATCGCGCTGACCGAGGCTGGCGAGCTGGCCAATCAGGGCCTCATCGCCGCGCTCACGCCGGGCGAGCGCGTGCGCCGGCAGGAGGCGTACAAGGGCGCCTGCCCGTTCTGCCGGAAGATCGACAACAAAGTGTTCGACGTGGTGCCCGCAGACGCGCCTGACAAGGACGGTGAGACGCAGGTCTGGCCGGGCAAGACCAACATCGGCCGGAGCGCCTCGCCGATGAAGCGCGGCCCGCTGGGGCTGGTCGAGCGCACGCCCGACGAGCTGTGGTGGCCGGCCGCCGGCGTCCAGCACCCGCATTGCCGCGGCACGTGGCACCGCGAGGTGCCGGCGGTGCCGGGCGTCTCCGACGAGTTCAAGGCATGGCTGGAGAAGCACCTCGCGCAGGGGCGCCAGACGACATGACCGAGATCCGCATGCAGACCATCGTCATGGTGGACAAGGCCTACCTCGACGCGATGGTGGGCGACCTCACCCTGCTGCAGGCGTTCGTGGGTGAAGTCGCCTTCGCCAGCGGCGTCTGGAGCGATGACGGCGAGGTGCGGCCGGTCGACCCGGACGTGATGGTCGAGCTGTTCGTGCGCGCCGGTCTGCTGCAGGAGGCCGATGGCGGCCATCGCGTCTCGCGCGCGCTGGCCAACAGCCTGAAGCAGGCCGAGGAACGCAACGCCGCGCCGCCACAATAACTTTGCTTGACAAGTAAAGTCCATGGGGTATTATTCGGGCACACCAACCGGAGCTGAACCCCATGAAATCTGCCGAAATCATCGCCGCCGTCAACGACTGCAGCCACCGACTTGTCTTCCACCGATCGTCCGAGGTCTGGTCGGTCGAGCAGCACTTCGTGGACGTGGACAAGGAGCAGTCCGGCTGGTTGCCGGGCCTCGTCGTGCGCGAGTTCGAGGGCATGGCCGCGATGAAGGACGGCGTGCTGACGGCGGTCGACGGCCACAACCACGTGTTCTTCTACCCGTCGATCCAGGCCACACTGGATGCCATCGCGAAGTGGACGCACGGCGGCATGCTCCCGACGCCCATGGCCTACGTCGCGCAGCGAGCGATCGACCTGGGGCTGCTGCACCGCGATCGCGTCACCGACAAGCTGACGGTCGTGGAGGAAGCGACATGCTGACCCAACTTCAACTCGAAGGCATCCTGGAGAACGTCAGCTTCCCGGGCTACGAATGGTTCGCAATCTACATCGATGGCCGCCTGTTCATGTACGCGCAGTTCGATGCGAAGGACTGCAAGACCGGCATGATCGAGCGCCAGACCACGCGCCGCTGGTACATCAGCAACGAGGCGACGCGCAGCGAGGTGGTGCACACCGCGCTCAAATGCGTGTTGACGAGCATCGAGCACGAGGCGCGCGAGGTCTTTCGCTATCGTGGCCAGCCGATCTTCGGCCCGCACTTCGACGTGGAGAACCTCGTCAGTCTGTGCGCCAGCGGCCTCGGCGACGCGGGTGGCCGCGTGCATCGGATCAAGGGGTGATCGCCATGTCGCCGAACTACCGCCGCATGGCACGCCACCCCAACGGCCTGCCCCCTTCGATCGCCGAGTCCGTCTCGGAGATGAAGAAGACCGAGCACATGGCCGGTTTCAAGAAGCTCTACCCGCGCGAGGCCGCATGGCTGCTGGCCAACACGACGCCGTTCGCCAATTCGCTGCGCCAGCGCATCGAGGGCGGCCACCTGCTCACGGACAACCAGCTGGCCGCTCTGCAGCGCGCCAGCGAGCCGCCGTCGCTCGTCAACGCTCAGCCGATCATCGACGCGTTCAAGCGTGCGCGCGACTACGGCATCAAGTGGCCCAAGCTGCGCCTCGCTCGCTTCAAATTCCAGGCTGGCGGCACCGCGAGCCGCTTCGCGAACGCCATCTTCGTGATGGAGGGGGAGTCGACCCTCGGCCTGATCGATGCGGGCCAGTTCCGGCCGTACAACGGCTGCACGCCGGAGCAGCGCGCGGACATCCTCGCGGCGATCGCTGACCCGGCCGCGGCGGCGGTGGCCTACGGCAAGCGCACGGGCCGCTGCTCGGTCTGCGGCAAGGGCCTGGAGGTGACCGAGTCCATCGACATGGGCATCGGCCCGATCTGCCGCACGCGCTTCTTCGGCGAAGCCTACAAGGATCTCTCGTGAAAGGCACCCTCATGACGCTGCCCGAATGGACGCCGTTCAGCGTGCCCGAATTCACGCGCGCGATGGCGGACGAGTTCCTCACGGAACTGAGCGTTCCCCCGCAGCCGGCCTTCGACAACACGACCTACGAGCGCGTGCGCAGCTACTACGTGCGCACGGAAATGTTCGACCGCACGGTGCCGCACCATCGCCACCCACGCGAGAACTACGCCATGCCGGCGCCCGGCGAGGGCATGCGCCTGTCGCAGCGCTACGCGAGCAAGCTGCTCGCCTTCCTGCGGCCGGAGCCCTACGCCGCGTGGGAAGCCGCACGACAGCACTACTGGATCAGCGGCGATCAGAAGCGCGACCTGGACGCGCTGCCGTGGCCGCACAAGGCCGAACCGTGGTCGTGACGCCAATCTAAAGACGTTGCGGAGGTCGCCCGAGCTAGGGGTGGTGTCCTGGTGGTGGATTTTCGGGCTGCCTCCGCAACACCTCACGCGCTTCCGATAGGAGGCGCTTTTCGTTGCCCGAAAGAGGCCCGGACATGAAGAAAAGGACGCGCCGGCGCATGCCGCGCGAGGTGAACCCGCTGGGCGGTTTGGCGGCGATCGCTGCGGCCCGGCCGGTCGACAAGGAGCGCCGTGACCGGCTCATGCTGAAGTTCCGCAGCGCGCTGGAGAGTATGGTGCGCGGCGCGGCGCCGGACACCGACGACTGGCGCCTCATCAGCGACGTGATCAACACCATCGAGACGCTGTCCGAGCACATGCGCAAGCTCCCCGTCGACCAGACCAAGACCCTGCTCGATGCCGCGGTGCAGGGCATGGTGGCCGCAGCGCAGCGCTGGCAGGCCGGTCAGGGCATGCGCCTGGACGGCCCGGCCCTGCAGGCGATCCGCTCGCTCATGGACATTTACGAGCAGTGTCTGGAGCTGCTGTCGGAGCGCGAAATGGGCGCCGCGCGCGACGAGACGCAGCGCCGGCTGAACGAAATCTATCGGCGCGGCGGCGCGCCGGGTCAGGACGTGGTGATTCTGTGATTCCGATGAAATTCTGGGGCGTGCGCATGCAACCCTATCCCGTGCCGATCCCGATGGGCGCCAATATCTACTCGTCCAGCCTGCCGGGCCCCTTCAGCGTGCATGCCGACGCGCAGCTCCCCCCAATTCCAACCTGGGCTCCCTTCCAGGGCCAGCCAACCGCATGGATACCGTTCTCGCAGACAGGCGCCGCGCTCGCCGTCGCGCGCGTCTGGGGCATGCGCTCGATCGGCATCTCTGCGCGGCTGGCCATCATGGCGCGCGGCGCGTGGGCCGAAAAGTGCCTGCCGCCGCACCATCCCGAGCGCATGCACGCGTCGTTCGAGCTGGCCTGCCTGCACAACGAGTTCGACACGATGCGCGACGCGCGCGCCGCGGGGCTGCTGTGACGTGGCGCCGCTGCAAGCGCCGTGGCCCGCGACCGGCGCATGTGGAGAGCGCGACCGAGCGCTGGCTGTACGCACGGGCCTTCAGGACGCCCATCCGGCGCTTCTGCATGCGCGACGTGGAGACCGGTCGGCTGCTGGAAGGCCATGCCAGCCAGCACCAGACCGACAGCGGCCGCGCCATGCGGCTGTGGTGGCGCCTGAAGCGGCGCTTCAACCTCAAGAGGCAACACGCATGAACGGGATCATCATCGAAGGCGGCGCCATCCTGGTGAGCGGCTGGACGAACGGCTGTCAGGTGCCGCTGGCCGTGTTCGAGGTCGAGCTGTCCGCGCACCTGTTCGTCGACACGTGTCAGGAATACCAGCGGTCGTATCCGGGCAACACCGAGTGGCTGCGCATCCGCGGCCCGAACGCCGGGCCCGTGACCGCCGGCGAGCTGATGGAGTGGCGCGAGTTCCTGGAGGACTGGCGTCGCGCGCACCCGGCCGGCTATCAGGGGTCGTTCTGCACCGACTTCGCCGCGATCATCCTGCCCTACATCGCGCTGAAAACGAAGTGATTCGCATTGCCTCGTAGGCAAAAATGCGGTAGAGTGAATTCAACATCCCGCCACCACCGGATTCCAGAAATGCTGAACCCCGCTTCGACCCGCCGCCTCTCGACCGTCATGCGCGCGATCGCAGATAACGAGGTCGACGCGCGCGAGGCGATCGAGGATGTCCTGAAGGATCTGGAACTCGCCACGAGCCCCCATTCGCGCGCGCCACGCTTCCCCGCCGAGCTGCGCAAAATGTGGAGCGGCACCGAGGTTCAGGCGTGGCTCGACGAGCATTGCCTCACGTCCACGCTAACCGGCATCATCCGGCTGCCGGCCGGCTGGAGCCTGATGGTCGACGCGGAGAAACTCGGCAGCGAGCGCATGACGGTGCGCAACGACGCGATGGAACAGGCGGTGGTCGTCTATCGCGACGCCACGCATCTGGCCTCGCGCATGCTGTTCTCGCTGGCCGAGGCCATCCTGCGCGACCACGCCGAAGCGCAGCGGCTGGTCGACGAGGCCGGTGCGGGCCGGGCGGCGCGGCGCGCGGCTGTAGAAGCGGCGTGGAAGGAGATGGAGGCATGCTGGGGCGGCTCCGACGAATACGACGCGGCGCGGCGCAAGCTGTTCGACTTCCTGCTCACGCCAGCAGAGCTGTTCGTGCGCGAGGTCGTCGACCAGGATCTCGTGCTGCGCCTGCAGAACGAGGTCGACCGCGCCGCCTCGCCCGACTCGCCGGCCGTCATCACGCACGAGGACGCGCAAACTATCCTGCTGGCGCTGCGCCCGCTCGCCGGCGCCAGCGTCCCGCCGCGGTCTGAGCCGCTGCAGGTGACACTGCCTACCGGAATCGATGCGGGCGAATTCATGAAGGAATGGGCCGAGGTGATGGCCCGGCCGCCGCATACCATCCTGCTCGCCGTGCACGAACAGGAGGTGCATGCCGACATGCGCGCCGCTGGCTTCGAGTCGGTGGCCGACCTGCTGCGCGCGCACCTGACCCTCGTCAACCGCGTCCAGGCGATCACCGGCGCCGCGGAGCGCGTGGCTGAGAACCTCGGCGAGCTGGCCAGCACCATCACCTTCGATACGACGCTGGCCTCGCAGGCACGCGTCCACACGTCTGGCTACCTGCAGGTCATCGAGAAGCATGTCCCCGATGGAAAGGAACGCACGTGAGCATCACCGTGATGGAAGTGTTCAAGGCCCGCGGCTTGACGCCGTCGAACAGCGAGGCCTGGAGCGTCGGCCTGTCGATTCAGGCCGCCTACCGTCGGCGCTACGGCAAGCAGCCGCCGAAGGAGAACCGCCCCAAGACCAATGGCGGCGGCACGCACTGCTTCGCGGTCTACCCGCCCAGCTGGCGCAAGAAGATCGACGAGGCGATCGACCTACTCGCGGTCGAGGCGGCCAAGCAGGCGAAGCTGTTCTGATGCGCAAGGCCGTCTGCGCGACGCTGCTGATCGCCGCGATGGCGGCCTTCCCCTGGGTCGTGGACGACGAGTGCTTCCGCGCCTTCGAGGAGCTGTTCTGGCGCCGTCATCGCACGGGCCGCGTGTGACCGGCGCCTACTACATGGGCCTCGTGGCCCGGCTGCCCTGCGCGATCTGCCGACTCCGCTTCGGATTCTTCAACCACGGCGTCGAGGTGCACCACCAGCGCAGCGGCACCGGCGCCGGCCGGCGCGCGAGCGACTGGCGGACGATCCCGCTGTGCACCGAGCACCACCGCGGCAACACCGGGATCCACGGCCTCGGCACGAAGGCCTTCATCCGCGAATACGGCTTCAGCGAGCAGGAGCTGGTGCTGGACACGTGGCAGCGCGTCGGCGTCACCGTGCTGCAGGTCGTCGAGTGGGAACAGGCGCTGGTTGACCGCCGCGTCTCGGCGACCGCCGTCGTCAAGCGCGCGCCGCGTGCCGCGAAGCCGGCCGCTAGCAAGACGGCATGGCCCAAGCGCAAGCTGCAATCGAAAAACACGCTGAAATCTCGACCACTGCGCCAGAAATAGATATACTGGCGTTTCCCTTTTCACGTACACCACAAGGAAAGACATGAGCAACACCGAAACCCAGACGATCGCCCCCGCCGACGTGGGCAGCGCCAGCGCGCTGCTGGCCACGCCGGCCAACGGCGGACAGCCCGATCCGACGGTCGCCACCGAGACGAAGACCTACCCGGACGGCACCGTCGCTACCGGCACGCCGCCGCTGCCCGACCAGTCGCCGGCGATGCAGGACGCCCAGGACACGCAGGCACCGACCGACACGGCCGAGATCACCGAGCCGGTGCCGCAAGCGCAGGCCCATACGGGCGCCATGAGCGCCGCCGAGGGCATCATGGGCGCGATCGCCTCGGCCGCCGAGGCCCATGCCGCGCACGAGGCCATGACGCTGCGCGAGCGTCTGGAAGCGGACGCGAAGGCGCTCGAAGACGCCATCGCCGAAGCGCAGGTGAAGCTCGCCGTGATGCGCGCGCGCATCGGCCACGAGCTGTACGCCGACATCATCGACAAGCCGATCAGCGAGCTGCGCGGCCTGTTCGAGGGCATTGCGCACCATTTCGTCTAGGAGTAACATCCGGGCACCGGGGGATTAGCTCAGTCCGGTAGAGCACCGGCCCTGCAAGCCGTCGGTCGTCAGTTCAATTCTGACATCCTCCACCAGTAACGTTCGGGGATTAGTTCAGCGGTAGAACAGCGGATTTTGATTCCGTTGGTCGCACGTTCGAGTCGTGCATCCCCTGCCAGTCAATCGCGGGATAACTCAGTTGGTAGAGTGCTGGGCTCATAACCCGGAAGTCGGCGGTTCGAGTCCGCCTCTCGCAACCAGTTTTTGGCCTGTAGCTCAGTGGTAGAGCAGCGGACTGTTAATCCGTTGGTCGGAAGTTCGATCCTTCCCTAGCCAGCCAGAATGCGCCCGAAACCGGATCGCGAAGCCGGGTCTAAGGGGTAGAGTGCCGCGAAACCCAGGCATGCTTCGAGGTGGAAACCCTCGGCGTGAAGCCCCGCTGTTGTGGCGGGCTCTCACGACAGCTATCGCGCAGCAGCGGAGGCCATCGGCTGAAGGGGAGCGTGAGTCGGGGATAGCTGTCGTGAGGGTTGGATGAACGCGGGTTCGAGTCCCGCGCCTGTGGCTCGGCTATACCCGTTCGACTCGGGGACGCAGGTAGTAGGCAGAAAGTGCATCCAGCTACGGGCCGGTGTGGATCGTCATGAAGTGGTGCACCGCTGCATGATGTGAAGCATCGGCTTCTCTTTTGACGTGATGGCGAAGTGGTAACGCGCCGGTTTGCAAGTCCGGTACTGCGCTGGTTCGATCCCAGCTCACGTCTCCAAAAACAGTTTGCCGCGCTGGGAAAGTTGTGGCACACTAAATTCTTGCCCCGTTAGCTCAGTTGGTAGAGCATCTGCCTTGTAAGCGGGAGGTCTGCGGTTCGAGTCCGTGATGGGGCACCAGTCAGCAAGCACCTGATTCCAATTGGCAGGATGCCGGGCTCCAAACCCGTGCGGTCAGGGTTCGAGTCCCTGGGTGCTTTCCATTCACCGCGGCGGTAGTTCAACGGTAGAACGACAGCCTTCCAAGCTGAAGATCGTGGGTTCGATTCCCCAGCGCCGCTCCACCATTACCATTACCATTACCATCACCATGACGACTCCCACCACCACCACCACCATCGACACCGACCTGAACGAGGCCATCAAGAAGCACCTGCCGTCCATGCTCAGCGAGCAGCTGCGCGCGGAACTAGCGCGCATCCCGCAGCTGGAGAAGATCGCGGCCGATCGCATCGCCACGATCGACCGTCTGACGGAACAGGTCGCGAACTGGAAGAAGGACGCCCAGGACGCCGACAACAAGCTGGAGAAGCAGGTCAGTCTGCAGAAGCGCGAAGCCGCCGTGGCTGAGCGCGAGCGCCTCGCGGAAATCTTCGAGCTGAAGGCGCAGATGGCCGCGACCCAGCGCTACGCCGACCAGATCACCACCGTGACGTTGGGCCTCGTGCGCAACGCCGAGTTCCGGCGCGAAGTCTTCGGCGGTGGCTACACCAGCGAGGTGGTGAACAACGGCGGCTATAACTCGCCGCAGCGCCTGGATCGCGGGCACAACGAGACCACGACCAGCAAGATCGAATAGAACGCCAGCAGAAGGCAGTTACGGGCGAACCCAGCATCCGGCTTGATCACCGGCTGTAGGGCCAACCAAGGCGGCGAGGACGGCTCGCCGGGAGTAAGAGGGATAGACGGTCGCAGGGTGGGCTAGACACGCGGCGACCGAGACACTGAAGGTGAACGACGATCGTTTCCGGCCTAGAGCGGCTATTGCGATCGCTGTACCTTCCCTTTCCAGCGCGTCGCGGGCCGGCGCACCGGAAAGGAGACGACATGGAAGTCCTGGAGTTTTTCACCAACCCGTGGCACTTCGCGGATCTGATCATCGTGATCGTTGCCGTCGGCAGCGCCGTGGAGGACATCGTGAAGGCCAACCGGAAGTGAAGGTCGCACTCGAATGACCGTCATCTATTTGAGCGCGCGCCGCTTCGGCAAGCAGGCCGCGCTGGCGCAGCGCCTTGGCATCACGCTCGACGAGCTGGCGCGCCGGCAGCGCGAGCAACGCGAGGCCATCGCCCGCGACAACGAGCGGGACAAGGAATATCGGCGCCAGATGCGTGCGCTCGACGCGATGATCCAGCAATGGGAACAGGCATGACCGACGTGCTGATGACCGAGGACGACTGGTGCGCGCTCATGCGTGCGCGCCTGGACGCACTGTGGATCGCGCGCGATGCCGAGGAGGAAGCGCTGCGCCAGAAGGTCATTCGCCCCACCATCCTGCTCGACGTTCCATTCGACATCGGCGTCGACCACTTCGCGGAGCTGACCCGCTGGATCCATGGCGAGGTCTATCGGGCCTACGGCATGCAGCCGCCGCGGAACTTCGTCGTTGGCGTCAGCGCATCGCCCGACGAGCATGCCGGCGCGATCGGCTTGGTCAAGAACCGTGATGGCACCATGACCGTTCTCGACTACTGGAAACGCTGACCATGGGACGCCAACGCGACTGCCAACCCACCATCGACCGCCAGCGCCGCCAGATCGAAGTCCTGCGCCGCAGGGCGGCTGAGCTGAACCGGCGCAACCTGCAGCTGCACGACCAGTACCTGCGCGCGGTGCACGACGCGCGCATCGCCAACGAGGAAGCGGATCACCATCGCGACGAGGTCGTCATCCTCGAATCCATGGTGCGCGACCTGCGCGCCGATCGCACCGCGCTGCGCGCCGAGCTGGCCAGCCGGCCCGCGCCGCGAGAGCGCTTCGCAGGGCTCCGGCGCATGCTGGCGGCCTTCCCCCTCAAGATCGTCCAGCCCACGTCATGATCATCGCCCTCGACTACGACGGAACCTACACGGCTGATCCCGAGCTGTGGCGCGACTTCATCCGGCGCGCGCAGGCCCGCGGCCATCAGGTGTTCGTCGTGACGATGCGGCACGGCCCGCAGCACGACCAGCCCGAGCACCACGATGTGGAGCGCCAACTCGCCGGACTGGCCGACCGGATCATCTACACGGGGCGCCGCGCGAAGCGGCCGCACGTCGAGTTCCTCGGCCACCACGTCCAAATCTGGATCGACGATCAACCGCACTGGGTCGACCAGCATTCCTCATGATGCCGCACGAGCGCGCCGATCGCCTGCGCATCGCCACGCTGCTGCTGGCGCCACGCGATAGTGAGAGCGGAGCCGTGCGCACGCCCTTGTCCAACGAGGCCGCCATGGCCCGTATCCGCACGATGATGGCGGAAGATCGCGCACGCCTGAGCAGCCAGATCACCTGGGTGAGGGCATATGAAGGCCACGGGCCACACGATGAGGCATCATGATCGACCCGAACCTGCTTCGCATGGCCGCGGCGCGCGAGATCCGCGTGCTGGACAACGACGAGCGGGTCATGCTGGGCGATCGTGAGGTCGTCTACAGGCCGCCGCCGCGGATCTACGTGCCGCAGCCCGGGTCGACGCCCGACCGGTGCATCAAGGCGCTGGCCGCACTGCCTCCCGGCACGCGCGTGAGTTCCCACGAGCTGGCGCGCCTCGCCGGCGTGCGGCAGGACAGCCTGGGCCTGCTGATGGCCCGTTCGATCGAGGCCGGGCTGGTGCGCTACGAGCTGGCGCACCGCTCCAAGGCGCTCTGGTCGCTGCCGGTCAGCGCGTAGCCAGACGCGTCTCGTTGGCCGCCTTCAGCGCGGCCACGCGCGCGCGGGTGGCAGCCGGGCTCATGTAGGCGCCGATCGCGGCGCGGCGCGCGGGCGCATCCTCGTGTTCCCACTTGCGTAGGGCCACGGAGTAGTCCTCGAACGCGGCCTTGCATGCCTGATTCGCGATGTACGCGGGGTCGTCCGTTTGGAACTGCTTCTGCGACAGCGCCACGATGTGGCAGGCCGGCTTGGGCGGCTCGCCGGCCGCCGCGGCGCCGACGAAAAAGATCGCTCCGGTTGCAAGAAAAAGGTGGCGCATGGCATTCCTCAGTGGTAAAGTTGATGAACCGAATGATACACCGTCATTCGCTGTGCACAACACTGTGGATATGCCCACCATTCCTACTGCAGAAATGCCGATCGACGAGTTCATGGCGCGCCACCGCATGAGCACCCTCGTCGAAACCGCCATCGAGGCGAACAACGCGATGCGGCGCGTCCATCAGCGGGAGCGCGAGCACATGGCGCCCGAGCTGTTCCTGTCGGAGCTGTGCACGATCCACCTCAACCCGGGCCGTCGCACCGGGAAGACCCGCTACATCGCGACGACCCGTGAAATGCGCGACGTGGTGTTCTTCCAGCACCCGACGGCGATCATGGCGGCGGTGCGCGAGGGCATCCGAGAAGCCGGCTGCTTCACGCTGGACGACAACATGGGCTGGAACATGGCGGCCCACGCGAAGGAATATGGGCCACCGGGCATCGTCTACGTGGACGAGCCGAGCAAGGTCTTCGACCGGGAGCGCGATCGCGCGATGTTCTATTCCACCCTCGCGGGTCTGAAGTGGTTCGGCCGCCCGTGGATCATCATGCTGGGAGCCTGACGCCATGGACAAGCCCAGCGAATACGTTCCCACGGCTGCCGATCGGGCAGCAACGCAATACACCGGAATCTTCGGCGTTTGCGTCCAGTTCTGCGGTCGCACCATGACGCCCGACGCTGTCGACGAACTCCGCGATCAGCTGATGGCCGAAATCACCACCGGCCCGACTTCCTGGGCCTTCAAGGACGGCAAATGAGCGAACAACCCATCGAGGCCGGCTGCCTCGCCGACGTGATCTGGGGCCTGCAGGGCGAGAAGTCGCCCAACATCGGCCTGCGCGTGACCGTGCTGGAGTTCCGCGTCGAGCACAGCGAGCACGGCCGGATCTGGCGCTGCAAGGCGGAATACGCCGAGCGCGGCCAGCCCGGGCGCGACGTGCCGGCGGGTCAGGTCGACTTCGCACAGTCGTGGCTCAAGCGCGTGCCGAAGGATCCGACGCCGCCGGCTTCCACCAAGCTGGAGCAGCACCTGCACCGCGAGATGGCTCACGAGGGGCCCACCGGGCCGGCAGCATGAAGGTCGAGCACACCACCGGCTCGTGGAGCCTGACCCCTCGCGTCGGCGACTACATCGACGTGATCCACACCACCAACAAGCCCGGCGCGCCGTCGCGCACGATCTGCCGCGTCACGGTGCGTGACAGCTGGGCCAACGAGCAGGCAGCGAACGCGCTCAAGATCGCGGCCGTGCCCGAGATGCTGGCCGCGCTCCAGGAAGCCCACCACATGCTCCGCCGCGACCTCATCGATGACGCCAAGCTGGCCATCATCGAGCAATGCGCCGCAGCCATCGAGAAGGCGACCGGGGAGGAAGTCTGGTCATGAAAAGTCCCATCATGCGTCGGCGCCAGTCGAGCGGGGCCCGAAAGGTGACCGACCCTCTTGAAAAGGCGATTGGCGACATAGCGTTACGGGTCGGCGTCCTGAGCATCGCGATTTGCAGCGCCGCCTCGATCCTCCTGGTCGCCTGCTCGCCCAAGGCTGAGCCCGTCAACCTGCAGCGCCGCACCGCGACGCTCACCGTCCACCTGGAGCTGAACGACCAGCGCATCACGGTGGGCCGCTGCGTCGCGCTGCACACATGGGGCGACACGGTGCCGGTCGGCCCGGGCCCCTACGGCTGCACGACCTTCGATCCGGCTACGTCGACCGCCACGATCTACGCCACCGAGCCGCAGCAGGTTGACGACGCGTTCACCCTGCTGCTGGGCCACGAGATGCTGCACGCCTACGGCGGCGCATACCACCCGGGCTTCGAGCCATGATCGAACGCCACATGGGCGTGGACGGCACCGTCGTGTTCAGCGCGGGGACAGTGGGGGCGACACGTGACCAGAAGGCTCGCTGGGAAGCCAAGATGGAACGCGAGTGGGCCGAGCGCCAGCGCTTTCGCTCGAACTTCCTCTCCGCGGTGCACCGTATCCAGTTCGATGCATGGCTCGATTCCCTATGAACCTCCGCCAGCACAAGCGCCGCGCCTACGTGGGCATGCAGGTGCGCTTCCTCTCCGCCGCCGGCAGCTGGTTCGGCCGCTTCCCCGCCACCGGCTGGGCCGTGCACCTCTGCGTGAAGCGCCGCGTCGGCGACTGCGTCAGCATCCGCCGCCGGCGGGTGGAGGATGTCGTGGCCATGTGGATCGCGCAGAACGGGCCGCTGCCGGACTGGATCGCCCGTGCGCCGCGCGAAATGCTGCTTTCCGCCATCTTCCATGCCCAAGACCTCGGCGCACACGACCCGTTCATGTCGGGCGCCCGCGCGCTGATCGACAGGCGCATCCCTGCCACGCGCGCTCGCGCTGCCGTCGGAGCCGCCTTGCGGCCAGCGCCATGAAACGCACCGTCGCCGCCTTCAACGCCAGGATCATCGCCGCCCGGGAACTCCGCGAGCAGCAGATGCGGCAGGGCTTCATCGAGTGCGAGAACGAGTGCTGGAACTCGGGCTGGTGGTGGCGCCCGATGCGTTCGGCCGCACCGATGCGCAGCGGCGCCCGTGGGCGCAAGCGCGCGCTGGATCGTCGTCTGAGGATCGAATCATGAAGCTGACCCCAATTCCCATGGATGTCGCTAATCGCATGCTGCGCATCGGCACCGGCCTGCACGACGGCCACTGGTTCGCACGCATTGACCTGTGGTGGATCGGGGTGCGCATGACCTGGGCGTGGTCGCGCTACTGGACAGCATGCGCAATTTGCTTCCTGACAGCCATCGGCATGATGGTCACACCAGACGGGTGGCGCGGGGTGCAGTTGGCGTTGGCGCTCGTCGGGACGTTCTGCGCGATCTTCATCGTCGTGCGCCTCTATCGGCTGGATGGATCGTGAAGCCACGCATCACCCTGAACCCTGTGCGCCACTGGCATCCAGCCGACACCCAAGACTGGCAATGCGCAGGGGTCATTCCGGGCGATCCTATCCCCCTGATGGTCTACGGCCGCGGCCCGACGCCGAAGGCTGCCTACCAGCAATGGAAGTTCATCTGCGATGACTTCACGAAGCGCATCCTGCTTTTCAAGGGCAGGCGCTCCAGCATAATGTGGGATATGGGGGGACTTCGCCTTCCAGGGCTCACTCCGCTCACCTTCGGCCCCAGCCAAAAGCCTCCAAAGCCAGAGCCATTGCCCGAGTGGGACTGCTGAGCCGTCGTGACCCCAGCATCGAAGGATGCTGGACACCTGCCTCCACGTCGACCACTGCAGCGCCACCAGCGTCCTGCTGAAGGGCGCCACGCTCGGTGCGCACCGCCTGAACGCCCGCGCGGCGTTCCGCCTGCTTCCCCCTCCCCCCCTCCTGAAGGCCGACACCATCCCGCCCGGCGCGCGGTGGCTGACGGTGCATCCGAACGGCCCCGGCTCCAAGGGGCAGGCAGTCCTCGTGCAGGAGGAGAAGCACGGCAGCGGCGTGTTCCACGTCATCGGCGGTGCCGGTGGCAGCCTGAACTACCTGAAGATCCGCGGCGTGAAGTCGCCGGAGCAGTACAAGGCCGAAGCTGCCGAGAAGGCAGCCGTGGACAAGTCTACCCGTGAGGCAAAAGGCGCGGTAGACAAAGCGTCAGGCCTGACAGCAGAAAAGCGTCAGGCGGCAGCGCAGGCTCGTGCGCAGGTGCATGCGGCAGAAGTTGAATTCATTCAACAGGTTAGCGCAGCAATGGGCTGGCCTGACACGTCAGGTAGCGCGTCAGGCAGTGATGCTCAAGGTCAGCGAAAAGCCCACGCTGCCGCCTTGACCGCAGCGATGAAGGCGGTCGACGTGCAATGCCGCGCGCTGATCGACGACGCCGGCATGCGGGCGGCTGCGCTGGGCAAGGGCGTGCCGGTCGTCGACCCCGAGCACGTGAGCGTGGCCGACCTCGCGCCGGCGCGCCCCATCGTGCAGTCCGGCATCCGCGCGGCTTACGGGGCCATGGCGACCGCTGCCGGCAGTACGCCGGACAAGGTCAAGGCCGAAGTGGACGAAATCCGGGGGAAGGGCGTTCCGGTAGAGAGCGAGTCCGGCAAAACCGCGGATTCGGCGCACTCCGACGGAGAAGCTGACCAAGGAAACGGCGCCGCACCGGATATTCCACAGGCGATCGAGGCCGAACAGGAGAAGCTCGCCCCCACGCCCGACCTCAAGCCGAGCATCGTGGCGGCCCAGCAGGCCATGGCGCTGCTGAGCGCGCGCAAGAAGCTGCAGCTGTTGCGGGCCAATGCGCTCGCGGCCAGCCGCGCCGCGGGCGCCCCGCCGTCGCCCGAGGGCAAAGGCTACGTGCTGGCGGTCACCCAGCCGAACGAGGCCGCGATCGCCGCCGCCGTCAAGAACGAGCTGGCGACGCTGTCCACCCGCTCTTTCCTCGAAGCCGCGTCGAAGGCGACCGGAAACCTCACGCCGCACGTCGCCGACGGCACCGCGGCCGCGCTGCACGCCGCGTCGCTGGCCATGGCGGGCGTCGGCGCGATCGACCGGAGCGTGGTGGACGTGCTGGGCGCGGGCGCATCCGCACAGCTGCTCGCGCGCCGCATGCGAGCGGATATGGTGCCAGCCGACTACGAGCGCGCGGCGGCGGCCATGGAGCAGTACCACACCGAAAGCCACGTCGCGCGGGCCGAGGACGTTCTCAAAGCCGTCGCGGAGGCTCAGGAAACGGCCAAGGCGCCCCTCGGCGAGGCTGTGGGTGCCGATGGCCTTGCCCAGGCCGCCGCGGCCCATCTGGCGCGCGCGCAGGCGCTGTCGGACGCCAACGTCGCGCTGGGCCGCACGCTGGGTGAGTTCGAGGCGAATGCCGCGCTAGTCGCCGCGCTCGGCGCGCCGCCGGCGAAAGAGCTGCACGTCTCGCTGGGCGGCGCGCCGCTGGACGTGGCCGTGCGCAACATGCACGCGCTCGGCCTGGAGAAAGGCGACTACGAGCTGTCGCGCGTCGGGCCGTCCGTCCTGCTGAAGGTCAACGCATCCGGCATGGACAAGCTCGCCGCGCCCGTCGACCAGAACAACCTGGAGCGCGTCGCGCACAACGTCGCGCTGGCGCGCGGCGACTTCGACCAGGACGGCTGGATGCCGGAGGGCTTCGCGAACCGGCCGGATCTCGCGCTGAACCTGCAGCCCGGCGCCGCGCCGGCGCTTGCGGTCGAGTTCGACCCGGCGCCCGACGGCGATTTGACCGCCGCGCTGCGCCAGTACGTCGGCGCGCGCGCGGCGGACGGCGCTGCCCCGGGCGACATCGTGGCGGACATCCAGTCGGCTGCGTTCTATGCGAAGGCCGGCGCGAGCCGCACGAAGGAATACCGCGCCGCGCTCGACGCCGTCGCTCCGAACAAGATCGGCGGCAAGGCGCTCCAGCGCGCCGAGCAGCTGGCTCCGGCCTTCGAGAAGATGGCTGACGAATACGTGGCCAGCCTCGGCGGCGACCGCAAGCCGATCCACTCGCAGGGCTTCGAGGCGGACGACGTGGGCCAGGACGCCGTGCACCGCGCGCTGGCGGCCGTCCCTGAGGGGGTGGCCGCGTACAAGGCCGTCGGCGATCTGACGCCCCAAGACCAGGGCGCGCTGCGGGGCTGGTTCGCGAAGAATGTCGCGAAGGAGACAGCCGAGGGCGCCGCGGCGCGCGCCGCGCACGCGGAGCACCTGAAGACCGAGCCGGAGAAGACGCTGCCGGATCTGTTCGGCGAGCACGCCGCCAATCCCGACCACACGGCCTGGGCGTCCGCACGCGACGAGCTGGCCGGCAAGGCGCGCGCGGCCGGCACCACGTGGCCCGACTACGTCAAGGCGATGGGCAGCCCGTCGAAGGCCTACGCCGCCGTCAGCGATCTGGTGCGGTCGCAGGTCGCGCGCAAGTTCGCCGACAGCTACAACACGGCCCGGCCCGGCGCGCTGATCGTCGGCAAGACGGTCGTCCAGCACAACCTCGCGCACCTGAGCGCGGTGGATCCGGCCGCGCGCGAGGCTCGCGCCAAGCAGCAGGCCGCCCTGATCGACAGTCTGCGCGAGCGCGCCGGCGGCAAGTACGCGAGCGGCGCCGTGTCCGACAAGCTGGACAAGGCCGCCGAGCAGAAGGCCGCGTTCGAGCAGGCGCAGACCGGCTTCTGGTCGACGGATGCCGCGCCCGCCGATGCGCCGCTGGCCGCCGACGAGCGCCACACCATCGGACACGCTGCCGAGTCGAAGCTGGCCAGCACCATCGCCCAGATCGGGGGCAACTTCGAGCCGGGCAAGCCCGTGAAGCTGTTCCACGCGTCCATGAGCGGCCCGGGCGGTGCCGTGCGCCAGCGCGCGATCAAGCACGTCCTCGCGAACCGCCGCAGCGTGCTGGGCCTGGGCGTGGGCAGCGGCAAGACCGGCATCATGCTGGGCAGCTTCGCCCATCTCCACTCGACCGGCGCCGTCAAGAAGGGTCTGATGGTCGTGCCGTCCATCGTCCAGGGCCAGTTCGGCGGCGAGGCGTTGCGCTTCCTGAAGCCGGGCCAGTTCAAGTGGCACGCCGACCCGGGCGCGTCCTACCAGGAACGGCTGGCCGCGTACAAGGATCCGGCCACGCACTTCAGCGTGGTGACGCACCAGGGCTTCCGCGACGACGTGCTGCGCATGGCGGGCGAGGCCGGCCACGGCACGCCGGAGGCGATCGCCACGAAGATGGCCGGCATGAGCCGCGCCGGCCGGCAGGCGTTCGTTGGCAGCGTGCTGGCGCACCACGGGATCAAGTTCGACTTCACCGGCGCGGATGAGGCGCACGGCTTCCTCGATCGCGAGGGGAAGGAGGACAGCCGCCTGTCGCAGGTCGTCGGCGCGGTCACGGACGCGGCGCCCTACTACGTGCACGCGAGCGGCGATCCCGTCAAGAATGACGCCTCCGAGGCGTTCTCGCTGCTGTCGAAGATGGATCCCGCGCGCTACAGCGACCGGGCCGCCTTCATGCGCCGCTATGGCGGCAACACGCTGGCCGCCGGCGACGCCCTCAAGCGCGAGCTGGCGCGCCACGTCTACAGCGCCAGCCTCACGCCCGACGTGAAGGTGCAGAAGGCCGAGCACGCCGTGGAGCTGGCGCCGGAGCAGCACAAGGCGCTGGGCGACCTGGACGCGGCCGCCGCCAAGGTGCGGCTGGCACGGCTTCAGGGCAAGCAGGACGCGGGCGCCGCGCGCGCCGTGGCCCCGCACCTGTTCGAGGGCTTGTCGCCCGACCAGGAGGCCGGCGCGGTGCAGCAGGTGCACGACAGCCTGCCGCTGCTGCGCGAGGCGCGCATGCGTTCGATCATCGACGACCACGACGGCGCCAAGGGCGCGGCCGCGCTGGACTACGCCGCGGCGCGCAAGGGCAAGCCGGGCGTCGTGTTCGCACGCTCGCTGGCCGCTGTCGAAGGGCTGCGCAAGAAGTTCGAGGCAGCCGGCCACCGCGTGGTGACGATCACCGGCGCCGACAGCGCGGACTCGAAGGGCCAGAAGATCCAGGCATTCAACCCGGACGCCGGCGAGCGCAAGGCCGACATCGCGCTGCTGTCCGACGCGGGCGCCGTCGGCGCGAACCTGCAGAGCGGCGCGTGGCTGCTGCAGTACGACACGCCGGACACGGCCATGGTGCACGCGCAGCGGCAGGGCCGCATCAACCGCATCGGCCAGAAGAACGCCATCGAGCTGGGCGACCTCGTCGCGAACCATCCGCGCGAGCACCGCGCCCGCACGCGGCTGGCCACGAAGTACGGCCTACGGGATCTCGTCACCACACCACTGGAGGGACTGGACGACAGCGGTCTGGCCTTCTATCTGAAGCAGAAGCAGGTGGCCGCGCAGCAGGCCTCCCTACTCTGAGGTCGCGCTGTCGTGACATTTCAATACATGGAGGGGGCATATGGCCTCGATCACAGCAAACAAGGGATGGCGCATGACGGGCGGCGTTGAAGCACTCGGTGGGATCGGCACGGCGCTAGTCGCTGGCGCGGTGTCCATCCTGACGACCGTCCTGGGCATCATCGCGACCGCGCGCAACCGGCGCCGCGAGAACGAGGCCAGCATCCAGCGCATCGCGCTCGAACAGAGCGAGCATGCGTTCGCGAGCATCCGGGCCGACGTGGATCGTTACCGCCTGGAGGTCGACCGGCTGCGCGCCGACAACGACCGGCTGTCGCGGATCTCCGATCAGATGGCCGCACGCATGCACGAGCTGGAGCACGAACTCAGCGTGGAGCGCGAGGCGCGCCGCCGCGCGGAGCACGAGCTGAAGAACCTGCAGCAGCGCATCCAGCTGCAGCAGACACCGAAGTGATTTCGCGCCACGCCGCCACGTCCGCGCTTGCGCACGCACGCGAGCTGGCGGCGCATGGCGCGACCCTCACCGACGCCATGACGAAAGAGCGCGCCGCGCTGCTTCGCGCGATCGACGTGGAGGTGCACAGCCTCGACGTGCACGCGGCTGCGCTTGCGCCTGCGGCGAAGTCCGGCGATAGCGACGCGGCCGCCAAGCTGCTCGCGATCGTCGCCTCGAAGAACGACCTCTGCAACGCACGAGCCGCGCTCGCCGCGGAGTCGTGACAGCAATCTGACGCCATGCGAACCGATGCGCAACTCCTGGGCGACGTGCCCGACCACATCCAGTTCGACGCGCTGTTGAAGGCGCGTCCGAGCACGGAAGGGGAGAAGCGTTTCCTGTATCTGGAGGCCTCGAACGAGGGCCTGGATCACCAGAACGAAATCACGCTGCAGAAGGCGCTGATGGACTCCGCGGAGTACTACCTGCGCCACGGCAACCTGGACATCGGGCACTACACGGTGCTGGGCCCGCGCAGCGGCGTGCCGAACTTCCTGGACTTCGAGATCGGCCGGCCGGTCGACGTGCGCGTGAGCGGCAAGACGACCTTCGTGAAGTCGGAGCTGTTCCGCCAGATCCCCGGCAAGCCCATGAGCCCGCAGGTCGTCAATGCGAACATGGTCTGGGACAGCATGACGGCGCAAGACCCGCCGATGCGCTGGTTCCCGTCCGTTGGCGGCGCGGTGCTGGCGAAGGCCATCCAGTTCGACCCGACCACGAAGCAGAACGTGCCCGTGATCACCAAGGTGCGCTGGAACAACATCGCGCTGGATCGCTGCCCCGTCAACAAGACGGTCGGCGAGGCTTCCACGATGCCGGTGGGCATCTTCGCGAAGTCGCTCGGCGGCGCGCTGGTGATGCGCGATGCGCCGCTGGCCAAGATGCTCACGATGGGCTACGGAACCGACAGCGCCACCTTCACGGGCGGCCGGTCGCTGGCCGAGCAGTCCCTCGACGGCGTCGTCAAGACGCCCCTGTTCGACGGCTTCTGCGATGCGCTCGCGAAGGCCATCCAGAACGGCCGCGTGGCGTGCGTGAACGCCGCCGGCCTGCGCGACTACGCGATCAATGAAATGGGCGTGAACGAGAAGAAGGCCGCAGGGCTCGTTCACGGCTTCATGACCAACCTGCGGTCGTTGACGAAAAAGGAATCGGCATGAGCTTCGCAAAGCTGGCTGAAGACCTGAAGGCCCAACAAGCTGCACTGGCGGCATCGGGCGCACAGGCAACCCCGGGTGCCGGGGCTGGTGCTGGTGGCGAAGCCGCCGGTGGTTCGGGCGCCTCGACGCCCCTCGTGAAGTCCTTCGAGTTCACGCTCGAAGACGGCACCAAGGTCGTCGCGGTCGACGGCGCCGAGATGGTCAAGGCCCTGGAAAAGCAGGTCGCCGAAGACCGGATCGATCTGACGACCGCGCTGACGGTGATGGGCGACATGCTGAAGTCGCTCACCGCGCAAGTCGCGGCGATGGCCGGTGCGGGACGCGGTCGCATGTCGACCGTCGCCATGCCGGCGGCCACCGGTGCCGATGCAACCGCGACGGCTGCCGCCGCCGCTGCTGCCGCGGCCGGCAAGCCCGCCAAGCAGGACTTCAACGCGATGCTGGCCAAGGCCCACGAGCTGCACGACGCCGGGAAGATGACCGGCCTCGACGTGGCGACGATCGAGGGCTACGCGAACCGCGGCATGGAAGTGCCCGAAGTCATGGTGAAGTCGTTCGGCCTCGAAGGCTGATCGATCCGAACCACAAGTTCAACGACCACAAGAGGAGTTCCACAAAATGGACATCATGCAACAACTGGCCCTGGCCCAGCTCAATGGTGGTGGCGACATCATCAACGAGCTGCGCAAGGCCCTGACCGTCGGGTATGGCACCGACTCGGCTACGTTCGTGGGTGGCACCGCGTTCCGCATCCAGTCGCTCGACCACACCATGAAGGCCACCATCCAGGAGAACCGCCACTTCCAGCTGTTCAATTCCCTCCAGAAGGCCAACGCCGGTGCGACGGTGGACGAATGGACGGAACAACGCTCGATCGGCGGCTTCCTGGGCGGGTCGACCAACAGCGAAACGGGCAACATCAACGCGGCCACGGGCGACTACGCTCGCATGACCGCGCTGGTGAAGTTCCTGATGACGCGCCGCGAGGTGTCGTTCGTCAGCACGCTGGGCAACAACATCGTGCAGGCCGAGGCGATCGAAGCCCGCGCCGGCGCGCTGCAGCTGCTCACCGATGCGGAGTACCTGTGCTTCGAGGGCGACTCGTCCGTCGTGCCGACCGAGTTCGACAGCATGGACAAGCAGATCGACTCGCTGAACGACCCGGCGCACGTGATCGACGCCGCCGGCGGCAGCCTCGCGCAGCTCGCGCAGGTGAACCAAGCCGTGCGCGTGATCGTGGGCTTCGGCAACTTCGGTCAGCCGACCGACCTGTTCTGCAGCAACGGCGTGCAGGCCGACTTCGACAACAACATGGACAGCGCGGCTCGCGTCTCGCTGAACCAGCTGGGCGAGAAGTCGGGCGTCGAGAAGGGTTCGCCGGTCATCGGGATCCGCACGAGCTGGGGCGTCATCAAGCCGCGCCCGGACGTGTTCATCCGCGACGAAGACCAGCTCGTGCCGTTCGAGGTGCTGTACAGCGCCACGGCGACCGCGAACGCGGCCCTGCAGCCGGCCAGCGTGACCGTGGCGGCGAACACCGGCGTGTCCGGCAGCAACTGGCAGACGACCCACGCGGGGCAGTTCTACTACCTCGTGACGGGCATCAACCAGCTGGGCCAATGCGTCGGCGTGATCTCCGCTGCCGTGACCGTGGTGGCGGGTGGCAGCATCACCATCACCATCACGAAGTCCGCCGGCGGCACCGAGACCGGCTACGTGATCTACCGCTCGCGCAAGAACGGCACGAACGTCAACACGGACTTCCGCCAGATGAAGCGCATCGCGCGCAACATGGCGGGCAGCACCACGGTCTACCAAGACCTGAACGCGGACTTCCCCGGCACCACGCGCGCGCGCATGCTGTCGATGGGCGCCGGCAGCGACGCCATCAACTGGCGCCAGCTGCTGCCGATGACCAAGTTCCCGCTGTACCCGACGGCAGCCGCGTCGGTGCCCTGGGCGCAGCTGCTGTTCGGCTACCTGCGCCTCGCCAAGCGTCGCCAGCACGTGTACATCAAGAACATCGTGACGACCTCACAAGTCTGGCGTCCGTTCGGCTAAGCCAAGTCCGCCGAAAGGCACAGGGCGTCCCGCAAGGGGCGCCTTTTTCCATCCCCTTCATCACCTGGAGAAGCCCATGAGCAACCCCGAAATCTTCCGCATCGATTCCGACATCCTCCCCTTCACCCCGCGCACCGTGAACGGCCTGCAGTTCGACGTGGCCAAGGACAACCCGCTGAAGCCCACCACGCCGACCGGCGTCTTCTACTACGGCCCCCTGTCGGAATCCGACCTGAGCCTGTACGAAGGCCTGCACGGCACGACGGACTCGCGCTTCACCATCACGCGCCTGGGCGCTGACGAGGTGTCGGCCGAGGAAGCGCATGCGAAGCTGCTCGCCGCGCGCGCGGACGCGTACCGCGCCGAGGCGAAGAAGGGCCAGAAGGCCGCCCCCGCGCCGGCGCCCGCCACCAAGCCCTGAGCGCGCGCCGCCCCCTCACGAAGCCGCCTCCGGGCGGCTTTTTCACGTCGTGACGCCATCCTGATGGAAACGATCTGGAGTTCCCATGGAAGCCTACGGCCGCCGTCAATACGACCTGCAAAGCCGCCCCACCGCGCAAGACGTGGCGCTGGGCCCGTCGGCGCTGTTCTACGACATCCTCGCATCGCACCGCACCTACCGGATCTCGGTCGACCATGCGTGGTTCATCGCGCAGCAGGATGAGCCGCGCACCACGGCGCAGCTGGCCACCACGCCGTCGGCGCTCGACATCGCGCAAGCCAACGTCGTCGACTTCTACGACAGCAGCAACCGCACGCTGAAGTACCGCGTCTCGCAGGACGGCACGCAATACGTCCAATACGGTGGCGGCGGCGGTGGCGGCGGGTCGAGCACCTACGTCGGGTTGAGCGACTCGGCGACGGCGAACCTGCCCACGGTGAATACGCCGCTGGCCAACGCGCTTTCGACGCTGGCCACCGCCATCTCGGGCAAGACCGGGACGCTGGCTGGTGCGAGCGATGTCGGCACCTACGACCTCACCACGCACAACACGCCGATCGCCAACGCGATCGCGACGCTGGGCAACAACATCGCGGCCAAGCCCAGCAACGCTTATCAGGCGGGCGCGATCCCGACCCCGGGCATCTACTCGTTCAACGCGTCCACGGGTCTCGCCACCGACGGCACGAACAGCGTGGCCCTGGCCAGCAGCACCGTCCCGACGCTGTCCGGCAAGCAGTTCTTCTGCTGCATCGTCAGCGTGGGCGGCACGATCGCGCTGGACACGCTCACGACCTGCAACCAGGGCGACACGCTCTACCTGATGCAGAGCGGCGCGAGTCAGGTCTGGCAGCGGATCGCGGGCGTCCCGCTGACGGGCGGCCTGCTGAAGCCGGACGGCAAGGGCGGCCTCACCTCCGCGGTGCCGGGCCTCGACTACCTGCTGCCCGCGCTCATGAAGGTCGGCGTGCCGGTCGGCGTGGCGCCCAGCGGCACGTTCACGACGAATGGTTCGGTGACCTTCGGCACGCCGATCACCAACCAGAGCGTCAGCGGCCTGTATCAGGGGATCTTCCTCTACTACCCCGCCAACGCGATCACGGGCTCGAACGCGGCCGGCTTCTACTGGACGGTGCCCCAGAGCGGCGGCACGAACGGCACGCTGGCGATCGTCTACAACAACGTCTACACGCCCACGTCGAGCGCCACGATGGCGGTGCCGG
>FTDG01000049.1_pt1 | contig 53371 bp, 71 predicted proteins | sample 1639751 | NCBI WGS metagenome assembly FTDG01 (sample SAMEA3914869, study PRJEB12502) | metagenome | biome: forest; material: soil | place: USA | collected 2012-03-12 | depth 0.1 m
GTTGCGCGCCCCGATATCTGCCCAGCCATGACCCCCAAAAGGTGTCCGCATCATGGGTGAGCGCATCTCGCTGCGCGAGTTCGCGCGTCGCGACGGCTGCAACGAGAAGCTGGTGCGGCGCGCGCGCGGAGAAGGGCGCTTGCCCGTCGACGCCGACGGAAAGCTCGACGCCGATCTGGTGGGAACGGCCTGGCGCCGCGGCAATGCGGACGGTGCGGACGCGGTCGTCCGCAGTCAAGCGGCCGCGCAGACACTGGACGGCGCCGCTGACGCGGGCGCGCCGGCCCCGGCGCCCGTCGCCAGCGGCAACGACGCGGCATCCCCGCGCCGCGACCCGACCTACGGGCAGGCCCTGGCGAAGAAGGAGCACTTCCTCGCCGAGACCCGCGAGCTGGAGTTCCGGCAGCGCCGCGGGGAGCTGATTGAGCTGCAGCTGGCGCGCCAGGTGCTGTTCGACGAGTCGCGGCGCGGGCGTGATCACTGGCTGAACTGGCCGGCGCGCGTCGCGGCGACGATTGCAGCCGAACTCGGGGTCGAAGCGGATCGCGTCGCCGACGTCCTCACCTCGCATGTCCTCAAGCACCTCGCCGAGCTATCCCAGCCCGACGGACACGAACTCGACCCAGCGTGACCAGCTGATCGGCGCGAGTCGCGAGGGCTGGCGGCCGCCGGTGCGCATGAGCGTCCCGCGCTGGGCTGACACCTATCGGCAGCTGGCGAAGGAATCCGGCAGCCGCGGCGGCCAGTGGCGCACGGACGCGGTCGAGGTGGCGCGCGGGCCGATGCTGGCGGTGACGGAGCCGGGAACGCACATCATCACCGTGATGGTGGCGACCCAGGTCATGAAGTCCGAGCTCATCCTGAACGTGGTCGGGTTCTTTGCGCACCTCGACCCATGCCCGATGCTGCTGATTCAGCCAAAGGACGACGCGGCCGAACAGTTCTCGAAGGAGCGTGTGGGGCCGATGGTGGCAGCGACGCCGGTGCTGCGCGAGATCGTCGGCACAGCGAAGACACGCGACAAGGCCGAGACCATCCTGGTGAAGACGTTCCGCGGCGGCCGCCTGGCGCTGGCGGGCGCCGGCAGCCCGGCCAACCTGGCCAGCCGCCCAATCCGGGTCGTCCTGAGCGACGAGATCGACAAGTACCCGGTGACGCGCGAAGGTGACCCGCTCATGCTCGCCGAGGAGCGGACGGCGTCTTTCGACCTGAACTGGCTCAGCGTGCGCGCGTGCTCGCCGACCATCGAGGGCGACAGCCGGATCGCGCGCAGCTACGAGGAGTCAGACCAGCGCCGCGCGTCCGTGGCGTGTCCCAGCTGCGGCCACCGCATGTTCCCGGAGTTCTTCAAGCACGTCGACTGGCACAAACGGCGTGACGAGAAGGGCGACGTGGTCGAGCACCTGTGGCAGACGGCCGCGATCTTCTGTGAGAGCTGCAGCCATGTCTGGAATGAGGGCGAGCGGCTCCGAGCACTGCAGTCGATCCGCTGGCACCAAACGCGACCCTTCGAGTGCTGCGGCGCCCGCCAGGCCCCGCTCGAGGCCTACGAGCGCGCCTGGCGCAACGCCGACGCCGAGGACGCAGTCATCCTGGGCGAACAGCCCGAAGCGCAGCGCGCCGCGACCGCGCCCGTCGCGCAGATCTGGGATTGGTGGGAAGACGCCGTCGAGGGCCGCTGGGCGGTCTACCGAGCGCGCTGTGCCCACTGCGGCAAATGGCCCGTCGACAACCGGCACGCCGGCTTCCAGGCTTCGAAGCTGCTGAGCCCGTGGCAGAAGGATCGGCCCCGCGACATTGCCGAGAAGTGGCTCAAGGCCAAGGGCGACCCAGAGCGAGAGCTCGCCTGGTGGAACACGCAGATGGGGCTCCCGCATCGGCCGAGCGCCGGTCGGCGCATCGAGGCCTCGGTGCTGCTCGAGCGGCGCGAGGTCTACGATGCAGAGGTTCCTGACGGCGTGGCGCTGATCACCATCGGCGTCGACACGCAGGACTATCGGATCGAGCTCGAGGTCGTTGGGTGGGGGCGGGACGAAGAGTCCTGGTCGATCGCCTACGAGGTCATCGAGGGCGAGATGTCAGACCCGCTGGTGCAGCAACGCCTGGACACCTTCCTGCAGCGGCGCTGGCGCAAAGCCAACGGCGTCACGCTGGCGGCCGCCGCCGTGTGCCAGGACTCGGGCGGTCACCACACGCAGCACGTCTACGACTTCTGCAAGGCCCGGCTGGGCCGCCGTGTGTGGGCGATCAAGGGCGCCAGCGAGAAGGACGGCGCGCGCAACCCCGTCTGGCCGACGAAGAAGCCCCAGAAGAAGACCAAGGCGTCGTTCAGGCCGGTCATGATCGGCGGCAACACGGCGCGCGACGTCGTGCGAGCGCGGCTGGCCATGGAGGCCACCCCCGGTCCTGGCCAGGCCCTGGCCGGCTACGCCCACTTCCCAGCCGACCGAGGCGTCGGCTACTTCGAGCAGCTGCTGGCCGACCGGATCGAGCTGCGCTCGTCGGGTGGCCGCACCGCGCGCCTCTGGGTGACGCCGCCCGGGCGCGCGAACGAGGCCGCGGACTGCCGGGTCTACGCCTACGCGGCGCTGTGCGGGCTTGTGCACTTCGGCCTCGTGCTGAACAAGGTGGCCGCCCGCGCGGCGGATCAAAGCGCCAGCATTCGCACCGGCGCGGTCGCGCCGCCGACGCCCCCGCAGATCGCCAAGCCCGGCGAGAAGCGCTCTCTCGCATCGAGGCTCGCATGACCTTCAGCATCAACATCAAGTCCAACATCGACGCCTTCCAGAAGAAGGTCAGCGCGGCGGCGATGACGCAGATTCCGTTCGCGACCGCGCAAGCTCTCACCGCAATCGCGAAGGTCGTCGTGGTCGCGGAGCAGCGAAACGAGCAGGCGGTGCTGGATCGGCCGAAGCCTTTCACGACGAACGCACTCGGGGTGGTCCGTGCGAACAAAGAGCGCATGGCCGCCACGGTCTTCGTCAAGGACATCACCGCCGCCTACCTCGAACCGTACCAATTCGGCGGCCTCAACAAGCTGAACAGCCGCGCGCTGCTGAAGCCGGTGGGCGCCAAGGCGAACCTGGACCAGTTCGGCAATCTGCCTCGCAACTTCTTGCGCAGCCTGAAGGGTCGCAAGGACATCTACATCGGGCCGGTGCAGACGAAGCGCGGGATCGTGAATGGGGTCTGGCAGCGATCGGTCGCGGAGGGCGCCTCGGTAGCGACGGTGACCCGCGCTGGGCGAGTCCGGATGACCCGCAAGGCTACGAACACGAGCGGCCATCTTGTCCTTCTGGTCAAGTTCGAGGACGCGCACCCGGCTCGCCAGTACCTGGACTGGTTTGGCGTCGCTGAACGCACGGTCACGAAGTCATTCAACAGGGAGATGGGGAAGGCCCTCGCCAAGGCGATCGCCACCGCGAAATAGCGGCTCACGCGCTCTCAAGCGCGAGCCGTGACGATCGCTGCATGTCTTGCCGCACCTCCATCCTCGACGGTATCGACGTCAACACGCTCCGACTGCGGCTGGCGCAGATGCAGCAGGCCTACCTCGATCTGGTGTCCGGCCAGAAGCCGGAAGTCGCCAGCTATGCCCAGGCCGACGGCAGCAGGACGATCAGCTACACCAAGGCCAACCTCGCCGACCTCGGTGCCGCCATCCTCGCAGTCCAGGCGGCGATCGATCGCGCGAGCGGTGCGCCGCTCGTGAACCGACGCGCGCCGATTCGGCCCATCTATCAGTGATGGATACCGGCCCGGCGATCATCGACGTGCAAGGTCGACCGCTCGTGCGGCTGCCCGCGATGGGCCCGCGCCGCGCGCGCGCCGATGCGGGCACAGGCGTCCCGCGTCCTGACGGCAGCTTGCTGCCGCCGGGCCTGGGCTGGTCGAGCGCCTGGCCGTACGACGCTTCGAAGCTGGCGTCCCAGGAGATGGGCGAGTGGAACCCTCTCATTCGCTCGCCGGACTCCGAGATCAACCAGTACCGCGACCGCATGGTCGCCCGCTCACGCGACCTGGCTCGCAACAGCGGCTGGGCCGCCGGCGGCATCACGCGGATCCTGGACAACGTCGTCGGAACGCACCTGCGCCTGCTCGCGTCGCCCGACTACCGCGCCCTGGCGGTGCGCTTCGGCATCAAGGCGTTCGATGCAGGGTGGGCGAACGAGTTCAGGCAGGCGGTCGAGGCGCTGTGGCGCGGCTACGTGGACCACCCGCAGCGATGGAGCGACGTCTCGCGCCAGATGACGCTCGGCCAGATGTTTCGGGTCGCGCTTCGGCACAAGCTGATCGACGGCGACAGCCTGATCCTCAGCTTCTGGAAGCCTGAGCGCACTGGATACGGGGCGGCCGACTATGCGACGTCGTTCATGCTGGTCGACCCGGATCGGCTCTCCAACCCGTACCAGGCGCTTGACACCGCGACGCTGCGCGGCGGAATCGAGCTGGACGCCGACGGCGTTGCCCGGGCGTACCACATCCGGGAGGCCGAGCAGAACGACTGGTACAACGCCGTGCAGGCGAATCGCTGGGAGCGCGTCCCCCGCGAGGATGCTGACGGCTGGCGCCGCGTCATTCACGATTTCGATGCCGACCGTGCCGGCCAGCACCGCGGCATCGGCGTCTTCACACCCGTGCTTTCGCACATGCGCATGCTCGCGCGCTACTACGGCGTCGAGCTCCAGCAGGCAACGCTGGCCGCGACGTTCGGCACCTACGTTTCGAGCCCCAACGATCCGGCGCTCGTGCAAGACGCGCTCGGCGCCGGCGCCGGCGGCGAGGAAGATTCCGGTCTCGGGCTTTACCAGTCGATGCGATCGGACTTCCATCGCGAGCGGCCAACGCTCCTCAACGGCGTGGTGATGCCCACGTTGTTCCCTGGCGAGAAGATCGAGACGGTCGCCGCGGCGCACCCGCACAGCAACTTCGGGGACTTCGCGCACGAGATGCTGTGCGTCTTCGCCGCCGCCACCGGCGTCTCCGTCGAACAGGTCACCCAGGACTGGTCGCGCACCAACTACTCCAGCGCCCGCGCCGCGCTGATGGAAACGTGGAAGACCCTCTCGCGCCGCCGCGCCGAGTTCGCGACGAACACCGCCTCGCCGGTCTACGGCGTCTGGCTGCAGGAATCGATGGAGCTCGGCGAGCTGCCGCTGCCCGCCGGCGCCCCCGACTTCGTCGAGGCGGCGGCCGCGTACTCCCGCTGCCGATGGCTGGGCCCGGCGCGCGGCTGGGTCGACCCGACGAAGGAACCTGCAGGTGCGGTGCTCCGAATGGAGGCCGGCACGTCGTCGCTCGAGATCGAAGCCGCGGAGCAAGGCCTGGACTGGGAAGAGGTCGCGCAGCAGCGCGCGATCGAGCAGCGCACCTACCGCGAGCTCGGGGTGCCACCCCCGAAATGGGCGCAGATGCAGGTGCCGGACAACGCGTTCTTCAAGGACGACTCTGAAACGCAGGCGCAGGACGTGAACCAGAAATGACCATCGCCAACCTGCCGCACCTGGCGCAGCGCCTCTTCAACACGCCGCTGGCCATCACGGAATCGAAGCTCGAGGTCGTCATGGCGGCCTTGGCCGACCGATTCGGGCTCTCGCAGCTTTTCCGCGCGAACGGCGAGGTGCTCGCGATCGACGACTCTCTGATCGCCGGGCCCGACGCCCGCCAGGCGCGCGAGGACGTCGGCTACGAGATCTGCGAGGGAATCGCGGTCATCCCTGTCACGGGAACGCTGGTGGCCAAGCTGGGCTCGATCTACCCCTACTCGGGCATGACCGGATACGACGGCATTCGCGCGACCCTCTACAACGCGCTCGCCGACGAGAAGGTGAGGGCGATTGCCTTCGACATGGAAAGCCCGGGCGGCGAGGTCGCCGGCTGCTTCGACCTCGTCGACGCGATCTACCGCGCGCGCGGACCGAAGCCCATGTGGTCGATCCTCACCGAGCACGCCTATTCCGCGTGCTACGCGCTGGCCTCGGCGACCGATCGCATCATCGTGCCGCGCACCGGCGGCGTCGGCAGTGTCGGCGTGATCGCCGCGTGCGTGGACATGTCGCAGGCCCTCGATAAGGCCGGTATCCGAGTTGAGCTGATCACGTACGGCGCGCGCAAAGCCGATGGCTCCGAGGTGCGCCCGCTTTCGAAAGAAGCGCGTGCTCGGTTTCAAGCAGACGTCGACAAGATGGGCGCACTGTTCGTCGACACGGTCGCACGGAACCGGAAGCTGAAGGCCGACGCGGTGAAGGACACCGAGGCCGCCACCTTCATGGGCCAAGACGGCGTCGACGTGGGATTTGCCGACGCGGTCATGGCACCTGACGAAGCCCTCCGCGCCCTGTACGACGAGATCAGCTGACCCTGGAGAACCACATGTCCCTGCTCACCCGCCTCGGCTCCGGCCTGTCCTTCGCGCACCTCGGCGTCCGCGGCTCGCGCGCGGAGAACGAAGATCCGCCGGAAAACGACAAGAAGTCGAAGCGCGCGAAGGGCGAGAAGGACGAAGAGGAACCCTGCGCTGAAGACGATCAGGACGACGTCGAGGCCTCGGGCGCGGCCGCGGAAGGCGAGGATCCCTCCGACGACGACGGCGACAAGGACGACGACAAGAAGGCCAAGAAGGCCAAGGCCGGCAAGGACGACAGCGGCAAGGGCGGCGACGAGGACGACGACTCCGACGAGGAGATGCGTGGCAAGTCCAGCGCTGCCGCGGCGCGCCGCCGCGAGCGTGCACGCTGCGCGGCCATCTTCGCCAGCCCGCACGCCCAAGGTCGCGAGGCGTTCGCCGCGCATCTGGCGTTCAACACCCTGAACACCCGCAGCGAGGCGCTCGCACTCCTGGCCAACGCGCCGATGGCCGCTGCGCCCGCCGCCGCGCCGGCGCGCGCCGCGCATCCCACGCGGGCCGCGGCGAACCCGAGCGTCACCTCGAACGCCGCTCCTCCGAAGTCGAAGAGCCAGCAGATCGCGGAGAGCTGGGCGCACGCGCACGCCGCGAACGAACGCGCCGGCCGCCGGCAGACCGCCGATCGCTCCGGCACCCGCTGAGCGACGCATTCCTCCGATCCGAAACCGCACGCACACCTCTCCTGAAAGGACGCTGCCATGGGCAACCCCACCGTCACTCCGCTGGTCGAACAACGGCACGACTTCGGCTTCATCATCTCGACCGACAGCCCGCGCACGCGCTGCATCGACCAGGGCACGCTGACGGGCGCCGTCAAGGTGCTGGCCGGCACGATCCTCGGCGCGGCGATCAACGCGCTGGCGGCGACCGTGGCGACGCTGGGCACCAACGCCGGCAACGGCACCATCGGTACGGTCACCGTGCAGCCGGCCCCGGCGACCCAGGTCGGCGCCTACACCCTGGTCATGACGTCGGCGACGGCGTTCGTGGTGACCGCCCCCGACGGTGCGACGGCCACCGGCAGCACCGGGGTGGCCTTCAGCGGACTGGGCATCGGCTTCACGCTCACGGCCGGGGGCACCGCCTTCGTCGTCGGCGACAACTTCACGCTGACGACGGTGGCCACGCCCGGCGTCCCGACGATCACCAGCGCTCCCGGTGCCACGAACACCGGCAATGGCACCCTCGGCAGCCTGTCGGTGGCCGGCTATGCCGCGTCGCTGGGCACCTACGTCGTCGAGTTCGACGATGCCACGCACTTCACCGTCGCTGCGCCGAGCGGCCAAGAGATCGGCCACGGCACGACGGGCACGGCGTTCAAGGGCGGAGGCCTGAGCTTCACGATCACCGCGGGTGGCACGGCGTTCTCGCCGGCCGACGGCTTCGCGATCACGGTGGGCCCGGGCAGCGGCTTCTACGCGCCCTGGGATCCGGCGAACGCCGACGGCACCGAGATCGTCGCCGGCATCCTCTGCGCGACGAAGGACGTCACGCTGGCGAACAAGCCCTGCGCCGTCCTGGCCCGCGCCTCCGAGGTCAACCAGTCCGAGCTGATCTTCCCGACCGGTGCGAACGCCGCGGTGATCGCGCAAGCGGTCGCCGGCCTCAAGGCCATCGGCATCCTCGCGCGCTGACGCGCCAGGCCGCCAACTTCGATTCGAGCCCGACCACTCCTCTGTAGGAACCCGACATGGACACCACCATCCTCGACATCTTCAACCAGCACGACGCCTTCACGGCGATCGCACTCACCGAGGCGGTCGAGCGGATTCCGTACCAGCCGCACATGCTCGGGCAACTGAACATCTTCGATCCGGATCCGATCCGGACGACGGCCGTCACGGTCGAAGAGCGCCAGGGCCAGCTGAAGCTGATCGGCTTCACCGAGCGCGGCACCGCCGGCGTGCAGCGCACGACCGAGCAGCGCAAGCGCCGCTACTTCGACGTGCCGCGCCTGAAGCACGAGGACACGATCTACGCCAACGAGCTGCAGAACATCGTCCAGTTCGGCGACACCACGGTGCTGATGCAGCTGCAGCAGGAAGTCGACCGCCGCCTGGCCGGGCCGACCGGCCTGCTGGCGAACGTCGAGTACACCCGCGAGTACCTGCGCCTGGCGGCGATTCAGGGCCAGGTGCTGAACCCGGCGACCGGCCTGCCGCTGTACAACTGGTTCGACGAGTTCCAGATCACCCAGGCGGCCGAGGTCGGCTTCAACCTGGCCGCAGGCACGGCGAACTCGCTGCGCCCGATCATCAACGGCCTGCGCCGGACGATGGCCCGCAAGGCGCAGGGTGCCTGGATTGACAACAAGACCCAGATGTACGCGCTGTGCGGCGATGCGTTCTACGACGCCTTCGTGAACCACCCGGACGTCATCCGCACGTTCGTGAACTGGTCGGACGCCCGTGATCTGCGCAACAACGCCCAGGGCGGCGCCTTCGAGGCCTTCGAGTTCGCCGGCACCGTCTGGCTGAACTACCGCGGCAGCGACGACAACACCACGATCAAGATCCCCGACGACAAGGTCAAGTTCTTCCCGGTCGGCGCCCCCGGCGTCTTCCGCGAAGCCATGGCCCCGGGCGAGTCGATGGAGTGGATCAACCAGCCGGGCCGCAAGGAATACGTGCTGCCGATCCCCGACCTGATCCGCCGGCAGTACTGGGGCATGGAGGTCTATGCCTACCCGCTGATGCTCTGCACGCGCCCCGAAATGCTGCTGAGCGGCCGTTCCGAGGCCTGAGCGGCCGTGGTCGATTGGGACTCCCTGTTGCACGGCCCGATCATGGGCGCGTTCGGGGAGTCCGCCCGGGTGCAGTACACGCCCGCCGGCGGCTCGACTTTCGTCGTCGACGGGATCTTCGACGAGGCCGAGCGGCCGGTGCAGATGCTCGACGCACCGGACATCAACGAGGTGTCTCCGCTGCTCGGCGTGCGCCTGTCCCAGTTCCCCGCCGGCTTCGACGCGCGCAACGCCAAAGGTGACACGTTCGTCGTCCGTGGCGTCACCTACGTCGTCAAGAACGGCAAGCCAGACAGCCACGGCTGGGCCCAACTCGAAGCCACCCGTCAATGACCGCGCCCGCCGCCATGCTCGCCCGCCGCCAGCTTCGTCTGGTGGCTTTGTCCGTCCTGCAGGCGCTGCCCGGGATGGCCGAAGTCGAGAGCCCCCCGGTCACTGCGACGGCGCCGAGCCAGATGCCCTACGCCGCCGTGCGCTGCGGGGCCGAACGCAAGGTCGGTGCGACGAAGCAGCAGGCAACCTTCACGACGACCAGCACGCTGGAGATCCTCGCCCGCGTCTCGGCGTCGACAAAGGAAGCGGCGCAGGACGCGATCGAGGCGCTCGGCTACCAGATCGAGCAGCAGCTGTTCGGTGCGCCCGCGTTCATCGCACTGGTGCAGCAGGTGGCCAGCGTGTCGACGACAACCGAGATCAACGGCGACGGCAGCCAGTACCAGGCCGGCATCGAGATGAGCGTCGACTGCGAGCTCTACGAGGTCTTCGACCCCGTGCTGATCAACCCCGGCAATTACCCCGCGCTCGAGGGTGTCAATCTCCACGTCGACACCCAGCGCCCATTCGACGCGAACGGCATCTACGCCGGGTCGCCGTTCCCCGCCTCCATCGCGCCGGCGCCGCGCGCGTCCGGGCCCGACGGCCGCGACGAGATCGCAGCCAACGTCGACCTTTCGCAGTAGGACGCCACCATGTACCTCAAGCCCACCAGCGCCGCCATGCGCGTGCCCGATCCGGCCCACCAGGGCACGCCGAGCTACTTCCTCCCGGCCACGGGCCGCGAGGTGGAAGACAACGCGTTCTGGCGCCGCCGCATCAAGGACGGCGACGTCGTCGAGGCCACGCCCACTGCGGCCGAACTCGCGCTGCAGTTCGGGGCTCCCGCCGCCGCGCCGGCGGCCGCCGGCGCAGTGCAGACGCCGACGGCCTGACCCGACATCGCCCAGACACCATAGGAGCTCAACGCCATGTCCGAGATCGCCTTCAAGAACATCCCGCAGAACCTGCGCACGCCGCTGTTCTTCGCCGAGGTGGACAACAGCCGCGCGAACACCGCGACGGAGATCCAGCGCACGCTGATCCTGGGCCAGAAGACGGCCAGCGGCACCGGCTCGCAGGACACCGCCTACCTGTGCTCGGGTTCGAACGACGCGGCGACCTATGCCGGCGTCAATTCGGTTCTGGCCGCGTCCGTAGCCGCCTACCGCCAGGCCGACCCCAGCGGCGAGCTGTGGATCGGTGTGCTGGCGGACGCCGGCGGTGCGATCGCGGCGACGGGCACCATCACCTTCACCGGTGCCCCGACGGCGAACGCCTCGTTCTACCTCTACCTCGGCGGCGTGCGCTACGTGCTGCCGGTGACCACAACCATGACGCCGACGACCCTCGCCGCCGCGCTGGTGGCGCTGATCAACGCCGATCCGACCTGCCCGGTGACGGCGAGTTCCGCTGCCGGCGTCGTCACCCTGACGGCCGACAGCCTGGGCCCGTTGGGCAACGACTATCCGATCGCGGTCAGCTTCTTCGGGATCCCGGGCGGCGAGCCGCTGGTGCCCGGCCTGACCACCACCATCGTGCAGATGGCCAGCGGCGCCACGGCGCCGACGCTCACGAATCTGCTGGCGGCGCTGGGCGACCAGACCTTCGACTTCATCGTCTGCCCGTACAACGACACGACGACGCTCAACGCGTTGCAGGCCTTCCTGAACGATACCGCCGGCCGCTGGTCCTATTCGGCGCAGCTCTACGGCCACGTGTTCACCTCGAAGACGGGCACGCTGTCGGCGCTGGTGACCTTCGGCGACGGCCGCAACGACCAACACGCGAGCTGCCTGGGCATCAACGGCTCGCCGACGCCGGCCTGGTACGTGGCGGCGGTCAAAGCCGGCGCCGTCGCGGCGAGCCTGCGCAATGACCCGGGCCAGCCGCTGCAGACCCTGGCGCTCCCGGGCGTGATCGCGCCGCCGCTGGCTAGCCGCTTTCAGCAGACCGACCGCAACACGCTGCTGTACAACGGCATCTCTACCTTCACGGTCGCCGACGACGGCACGGTGATGCTGGAGAACGTGATCACGACCTACCAGAAGAACGCCTTCGGCGCCGCCGACAACAGCTACCTCGAGGTCGAGACGATGTTCACGCTGATGGCCGTGCTGCGCCGGCTGCGCACCTACGTCACCAGCAACTTCGCGCGCTGCAAGCTGGCCGACAACGGCACGCCGGTGACCGCGGGCAGCAACACGGTGACGCCGAACATCGTGCGAGCTGGGCTCATCGCCCAGTACAACGAGATGGAGGAGCTTGGCCTGGTGCAAGACGCCGACGTCTTCGGCAACGAGCTCGTCGTGCAGCGCAACGCGCTCAACCCCAACCGCCTCGACGTGCTCTTCCCGGCGATCCTGATCGACCAGCTGCGGATCCTCGCGGTGCTGGCGCAGTTCCGCCTGCAGGTCTGAGCCTCGCGATCTGCCTGATCTTCCGAACCATTCCAGGAGCCCACCATGGCCGACCAGACGACCGCCCTTGCCGGAATTGCATCCCTCACCATCGACGGCGTGAACTACCTCGTCGCCGGCGACCTGAAGTACCAGGTCTCCGGCGTCAAGCGCGAAACGCTGATCGGCCAGGACAAGGTGCACGGCTACAGCGAGGTGCCGCGCGCGGGCAAGATCTCGCTCAGCCTCCGCGATCGCGGCGACCTGAGCATGGCGGCCGTCGCCGCTATCACGAACTCCACCATCGTGGCCGAGCTGGCGAACGGCAAGACGGTCGTCGGCCGCAACATGTGGAACGTCGAAGACCAGGAGGTCGACACGACCGAGGGCAAGGCGGACATCGCGTTCGAGGGCGTCTCGGTGGTGGAGGCCTGACCGTGGACGCCGAAGACCGCATGGTGCTCGAGCTGCGCGAGCCGATCGAACTGGGCACGCTGGTGACCACCGAGCTGGTGCTGACCGAGCCCACCGGCGAGCAGCTCGTGGCGTTCAGCAAGGAGCCGCTGGCGATGCAGGCGCTGATGACGCTGATCGCGCTCAACGCGGGCGTCTCGCCGGCAATCGTCAAGAAGATGCGGCAGCGCGACCTGCAGCGTGCAGACGCTTTTTTCGCCCGTTTCTCGCCCCAGGAGCCCTCGACGACTTCGGAGACATCGCCGCGGAGCTGACGCTCGCGTGGCGCTGGGGCCCGCGCGATGCGTGGGCTCTCACGCGCACCGAACTACGCTGGTGGACGCGGCAATTTGCCCGCATCACCAGACCGGCGGAGGGGTAGCTCGTGGCAAACAAATTCGAGGTGCAGGTGGTTGCCCTCGATCGCTTCACGAAGACCTTTCGCAACCTGAACAACCAGGCGAGCAAGGCAGCGCGCCCCCTCGTGAACGTGCACCGGCAGGTCGGTGCGCTCGCGAAGGAGATGCACCTCGACAAGGTCGCCAAGGGCATGGGCAAGGTCTCGGACGCTGCCGTCACCCTGACGCGCACGCTGGGCCTCTCGCTAGGCCCGCTGGAGTCGGTGATGGGCGCGGGCGGCATCGTCGGCGCCATCCTGGCGGCAGGCGGCGCGGCGGTCGCGCTGGGCGTGCGCTTCGCCAGCGCGGGCTTCGAGGTGGCGCGCACGGCGCAGCGGATCGGCGTCACGACGAACGACCTGCAGCGGTACCGTGGCGCGGCGCGCCTGGCCGGCCTGGACTCGGACGACATGACGGCCGCGATCGCCAACCTCGGCGACACGCTGCAGGACGCGAAGTTCGGCCGGAACCCGCTTGCGCTGCAGATGCTCAACAAGTTCGGCCTCGCGATCCACACGAATCGCGACGGCACCATCGACACGATCGCGACCATGCGAGAGCTGGCCGGCGTGCTGCAGCAAGTCGCCGATCCGCACGTGCGCGCGATCATCGCAGGCGCCTTCGGCATGAAGGAAGCGCTCCCGCTGCTGCTGCAGGGCCCGGAAGCGATCGAGCGCCTGGCGAAGGAGGCGGAAAAGCTCGGCGTCGTGCAGGGGCCAGCCGCACTGCAGTGGTCGACCGACTTCACGAACTCGCTGAACCTGATGAAGGTCGCCATCGACGGCGCAGCGAACAGCATGGGCTCGAGGCTCGTCCCGACCCTGACCAAGGGGCTCGACTACCTGACCGGCCGCGTCAACGAGTCGACGTCCGGGGGCCACGGCAAGGCCGCTGGCGGCGGCATCGCGGACTTCTTCCTGGCAGGCCCGCGGTTCCTCGGCTGGCTAGGGAGCTCGATGCTGCACGGGAACGTCCCGACGACGGCCGCCCAGCGCCGCGTCACCGGACAGATCACCGACGCGCCGGGCGCGCTGGCGGGATCCGCCGCTGCAACGGCGCCCGCAAAGGCCGACACCGGCTTGTCCGCCGCGGAGACCCGATCGCTGACGGATTTCACGCCCGCGGAGATGGCGCGCCAGCAGGCCGACGAGGACAGCCCCGAGAACAGGCGCGAGCTGATGCGCGAGATCCAGCGCACGCGCGATCCCGCCGCCCGCGCAGTGCTCGAGGGCGAGATGAACAAGATCGACCAGCGGCTGCACCTCGAGGTGACCTTCAAGAACGCGCCTCCCGGTACGACGGCGACGGTGAAGCCGGTGGCCGAGAACGCCTATGCGCCAACGCGCATCTCCTACTCGCTGCCATCGGGTGACATGCCATGAGCACGCCTGGACAAGTCTTCGGCGCGGTGTCCGGCATCGCGAGCTCGACGCAGGGCATCTCCGACCTGCTGGGCACGCTCAGCGGCGGCTCCTTCTGGGATCAGCTGCAGCCGGCGTCCTTCCGCGGCGTGCCCTTCGCGGTGCGATCCGGCGGCGGCCAGGCGGGCCGGCGCAACGCCGTGCACGAGTACCCGTTCCGCGACATCCCCTGGGTCGAAGACCTCGGCATGCAGTCGCGCAAGATCCAGATCGTCGGCTTTGTCAGCGGCGACGACGTGATCGCGCAGCGCGCGCGCATGATCGCGGCCGTCGAGGCGCCGGGCGACGGCGAGCTTGTTCATCCGACTCTCGGGCGGGTGCAGGTCTCCGTCATCGGCTTCGACTGGGAGGAGGGCGAGCGTGGCCGAACCTTCGCCTACCGGTTCCAGTTCGTCAGGCAGGGTCAGCGCCTCTACCCGTCGTCGACAGCCGACGGCCAAGCCGCCGTCAGCAGCGCGGCGACGCTGTTCGGGAGTGCCGCGGCCGCGGCCTTCGTCACCGCGACGCTGGCGCCCCTCGCGGCCGGCGCCGCGCAGGCCAACCAAGCCGTGCAGCAGGCAGCCGCGTGGGCGGCGCAGGCGCAGCGCGTCGGCAACGACGCCACGAGCCTGATCAAGCTGGCGGTGTCGCTGCCCGGGCAATTCGGTCGGCTGCTGGGGCTGGCCTCCGGCGTCACGGTCGGAGAGATCATCCCGTCGACCGCGTCACTGACCTCCGAAGGTCTGGTGGCGGCGGCCGCCGCGGCGCGCCAAGCCGTCAGCACGGCATGCAGCGGACTGGTCAGCGCGGCGCACCAGGTCGCCAGCGGGAACACCGCGCCGTTCACGAACGCAGTGCAGGGACTCGCGACCGCGATCCTGAACGTGTCGTCGACCCCAGGGGACGCGCTGCGCGGCCTGCAGACGCTGGCGTCCTTCACGCCCGTCGGCCCGGCTAGCGGCGCGGCCGCCACCATGCAAGGGGCCTGTTCGGACCTGTTCCGCCGCGCCGCCGCATCGGCCATGGCAGTCGCATCCTCGAACTACCAACCGCAGTCCAGCGACGACGCAACCGCCGTGCGCACGCAGGTGCTCGACGTGCTGGACGCCGAGATGACGACCGCGGGCGATCAGTTCGAGGATGGCGTCTTCAGCGCCCTCAGAACGCTGCGCGCCCAGGCGATCCAGGATCTCAACGCGCGCGGCGCGCTGCTGCCCAACCTGCAGGTCGTCACCGTCCCGGCGTCGCTGCCCGCGCTGGCGCTGGCGCAGCGCCTTTATCGTGACCCGTCTCGCTCGGACGAGCTCGTCGCGCGCGTGGTGCCGGTTCACCCCGCCTTCATGCCGCGTTCGTTCAACGCGCTTGCCACATGAGCGACCTCCCAGTTTCTGCGCCCCAGACCGTTGTTGTCACGGCGAAGGCCTCGGCGCCGAGCGACGACGTCACGATCCTGATCGACGGCCAGGTCTACGGCGGCTGGCAGGAGGTTCGGGTCACGCGCGGCATCGAGCGGCTGCCCAGCGACTTCGATCTGCGGCTCACCGACCTCTACAGCACGAACGCCGACGCGCTGCAGATCAAGCCAGGCCAGACCTGCGTGGTGCGCATCGGCGGCACGGCGGTGCTGACCGGCTACATCGATGTCGTCGCCCCGTCGATCACGAAGGATCAGCACGTGCTGCTGGTCCAGGGCCGCAGCAAGTGCGCCGACCTGGTCGACTGCTCGGCGGAGTGGCCCGGCGGCCAGATCGTCGGTTCGTCGGTGCTCGAGGTTGCGCGCAAGCTCGCCCAGCCCTACGGCATCACGGCGGAGGCGGTGGACGACGCCGGCGGCCCGATCCCGCAGTTCAACCTCATCCGCGGCGAGACGCCGTTCGAGATCATCGAGCGCCTGTGCCGCTTTCGCCAGCTGCTGGCGTACGACGACGAGGACGGCAATCTCCTGCTCGCGCGCGCTTCGACGTCGCAGCGCGCGGCGTCCGGCTTCCGCGAGGGCTTCAACGTCCAGGAGGCGTCGGCCACGTTCTCGGCGCACGAGCGCTTCAGCGAGTACCGGTGCTACTTCCAGTCGGTCGACCAGTTGCAGGATGTCGGCAACGGCGGCGACCTGATCGCGTCGGTGGCGGATGCCACGGTCGCGCGCCACCGCGTGCGCATCATCGTCGCCGAGGCCGGCGGTGGCGGCGTGGGCGGCCAGGACGTCGCCAAGGATCGAGCCAGCTGGGAGGCCTCCCGTCGATATGGGCGGTCCTATGCCGTGCGGCTCACGACGGACAGCTGGCGCGACAAGAGCGGGGCGCTCTACCAGGTGAACACGCTGGTCGCGCTGGATCTACCGACGCTGAAGATCTCCGGGCGCGTCTGGACGATCAGCGAGGTGACCTATCGCAAGGGCGTCGCGGGAACGCAGTGCGAGCTCGTGATCATGCCGCCGCAGGCGTTCCAGGTCGCGCCGACCGTCTTCGATTCCGCGATCGCCGCCGAGGTGGCGCAGCTGCCCGACGGCCTGGGGTCGCGATGAACGACGCCGTCACCCGCCTGTGGCATCGGCTGCGCCTGGTAATCGGCCGCGGCCGCACGACGCAGGTCGACGACACGAAGCCGGCGCAGGTTCACCAGGTGCGCATGGGCGCTGACGAGCTTCGCGACGGCACGCCGCGCGTCGCGGAATACGGTTTCGTGTCGAACCCGCCGCCCGGCACGGACGTGATCGTCGTCTTCGTCGCTGGCGATCGCACGAACGGGGTCATCGTCGGCACCAACAACCAGACGTTTCGCATGCGCTCGCTGGCCAGCGGCGAGACGGCCATTCACGACGACAAGGGCCGCTTCGTCCTGCTGGCCGCTGACGGGATCACGGTCGAGGGGAACAACAGCCCGATCATGGTGCACACCACCAGCGACGTGACCGCCGATGTCGGCGGCAACCTGTCAGCGACGGTCGGCGGCGACGTCACGGTCAGCGCAACCGGCGCCATGAAGCTGTCGGCCGCCTCGATCGAACTCGACGCCCAGAGCATGCTGGTGAACGTGGCGAGCGTCGAAGTCCGTTCCACGACGGTCGCCGTCACGGCGGCGGTCAACGTCACCGGCGCGACGACGCTGACCGGCGAAACCGCGATCACCGGAGACACCTCCATCGCCGGCTCGCTCACGAACAACGGGCACAACATCGGCAACACGCACCAGCACCAGCCTGGCACGTTCAAGGCCAACACGACGAACGTCACCGGGACATCCGGCGGAGTCACGCCATGAGCGACATCGCAACGATCTGGAACGCGACCAGCGGCGATTGGGCGCTGGCCGGCCAGGACCTCGGCTCGGGTGATGACCTCGCGTCAGCCGTCGTCATCTCGCTGTTCACCGATCGCGTCGCGCAGCCCGACGACGTCATCCCCGACGGAACCGGAGATCCACGCGGATGGCACGGCGACGACCCGACGACGCCGATCGGCTCTCGGCTGTGGCTGATCTTTCGCAGCAAGCGCACGCAGCAGACGCTGACCGATGCCCAGAGCTATGCGCAGGAGGCGCTGCAGTGGATGGTCGACGACGGCGTCGTGGCGGGCTTCGACGTTTTCGTCGAGTGGCAGCCGACCAGCATGCTCGCGATGCGCGTGACGCTCTTCAAGAACGACGGCACCAGCCAGGCGCTGGCCTTTGCCTGGGTCTGGAACGGAGGAACCTGACATGCCATTTCCACGCGACTCGCTGAGCCAGCTGCGCGCCACCGCCGCGGAGGACATCGCCGCGGCGCTGCCTGGCTCGAACCCGCTGCTGCGGTTCTCGAACCTCGGCATCGTCGGCACCGTGCTTGCCTCGATGACTTACCTGATGTACGGCTACGTCGACTACATCGCGCAGCAGTCGAACCCATTCACCGCGACCGAGGAATACCTCGAGGCCTGGGCTGCCCTGAAGAACATCTATCGGATCGTCGCGACGCCGGCCAGCGGCACGGCAACCTTCACGGGCACGAACGGCCGCACGATCCCGTCCGGGACGGTGCTGGTGCGCGCCGACGGGCAGCAATACACGACCACTGCCAGTGGGACGATCGCGAGCGGGACGGTGACCGTGCCCGCCACGGCGGTCGCAGATCCCGCGGGAGAGACCGGCGCGATCGGCAACTGCGACTCCGGTACCCAGTTGACGCTGGGCACCGCGATCGCCGGCGTCACGTCGACCGGCGCAGCGGCAACCGACTTCACCGGCGGCGCCGACCTCGAGAAGGATCCGGCGCTGCGCTCGCGCATGCTGCTGGCCTACCAGAACCCGCCGCACGGCGGTGACCAGACCGACTACGTCGAATGGGCGCTGGCTGTGCCGGGCGTCACGCGCGCCTGGTGCGTGCCCAATGCGTTCGGGGCCGGCACGGTCGCGGTCTACGTGATGCTGGACAACTCCGAGGCGGCGCACGGCGGCTTTCCGCAGGGCACTGATGGCGTGTCCCAGAACGACCATGGCCCGAACGCCGGCGCGCCACGCGACACCGTTGCCACCGGCGACCAGCTCACGGTGGCAGACGCCATCTGCCTTGAGCAGCCGGTGACGGCGCTCGTCTATGTCAAGGCGCCGCTGAAGCAGGTGATCAACTTCTCCATCAGCGGCATCTCGAACGCCTCGGCCGCCACCAAGGCGGCGATCGCGGCCGCCATCGGCGGGGTGTTCACCGAATACGGCGCCATCGGCGCGGGGGCGTCCACGCTGAACCTGAACTATGTGGAGTCGGCAATCGACACGGTGCCGGGCACCAGCGGCTTCGTGATCAATTCGCCGCTGGGCAACATCACGACCGCCAGCGGCTATCTCCCGGTGCTGGGCACCATCAACTATTCCTGACATGGCCGCCCCTCTCTTCTCCGTCGACGACTACGTCGCCGCGCTGCAGGCTCTGATGCCCCGGGGCCTGGCCTGGCCACGGGACGCTGGCGCCGCGCAAACGGCCCTGCTGGCGGGCCTGGCGCCGTCCTTTCATCGCGTCAACGCGGACGCCAACCAGCTCCTCGTGGATGCGTTTCCGGCGACCGTCGACGCGATGCTTCCTGAATGGAACGCGACGCTCGGTTTGCCTGATCTGGTGGGCTACACCGGCGACGACCTGGCGACGCAGCAGCGGCAGGTCGTCACCGCGCTGACGGATCCCGGCGGCCAGTCCGCTGCCTATTTCATCGAGCTTGCAGCGTCGCTCGGTCTCACGATCTCCATCTCGGGGTATCGGCCCTGGACCATCGATGACCCCATCGACTGGCCGATCTATGGCACCGCGTGGGCGCATGTCTGGCGAGTCAGCGCCACCGCCGCGGGCGACTACTCACCGTTGCATGCGCTTTTCGAGCGCTACAAGCCGGCGCACACCCACATTTTCTGGAACGTGCCGATCGGCGATCTCCTCATCGAGGGTGGCGGATTCCTTCTCACCGAAGACGGCGACACGCTCGCCTTGGAGTACTGAACATGGATCGCTACTTCCTTGCCAACGTTTCGACCTCGGCGCCGACCCTTCCCGTCGGTGCGGTCAAGGGCTACCCGCAGGACAGCGACGTCGCGACTAACAAGCTGCCAACGATCGTCGGCGCCTACGCGCTGTGGCAGATTTTCCAAGAGCTGTTGAACGTCGTCACCGAGGGTGGCGGGACGCCCGATCCCGAGAACCTCACCCAGGTTGCCGCCGCCGTTCAAGCCATGGCCAACGCCGCGGCGCAGGCCGCTCAAGCGGCTGCAGTGGCAGCGGCTGCCAGCGATGCAACCTCCAAGGCGAACGGCGCGATCTCCACGGCCGCGGCTGATGCGACGGCGAAGGCGAATGCCGCTCTTGACGCGGCGAACGCCGAGTTCACCGGCTCGAACCTGACGATCTCGGGAAACGGGCACCAGTACTGGCCCTCTGTGGGCGGCGTGCAGCGTCTCGATCAGTGGATGGAGATCGCGGTCGCCTCCGCGGCGAGCACGTTCCAGACGATCACCTATCCGATCGCGTACACGCATTCGGCGAACGAGCCCCGCGTGTCGGCGAAGAACCCCAACGCGTCGAGTCCCTCGGCGAACAATTTCGTCGGCGTCACCGTCGTCTCGAGCTCTCTCACCGGGTGCGTCGTCGCGATCGGTGCGATCAATGCCGGCGGCCCGAACGTCGTGCTGCTGTTGGATGTGAAGGGTCAGGTGTAGGACGGCGCCGCATTCACAAGCAGGCGTCGATACCCTCGACCGCATGCTCCCCAACGCAACCACCGCGCGCCGCCTTCGCCGTCTTCTCGCCGCGGCATTCCTCGGGTTCTGCGCGGCCGCCGCGAGCGCCGACGTTCCGACCACGCGCGACGACTTGCAGTTGAACGCGCGCACCGTGATCGCGGTGGTGGGCTTCGCAATGCTCGGCGGCGTTGTCAGCTGGATCGCGAAGGTGCGTTCCGGCGCGATCGCGGTCTGGAGTCTCATGCACCTGATCGGCGAGGTGTGCACGAGCGCCTTCGCAGGGTTCCTGGCCTACCTCCTGTGCGACGCGATGGGCATGAGCATGAAGTTCACCATCTTCACCGTCGGCGTGGCCGGCCACATGGGCCCGCGCGCGATCGCCGCTTTCGAGTCCTTCGCCGAACGCCGCTGGGGCGTCATCCCGGGGCAACTGCCGGAGCGCAACTCATGAGAACGACCGACCCCGACCCGCAGCCGTTCAGGCCGCTTGGCGAGCGCGTGACGCGTCCCGCGCCCGCAGCGCCTGCGCAGGGGCCCGTGCAACAAGCGCCTGGCGTCCTGCGCGACCCGGACGGCAAGCTCCGCACCAACCTCCCGCTTCCGAAATGAGCCAGACCACGCTGACAGACGGTTCGGCGATCACTCCCGACCACCGCGAGCTCCTTCCGAACGGACAGCAGAAGGGCTACGTCGTCCTGAGCGCCGAGGAGCGCGCCAAGGGCTTCGTACGGCCGGTGCGACACAGTTACGTGCACACCGGCTCGGGCCCGCGGCACCCCACGCGGCACCTGACCGACGACGAAAAGCAGCGATACGGCGAGTACGGCTACGTGCTCTACGAGGCCTATCCGCCCGGCACCGGCCCGGCGGGCAAGTTCTGGACGACCGAGGAGCTGAAGGGCGGCTGCGGCACTGTCACGACGATGGGCCAGGCGCTGGCCGAGACCTACGCGCGCGACCCGAAGTTCTACAGTGGCACCTTCTGCTGCGGCTGTCGAAAGCACTTCTCCGTCGGCGCCTACGGTGAGTTCGTCTGGGATGGCACCAACGAGAAGGTCGGCACGTGAACTTCGACGCCGCCTTCGCCAAGCTGGTCGACCCGCAGCACGAGGGCGCCTACTCGAACGACCCGCGCGACCCGGGCGGCGAGACGATGTACGGCATCACGCTCGCCGTAGCGCGCGCCAACGGCTACCAGGGGCCAATGATCGCAATGCCGGTGACCACCGCGGCCGCGATCTACCGTCTCAAGTACTGGGTTGCGGCCGGCTGCGACATCGTTCCAGACATCCTGAAGTTCGACCTGTTCGACATGGCGGTCAACCAGGGTGTGACCGCGGCGGTGAAGGCGCTGCAGCACGCCGTCGGCGTCACCGAGGACGGCGTGCTGGGCTCGAAAACGATCCAGGCGGCCCAGACCGCGCTCCCGGTTCGGCTGCTGTTCCGATTCGATGCCGCGCGCCTCGTGCACTACGCCGAGGAGACCGATGCGCAACTTCTCGCCTTCGGCCGGGGGTGGCTTCGACGGGTCGCGACCAACATGAACGGGTACTGACATGACGCAGACCGCGAACCTGACCGTGCGCATCGTCGCCGCGCTGCTTGCCGTGGTGATGGTACTGGCCAATGTGGCGCAGCAGTCGCCGGGCGTGCTGGCCGCCGTGCTGCCGCCGCACGTCGTGTCGGTGATCAACCTGGTCGTGCCGCTCGTGCTGGCCGTCGGCCACGAGCTGCTTCACCAGTTTCCGGCGCTGAGCGCGCCACCGCCGCCGGCGGCACCGGCAACACCTCCCGGAGCATCCCAATGAAGTCCTTCCGATCCTTCCTCATCGCGTCCGCGCTTGCCATGGTGGCGGCCGTCGGCATCGGCGCGATCAGCGCCTGCGCCCAACTGTCCGCCGCGCCCAACGACGCGCTGGTCGCGCAGATCAAGAGCGCCTGCCTGGTCGACGCCAGCCTGCGTCCGACGGTGACCGTGCTGGCCGCCGCACTGGCGACACCGGCCGAGAACCAGGCATTGACGATGGCGCACGCGACCATCGACCAGGTCTGCGCCAATCCGTCGGCCTCCATCGAGGCGAACACGCTGACCCTGTTTTCCGAGTCCACGGCGCAGGTCGTCAACATCCTGGCCCAGTTGCAGGCGCGCAAGGCGAAGGCGGCCGCGCCAGCCGCACTTCCTGCCGCCGCCGCCTCGAGCGCGGCATGACGCCGGCCGACTACGCCCTGCTGGCGGCCCGGGCCTACACCGAGCCGCCGACGATCGGCGCGGCCAGCAGCGCTGCGCGCGCGGTCGTGTTCGAGCAGGGCGTCGTCGGATTCCCCGGCACCAACAACCTGGCGTGCTGGCTCGCCGACCTCGACGCGTTCATCGACGACGTTCCGGGCATGGGTCGCCTGCACGCCGGCTTCTGGCGCGCGTTCCAGTCGATCAGCGAGCCGCTGATGGCGCGCATCGATGTCCAGGTGACGCTCGGCCACAGCGAGGGCGCGGCGCTGGCCATCCTCTACGCCGCGCAGCTCTGCATCGCTGGCAAGCCGCCCAAGGCCGTCTATGCGTTCGAGCCGCCGCGCGTCAGCGCCTGCGGGACGCTGGCTGCGCTGTTCGCCGCGCGCGGCGTCGCGCTGACGCTGACCCAGAACGGAAACGACGTGGTGCCCGAGGTGCCGCGCATGCTCGCGCCCTGGCAGCACGCGGCGCCCCTGCAGCGCATCGGCCGGCCCGCGCTGCCATGCCCGAACATCGACGATCACCTGATCGCGCACGTCATCGTGGCCCTCGCCACGGCCGCGGCGCCGGCCTGAACCTGATTGCTTGTCTCCGGCGCCCGATGATGGGTTAGGGCGCCCTTCGGCCCGGTCGGCTTCGCAGCGGCCGGGCCTCTTTCATTTCCGCGGCAGGAAGTCGGCCGCCGGCTCGGCGCCGTTGTCCAGGAGCTCGCCACGTTCGACGATCGCGCCCAGGTACCTCGGTGCAACCAGGGCATCGGGGAACTGGCGCCCGGCGTGTTCCATCCGGGTGTCCCGCGCGATCCCCCACCTGCGCATCGAGCCTGCACCCGTGGCCCGCGATTCCTCTTCGGTAAGCCCGACGTCGACCGATTCGACCGGGATGTAGAGGTGGGGCAGGTCGTCGATGCGCGCCAGGCTGCGACTGTCGATCGCGCGCATGTCGTCGTCGGTGACCAGGCGGATGATGGGCACGAGGATGTTCGAGAGATACTGGATATGGGACGCCACCCATTTAACGTCCCATATCGGGATTTTGGCGCGCCGAAGAAAAAAGCCCTCACGAGATCGTAAGGGCTTGATTCACTTCGCATATTTGCCACTGAGAGGTGGCTCCCCGACCTGGGCTCGAACCAGGGACCTACGGATTAACAGTCGAGCACCGCAACGCGCCGCCGGAGCGCATTAATGCTGAAAAGCTGGGTAGACGTTTTCCCATTCCTCGACCGTCAGAAGGCCTCGCGCTTCCCCCGCATGATGCCGGATAGACCACTGGATATGGACGCTGTCACTTTGCCCGAAAGCTCTCGCCCTGAGGCACCATCCGGTAGCGGAACTCCGCGCCGACGTGGCCCGCGAGAGGTGCCCAGTCCGGGCTGTCATCGACCTCGAGGATGAGCTCGTCATCGAGAAAATAGCGATCTGGCTGACCCTCTTGGATGACGCGCTCGCAGCGGCCCTTCAGGAGTGCCAGCATCGCCGCTCGGTCTTCGCCGAGCGGTCCGATCCGCGACTCGATCGCCTTACGAATCAGGCTGTCCAGCTTCGTCGCAGGGGTAGTCGCGACCTGGTCGGATAGCTCTCGCATCAGGTCGTTGCAGCCGGCCGCCGCGATGACGTCAGGGTGTGTCGCCAGCTTGTCCCAGAACGACTGCGGCGCCAGTCCGACGACGCGGCCGGCGCCGTCCCGCATCTCCACCATGGGCTCATGCTTTCGGCTGCTGTCGTTCATGCCTTGTTCCCGGCCAAGCTCACGTTGTTCGGCTGGGCAGTATGCCTCCAGCGCGCCTTGATGTAGATCTCGGTCGTCTTCGAGTCGGCATGCCCGAGCAGCTGCTGGATCTGCTCGATCGGCACCTTGTTGATGAAGTACATGTCGGTCGCGCCCTTGCCCTTGAGGTCGCGGAAGCCGAAGGACTCCATGGGCGCGATGCCGCGGGCCGCGCGCCGCACGTTTGCCGCCGCGATCGACCTGCGCAGCATGTTGTTCAGCCCGTCGTAGGTGTAGAAGCCGCCGTCGCGTCGGCGCACGATCGGCTCGGGGTTGCGCCGCTCGGCCAACTGGACCACCTTCGACGGCGCCGGCAGCAGCTTCTGCAGGCTCTCGCTCAGCGCGACCTGGTGCAGGCGCTTGGTCTTGTTCTGCCGGAACGACAGCACGCGCACACCGTCGACGAACGCCAGGTGCGCCGTCGTCCATTTCACGATGTCGCTCTCGGGCCGCTGCAGCGTGCGGTACGTCAGCTCCATCAGCAGGCGTTCCGATCGCGTGGCCACCTCGAACACCTCGCGGAACTCGTCGTGCGTGACGTAGCGGTCTCGCTTCGACTCCTCGTTGCGTTTGACGCCGCTGACGCGCATGCATGGGTTGACCTTGATCGGGGAGTCCTCGCGCACCAGTAGCCAGGACAGCAGCGACGACAGGCATGCCTTCTCGCGGTTGCCCTGCACCGGCCGGCCGAGCTTCTCCTGCGCATCGAGGTAGGACTGCACGTGGTTCGGCCTAATGTCCTGGACCTGCATTCGGCCGAAGAAAATCAGCAGGGGCCCGCGCGCGTCGCGCTCCTTCCCGTCGGGGCCGATCTCCGTCCCGTCGGCCAGATAGCCCGAGTAGTCGTCGAACGTGCGCTGCGACCGGTCGCCGTTCTTGACCTGCAGCCTGAAGTCGGCGAGGAACAGCGGCGCCCAGTACGCGACCGTGCCGTAGGAGCCAGTGGGGTTGTTGAGCGCGGCCGCACGCTTCTTCGCCACCTTGATGTCGCTGCCGAAGTCCTCGTGCTTGTCCTTGACCCCGTCCTTGATCCGGTGCCTGTACCAGAACTTGCCGTGCTTGAACGCCAGCCGGGTGCCGGCCAGGCCCATCGGGTCGCCGTCCTTACGAGCTCTTCCCACGCCGCTTCCTCCCTCGTGCCCAGTTCTCGAGCCCGATCACATTCGGGCCCGTCGTCTCTGCCTCGTTCGTCTCGTCCTGATCGCGGCCGGCCGCCGGCGGCGCCCCGGACATGACGCGCTCGAACTCGCTGCGCGCGACCAGCGGGCGTCCGTCCGGCCGCGTCTTCACCAGCATGCCCAGGCGCGCCAGGTGGCGCCGCTGCGCCGCGGGCAGCTTCAGCGGCCGGCAAATGTCGGAGATCTCGTCGTCGGTCAGGTAGGGTGCCATCAGAAGACCCATTGGTGTCTGCGCCGGCCAGTGCCACGGCATGAGGTGCACGGGCCCCAGCCGAACTGGTCGCAATCGTCCCACCAGATGTCGTCCACCTCGCGGAACCCCTCGCCGCCGCAGTGCGTGCACGAGTATTCGTCGTCGCCCTCATCCCATCCGTCATCGAACAGGTCAGTCGGAGGCACGTACGGAGCGACCGCATCCCCGGGCTCAAAGCACCCGAGCAGCTCGAGATGCCAGAGGGCGCGGCCTTCGAGATCTAGCCGGTGAGGTTGCCAGTCCATCATTGCCCTCTCGGCCCGGTGTTCCGCCGCACGATGTCCATTGCGGCCGCCTTCAGTGCAACCTCGGCCTCGCGCTGCGCTGGTGTGCGGGCGCCGTCGACCGGCACGCGGTGCACGCGCGCGAAGGCGAGATCCATGACCGAGGCGACGTCGAGGTAGTCGGACGGCATCCACTCGCCGGCCAGCACGCGCGCGAACTCCTCGCGGCCGCAGTTCTCGCGCACCACGGTGACGAAGGCGCCAGCCAGCTCGAGCGGCGTGCGCAGCGCTTCCGGCGCGCGCGCCTCGTCTTCCGTGGACCAGTCCCAGCGGGCGATGAAGTTCGACAGCCACTGGCGCTGTCGGCGATCGAGCAGGTTCAGCAGCATGGGGTCATCGCCCTCCGGCCGCGGGAAGCCGTGCCGGTCGCACCAGTTGTGGAACTCGGCGATCAGCGCATGCTGCGCGGGCGCTGCCGGCGGAAGGTCGAGCTCGGTGGTGGTGTGGCGCTTCACGTCGCCCTCCGATTCCAGCGCTCGACCGCCTCTTGGGCCGTCTGACCAAACAGGCTCGCGGCGCCGCAGCCTGGGTTCCAGCAGTGCACGCTCCAGCTCCATCTGTCGGAGCCGGGGTAAGACTCCTGGGCGGTCAGGCCGACGGGCCCTGTGAAGTCCATGCCGTGATGGCGCGGGTTGATGATCTTGCCCGCGCAGTGCGGGCAGCCCAGCAGTTGCGGCTCCAACTCGGCGCGTGCGGCGGCCAGCGCCGCCTTCATGATTTCGTCCATCAGGCCTCCGATCCGATCTCGCCGCGCAGCGCGGCCTCGGTGACGTTGAAGAAGCCCAGGCGGCCGGGCATCGCCGCAAAGGCCATCGGGCGCGGGTCGCGCAGCAGGAAGCCGTGCGGGCCCATGAACCAGGGCGAGTCGCTAGCGTCGACGCAGTCGTAGATCTCGACGTCGCCGATGATCCCGCCGCGCGGGAAGTCGTCGAACGCCATTCCGATGACGATGCCGAAGGTCTCCTCGACGCCGACCAGCGCCAGCCGAAAGTCCTCCTTCGTGCCGCCCTTCGACGCGTGGATCAGGCACCGGCCGCGGAACGGCGTGCGCCAGTCGCGGTTTTCGACGTCCTTGAAGCGGCCGGCCGCGCCGTGCACGATGAAGTGGGCCCAGGGCTGGCGGATGCTGAGCGCGATCACGCGGCTTCCTCCATGGTGTCGAACAAGGACGGCATCGCGAGCTCGCGCTCCGCGGCCGCGCAGTAGGCGGCGCCGTCCGTGAAGTAGCTCGGCGACAGCTCGATGCCGTAGCCGCGTCGCCCGGCCAGCACTGCGCGGTACGGTACGGTCATCAGGCCGCCGAACGGATCCAGCACCAGGTCACCCGGGTTGCTGAACTGCTCGATCGCGCGGTCGGCGATGTCGAACTGCATCGGGCAGAGGTGCATCTCGCGCCCGGCCGCCGACTGGGCGCCGTTCAGCGTGCGCATGCGGGTGACGTTCGTCCAGACGTCGTCGTTCCAGGACTGAGGCTGCAGCAGCATGAACGTCGTCGGCAGCCGGCCGGCCTCTGCCAAGGCCTCGCCGATGCGCACGTGGTGCTCGAAGTCGTAGACGTTCGCGATCGAGTGGTCGCGGAACATCTTGAAGATGACGTCGTGCGGCAGGTGCTGCAGTTCCTCGGGCGACAGAAGCCGGTCGCCGGCCGATCGCGTGAAGCCGTGCGCATCGATCTGCCAGCGGCTGCGCGTGTAGCGCGCCTTGTCCTTGACCACCGGCGCGTCGGCATAGCCGCGCGTCGCGTCGCTCGGCGCCTTGCGGAACAGCAGCAGGTACTCGTTCAGGCCGCAGCCCATGCGCGAGCCGTCCTTGCACTGCTCCGACCAGCCGAGGCGATAGGTCTGGTTGTTCTCGCGCACGACGTCGGTGACGATGGTCTTGCGGCCGATGAAGTGGAAGCCATGTCGCCGGAAGCAGGCCACCGTGTCGAGGTCGAAGGGGTATTCCGTCTGGAAGTGGATGCCCTCGACCAGGCCGCTGGGAACGATGCGGTTCTTCACGTGGATGGCGGCGACGCGGCCCGGCTGCAGCACGCGCAGCAGGTTCGGCACCAGGAAGTCCATCTGCTCGAAGAAGTGCCCATTGCCGTCGGTGTGGCCGAAGTCGGCGAAGTTAGGCGAGTACTCGTACTGGGTGCTGAAGGGGATGCTGGTCAGGATTAGCCCGACGCTGTTCTCCGGCATCGCGTGCGTCTCGGGCACGCAGTCGTTGTTCACCAAACGGTAGTTCTCCCCGACGACCTCGACTCGCTCGACGCCCATCTTGCGCGCGAGCGTGTAGGCGAGAGCGGCCTGGCTGAGTCCATGCTCCTTGATGATCTCGGACATCCGGTCGACCTGTTCCTTGTGCTGGGCCCACTTCCGCTCGAGGGTGCGTCGCACCTCGCGCTCGGCCTCGGTGTAGATCAGGTCGATGCGCACGCGCTTGGTCTGCAGGAAGCGGTGCAGCCGGTGGATCGCCTGGATGAAGTCCTGAAACTTGAAGCCGATGCCGAGGAAGATCGCCCAGTTGCAGTGCCGCTGCAGGTTGCAGCCGCTGCCCAGCATCACGGGCTTCGCCGCCAGCTCCTGCAGCTCGCCGTCGGAGAACTCGGCGACGATGCGCTCGCGGTCGTCCAGCAACTGGGAACCGTAGACCGTCGCCGCAGTCGGGATCGCGCGTTCGATCGCACCGCGCTCGGCCTCGAGGTCGTGCCAGATCACGCGGTGCGCAGTCGGGTCTTCGTCGCGCAGCTCGAGCAGCTTCGCGATGCGCTGGTCCAGGCTCTCGCGCTTCTCGCGCGCCGCGTCGACGACGCCGATGGCGGCCTGCTTGAACATGAGCGACTGGCCCCATGCGGTCTCGCCGGCTTCGGCGTGGTCGGCCGGAATCTCGTGCCAGCGAACGTCCAGCTCGGGCAGCGCGTAGCCCTCGTCGGAGAAGCCGAGATCGCTGGGCCGCTGCACGAACAGCGCCCAGCTGGCGCACCACAGCCAGAACTCGCGCTCCTTGTGCGGGTGGATCGTCAGCTGGTCGGCCTTCTCGCTGTTGCGCTTGAAGAAGCGCGTCTTCGCCTGGCCAATGTCCATGACGTTGAGGAAGGCGCTGTAGGCCAGCAACTCGACGAACTCATTCGGGCTCGGCGTGGCCGTGAACACGAACCGGTACCGGACCTCATCACCGCGCACGCGCTGCGCCATGTCGCGGCGGTCGTCGCCGGCGAACAGCGCCATGAATTCGCGGAAGGTCTTCGATCCGCCGAACCCGCGCAGGCATGCGGCCTCGTCGAGCGCCGCCACTGTGAAGTGGCGCGGGTCGAGCTTCCCGTCGCGGACGGTCTCATAGTTCGAGAGATAGATGCCCTCGGGGTCGTCGCATTCTTCGATCGCGCGCACGAACCGCACCGTGATGCCCAGCTTCGCGGCGTCCTTCATGAACTCGGCGCGCACGCCCAGCGGAATCACGATCAGCGCCATGCCGCCCGCCAGGCGCCGCGTGATGCGCACCGCCTCAAGGTCGATCATCGTCTTGCCGAGGCCGAAGGCAGCGAAGCACGCGCGGCGGCCGCCGGCGACAAGCCAGCGCACGATCGCGCGCTGATGCGGCTTCAGCATCGGGTGCACGTCGTCGTCGGAGATCTCGAAGCCCCAGGACTCGGCGACGCGCACCTTCGCGCGCAGGAAGTCGGCGTAGGCCTTCATTGCAGGTCTTTCCTCAGTGCCGCCGCAACCAGCGGATGGACGTACCAGACACCGTTGACCACGATCGCGCACGGCTGCATGAAGCGCTCCACCGTGTAGCGCTTGCGGCGCGCGCGCGGGTGAGACTTCACGACTCGGAAAGCGGGCCGAAGCGCGAGGTCGGTCTCGCGGATCTCGATGCTTGGGATGAGCGAGTCCATGCGCACGACGGCCTCCGGCCGCTGCAGCTTGACCCCGTACATCGTGTCGAAGCGGAAGTTCATCGAAGTGCCGCCCAAAGGTTGAAGGTCTCGATCGCGATGGCGGCGAAGTTCAGCGGCTGCAGCCCGTGCAACTTCCGCTTGAACGACACCGCGATGAACAGCACGCCGGCGGCGAGATACCAGAGCGAGCCGACGACGGTGGTCGAGCCTTCCCACATCCCGGCCATCGTCGTGAAGCTGGCTCCCAGCTCCATGGCGCGCCAGAAACGGCGAGTTCGAGGCGATTCGACCCCCGCGCGCGGCGGCGCCGGCGCGTACTGCCGCGCCTTCGCGCCCGAGGCCTCGCCGGCCTGGAAGACGTCGCGCAGGTATCGCTGCAGCGCGGCGTCCTGCCGCATCGTCAGGGTGTCCAGGTCGCGCGCGTACGCCTTGCGCAGCAGCGCGACGTGCATGTCGTCGTCCCAGTTCATGCGGCACCTCCGGCCACGGCGGCGTCATAGGCCTTCTGCACCTCGTCGAACTTGGCAGCGTCGCCGTTCGGCCGATCCGGGTGGTAGCTGCTGCGCAGCGCACGATAGGCGTTCCGGATCTCGGAGGGGAGCGCGTTGCGCGGCACGCCGAGGACTTCCCACCAGACGCGCGCCGCACCGGGTGCCGGCAGGGCCGCGAAGCCCGTGAAGGCGGCCTCGACCATGTCGCCGGTGCCCCAGCGCTCGATGCCGCGCAGCGCCTCGATCGTCTTCTCGATTGCGCGCATGTTGTGCTCGACCTTCAGCCAGCGGTCGCAGGCGAAGGACATCTGCTTGCCCTTGCGGGTGAAGTACACGGCGACGCCGACATCCTCGGGCGCGCGCTGGCCGGCCAGCGGCAAGCCGTCGCGGCGCAGCGCGATGTTGGTGCTGATCACCAGGTGCGGATCCTTCGCCCAGCGGCCGCCGCACAGCAGCTGCACCTCGTGCACCAGCCCGTCGCGAGCGCGCGAGAAGCTGACGTCGAACTTCGCGGACTCGCGGCGGAAGCGCTCAGTGCGCGGGCGACCGGCAGGCCATTGAAGGGGATAGGCTTCGACCGTCATGCGGTGGCTCCCTGTGCGAGGCTGATGGCGACGGCCACGGGCTGCACCCAGATCGGCGTCGCGGACAGAGCGAACGTCTCGCCGGCGTCGGCCAGCAGCAGCGTGCGCAGGATCTCGGCGCCGATCGCGCGCGCGGCGACCCGCGGAACTGCGTTTCCGATCCACTCTCGGTGCATCGAGTCGCTGCTGACGTCGGCGGTGAAGTGGTCGGTGAAGGCGGCGACCTGGCGCGGGTCTTCCGGATCGAACAGGCTCTGCAGCGCGGCCAGCTCCAGCGTGGTGAAGGGCCGATGCCACGTGCCGTCCTCGCTCACGATGTGCGCCACCAGCTTCTGGTCCGCGGCCGGCAACTTGCCAGATTGCTCCATTTGGCAATTTCGCGGATCGGCGACGCTCCAGCGGCCATTGTCATGGCAGGCGTTCGCGCTCACGGCGCCGGCGACACTGTCCCACGGCACCACGCCGTAGTGACCACCGGTCAGGTACGCGCCGCGCCCGACGTCCAGGCCGGTCCGTGGGTCGGCGATCGAAAGCCAGCCGCCCTGGACACCCTTGCCGCCGGCAATGACGGTGCGCGAGGGATCGTCCCAGGCCTGGACCACCAGGTTGTTGCCGCGGCGATCCCAGTCGGGCCGCGGGTCAGCCACCGCGTAGGCACCATGATCGTCGGAGCCGATGACGGTCTTCGTTGGCTCGTCCCAGCCAGCGCAGTGGTACTTGCCGAACGGCTTGGCGCCCTGCGGGCCGCGGGGGTCGGCGATGCCGCCGCCACCGCTTGCGTGCATGCCGGCTGTCACCGTGCCGCTCGGTTCGTCCCACTCGGTCATGCGATAGGCGTTGTTGTGCCGCACGCCGCCGCAGCGCGGATCCGCAACCGCCTGCGCGCTGCCACCTGGCGCGCGGGCGCCGGTGACCGTCCCCGCGGTGCGATCCCAGCGCACGACGCGGAAGCCGTGGAAGTCGTTGTCCTCGAGGCGCGGGTCAGCGATGGCAAACCGGCCTTGGTTCGGCCAGGACTGAGCGGTGACGGCGCCAGCAGTGTCCTGCATGCTGTGAACGCCGTAGTGCTGGCCGGCGTTCCAGCCGGCGGACTGCTCCACGCGCGGGTCGGCGACGCTGAATGCGCCGTTCGACGGCCGGCTCTCGCTGGCCACCACGCCGATGGGCTCGTTCCAGCTGCGCACGCCGTAGCCGCCGCGGTGCATCGCCGGCACCAGCAGGTAGTCGCGCAGCTCGCCGTCCTCTACCGCCAAGTCGTTCAGGCTGCGCCAGTCCGAGCCTGCGCGCACGAACGCGAGCCGCACCCAGGTCTTCCAATGCAGGGCCGGCAGGCGGTGCATCACGCCGGCGCGCATGTCGCCCGCCAGCGGCATCTTGCCCAGCACGTCGCCCACGGCGCGCAGCGGCAGCTTCGCCGGCTGGTACAGCATGTTCGGCACCTTGGCCAGGTGGCGCGCGACCAGCAGGAAGCGCTTTCGGCTCTGCGCCAGGCCGCCGAGCTCGCCGCAGTCGTGCGTCGTCTCGGCCGTCACGTAGCCGTAGGCGCGCAGCATCGCGGTGATCCGATCGAGCAGCGCGCGGCCGCGGTTGGCCAGGCGCGGCACGTTCTCGAACAGGATCATCTCGACGGGGTCGTCGGCCCAAGCCTCGAGCATCAGCCAGACGCCGCGGAGCGTCAGGCGGTTCAGCGCCTGGTACTTGTCGGTGCGGCTCTTCGTTTCCGACAGCAGGCCGGAAAAGCCCTTGCAGGGTGCCGACAGGAAGACGGCATGCGGGTGCTGGTGCTGGGCGGCCGCGCGCACGTCGGCAGGCGTTGCCTCACGCCAGGCCGCCGGCGGCTCGTGGCCGTGGAATGCAACGAACTGCTCGCGATCCATCAGATCCATCGTCGTCGCCCGCACGCCGAGTTCGCGTTCGAACACCGCGTTGGCATGCGCGTCGATGTCCATGCCCCCCAGGCACTGCCACTCGCCGTCCATGCCAGCCACCGACACGCGCGCTTCCGCCATGCCCTTCGCGCCGGCGCCGATGGCCGAGAACATGCAGAAGAAATTCTTGCGGACGGTGACGCTCACTTGGCCGCTCCCTTGCCGCTCGCGCGCTTTTGGGCAGGCAGCGCGGCCGCGGCCACCTCCGTCTTCAGCGCGTGATGGAACAACGGGAACACGTCCGGGTCGTTCTTGTGCTTGCTGGCGACCTGCAGGTAGCGGGCGCCGCCGTCGGTCGCCGGCTCGTCGTCGATGCCGAAGTAGCCCACCGGCTCGGCGCTGGCCATGGCGCGCGTGGCGTGCGCGGCGTCCTCGAGGAGGTTGCCGCTGTCCAAGCCCGGGCAGACGGCCGACACCAGCGCCAACAGCGCACGGCCGTACTGGCTGTCGCTCGGGCTCGCCGCGGCGATGGTCTGAGGGACATCCGAGTCCGGCTCGGGGCGCCGCGGGGCGTTCTTGGCGCACCACGCGGCGATCTCCGCCTCGGAGGGTTCGCGCGGCACCTCGACCGGCGCGACGAGCGATTCTCCGCGCAGCACCGAGCGCAGGAACGGCAGCAGCTTCGCTGTCGGCATGGACGCCGTCTCGCGGTGCGCGGCATAGATGGTGCCGCCGTGGTGCTGCCAGAGCGCTCGCAGTTCCAGGTCGGAGAGGGCGGCGGCGGCCGGCATCGGCGGCTCGCCCAGGGTAAGGTTGGTCATGGTGATGGGGCCTCGTTGCAGCGCGCGTGCGCCGCGCCGCGTGGGTTGTCAGGCGAGGGCGTCCGGCTGGTCCGCGACGATCTCTTCGACCGTCTCGGGGGCCAGCGCCCAGATGTGCGCCGTCATCGCGACGGCCAGCGCTCGATCAGCAGGATCCAGCGCGAGGGCCCGCTCGAACGACTCGCGCACTTCCTGGCGGGAGACGATCGCGGCGTCCATCAGGCGGCCGCGCCTTCGGTCTGCTTGGCGCCCTTGCCGTGGGCGGCGGCGAAGGCCTCCTCGGCCGTCTGCTTCGCCTTCGCCTGGCGGTCCTTGATCGACTTGACCTTGCTGTCCTTCGCCGCCGCTTCGGCTGCCGCGGCCTTCTCCGCCGCCGCCTTCCGGCCGCCGGCCGCCGGCTTGCCCGCGGCGGGCTGCAGGTCGGCCGCCAGCGGGTCGCCGCTGGCCAGGCGCTCCTGGTAGTGCTGCTTGGCCGCGCTGTCGTCCATCGTCGACTGCTTCACCACCGGGGCCAGCAGCTTGAGCTTCGTCTGCAGCTTCAGGAACTCGCGCAGCTGGCCGACCTGCGCGCTGCTGACGTTGCGGCTCTGCAGGTGCATGTGGCCCTTGATGGAGCCGCCTTCCTTGCACCAGACGCGGATCCGCTTCACCAGGATCTCGTCCGCCTTGATGTTCGAGCCCGCAGCCTCGCCGAGGCCGCGGTCGACGATCATCGTGTAGCCGGCGTACTCCAGCGCCAGCAGCAGCGGCATCTTGATCGCGGCCGATCGCAGCATCGGCAGGGCCGAGATGTGCTCGACGCCCTCCAGCTCCTGCTGCTCGACCTCCGACTCGCTCTCGGCGGCGCGGTAGATCATCGGCAGCAGCGCCGGGTCGAAAAGGTCGAGCAGCGTGTTCGGGCCTTCGAACTCGAAGCCGATGTCGGTCGTGTGGATGATGTCGGAACCCTTCTTGCGGGCCGGCAGACTGAGCGTCGTCATGGTGACGGGCAGGAACTCGGTGAGCTGGAACTGGGGCACGATGCCCTCCTTTCAGGTGCTTCTGGGGACGGTGTTGCCGCGGCGCGCCCGCGGTGGGCGTGCGGAGCTCAGGCGCCCCAGCGTTCGTGGAAGGCCGCGCTCACGGCGGCCATGTCGGCCTCGTTCAGCTCGCTGCGCGCGAGGTCGAGGTTCTGCAGCGCGTCGTCGCGCGACTGCGCCGTCTTGACGTCGTTCTTCCAGGCCTCGACTTGCTCGGGCGGGAGCGCCTGCCGCGCGGCCGCCGGCGGTGGAGCGTCGGTGCCGCCCGGTGCTTTGCCGGTCGCGCGCTTCACCGCGGGCCGGGCGTTGCCCGCGGCCGCCGACGTCGACGCCGCCGCCGGCGGCGGCGGAGGCGGCGGAGGGACTTCGCCGGTGGGCTCGTCGACGAACGACACGAAGTCGCCGTCCAGCACCACGCCACGCCCGGTGTCGGCCATGTCCGCCACGCGCGTCGCATTGGCGAGCTCGATGCTCTGGGGAACGTACTTCAGCACCTGCAGCAGGGCGATCTTGCGGCCGTACATCTCGAAGTTGTTCTCGCTCGCGTTGGCGTAGTGCCGCTCACCCACCTTGTTGTAGGCCTTCAGGTGCTTCTGCACCTTCGCCCGCGTCCAGACCTCGATCACCGGCATCTGCGCGTCCCGCACGCGGCCGATCGCGTAGACGTGCGTCCACTCGCCGCCGACGGCGTCACCGGGCCTGTGCTTGCAGAATGGCGCGTCGCCGAGCTGGTAGTCGAACTCGTCCCCCGGGAAGACGACACCTGTCCAGACGGTCGCCCGGCCCGCGCGCGCCACCAGGTCGACGAGGCCCTTCCAGCCCGGCACGAAGGTGCAGGTGCCCTTGTAGGGAATCAGGTAGCCCTGGCCGTTGACGCCCGGCTCGAGGCCCAGCTGGCCCGCCGTCATCAGGGACGCGGCGATGCTGGTGGGCGAGCATTTCTGGAGCTCGGGCGTCGTGCTGAACGCCGTGAGCGCCAGGCGCGCCATGCGGTCCGCGTTCAGGTGCTTCGGCAGCGCGAGCGCGAGCTGCGGCTTCAGCTTGTCCAGGAACCCGCTGAAGGCGGCGACGGGGTTGGCGCTGGGCGCGGGAGCGCCGGTGGCGGCGGATCGGAGTGCGGCGGCGGAGCTCATTGCTTGCGGGCCTTCTGGTATTCCGCCTCGGTGATCATCTCGACCTTGGCGCGTTGCGGGGCGTTGGCGTCGTCGGCGACGGCCTTCGCGTTGAGGTTCGACGTCTCGCGCTGCCGCGCGGCGAGGAACAGGTCGGCGTCCCACACGCGGTGGCACTGCACCGTGGCGTGGCCGTTCGTGTCGGTGTGCCGCAGATGCAGGTCGCGGCAGGTGAGGGTGTCGGCGCTCATGCCTTGCGAGGGAGCAGTTCGTCGATCGGCATGGCGAGCTCGGGCGCGCCCTTCTGAAACCAGAGGCCGCCGCCCGGGTGCTCGACCATCTGGCCGAGCGCGTCCGGATCCGGACGCCAGCCCTGCGCATGGCCCGTCAAGTGCGTGCTGATCTCCATGAACTCCGCTCCGGTCAGCGCGCGGTTGAAGTGGATCTCGACGCGATGCGGGTCGTCGTGGTGCCAGCGTCCAGCGCAGGCGATGAGGTCGGGCGCGAAGATCGGCGCCGGCGTTTCGGAATCGGTGCTCATGGCAGCGTGTCCTCTCGGTGATGCGGCTCAGCCGCGGAAGTTGGGATTCGGGCGGAGCGCGCGCGTGGTACCGCGCTCCTCGAAGAGCGCGACGAGTCCCGGGTGGGCGCGACGCATCGCGTTCAGGTCGACGCGCACGGTCTCGGAGCTGGCCAGCGTGTAGGCCGGCCGGCCGTCGACGGTCAGCGTCTTGAACTCCTGGAGGTAGTCGCCGATCTGGAGCGCCAGCGCCTCGCGGCGCGCCTCCAGCGCCTTGATCTGCTTGCCCAGCGAGCGGTGCTCGCGTGCCGCGGCGGCGACGTCCTCGGTCGCCTCGACCGTACGGCCGTTGTCCAGTGGGTAGAGCTCGCGGATGTCGGCGTAGCGGATCGGGTCGGGCGGCACGTCGGCCAGCACGTGCCGCGTCCAGAAGTCGTGCGCGCGCCGGCGCATCGCGTCGATCGTGATGTCGTCGCGCGGCACCCAGTACAGGGCGACGTCGTCCAAGCCGATCAGCGCAGCGCACAGGCATCGCTGGCGACCAGTGAGCCCTAGTCCGTGCATGAACTGGGCGGCGTAGTAGAGCGGCACCGCGTCGGTGTCTTCCTCGCCCCAGGCGCGCCGCGTGAAGCCGGTTGCGGTCTTGCAGTCGGCCGTCACGTGCTCGCGGTCGAAGTAGACCTCGACGCCATCGATCTCCGTCGCGCCGGTGAGCACGAGCTCGAAGTCGATTTCGGCCGTCAGCCACGGCAGCTCGGCGTCGAAGTAGCGGCGGTTCTTCGCGACGAGCTCCGCCTCGAGGCCGCGCTGGCGCAGCTTGTCGATCGACATCTCGCGCACGATCGGCTCCAAGCGCTGGCCTCGGCGCAGGATCCCCTCGCGCACCGGGTCGACGGGCGCCGGCGGCATGCGGCCGGTCTTCGCCTTCCACAACTCCACCGGGGTCTGCCAGGGCGAGATGCCCATCACCGCGGCGATCTCGGAACCGCCGAGCGCCTTCGCGCGGTTGTGGCGCGGCCGGCGCGGCGCGCGCGCTGACGCGGCGGCGGCTACCACTCGAACCTCGGCGCCATCATGAATTCGGCCCAGGCGGCGGCGAAGGCGGCGGCCGCCGTCAGCGCGGCGAGCACCAGCGATCGGCGTGCGGTCACAGGCCGCCTCCGTGGCGCAGGGCGACGCCGATGGCCACGCCGGCCGCGACGAGCGCGCACCGGCGCAGCGCGCAGCCGACCTGGCGCCAGACCTCGCGGTCGGTGTCGAGGACATACGGGTGCAGATGCGCCTGCGGACCCGTGCTGCGGCGCCGCCGCTGCGTCAAATCGAAAATTCCGACGCGCGGCGGGGTGCGGTGGATGGGCTCCAGTTCGCGCTCGCGGCGCACCGGCAGTTGGATCACAGGCATAGCAGTCCCTCCTGGGGTGATGCGTCGCCGGCCCGGCCCGCGCTGTGCGCGATCGCCACCATGGCCCGGGACGCGTGGTGTTCGGCGATGCGCGCGAGCTGGAACGCTGCGTTCAGTTCCTCGGCGCTCGGCGCCGTGCCGGCCCTGGCGCGTTCGAGCAGCTGCTGCATGTGCAGGCGCAGCGTCCGCGACTGCATGTGCGCGTCGTTGGCGTGTCGGGCGGCGGTCATACGGTGACACTCCAGCCTTCGGCCTGCAGGTCCACCGACAGCGGCGCTTCGACCGGGCTCGCCGGCTCGAGGAAGAACACCTCGATTTCGTCAGCTCGTGCGCAGCTCCAGCGCACCTCGTCGACCCGGAAGGGCGGCACGTTCGGCGTGACCTGCAGCGACATGCCGCGCGGCGGCACGAAGGGCAGCTTGCCGATCAACGTGGCCATGCCGAGCTCCCATCGCAGGTAGTTCTCCACCGGCACGCGGCATTGGGTATGGAAGCGGGCGCGCATCAGGCGGCGCTCCCGCCGAGCGCGACGACGTGGCCGGACTTCGTGAGGCCGACCTCGAGGCCGTCCTCCATCATCCGCATCACGTCGTCTTGCCAGCTGCGCGCGCAGTCCTCGGCGTAGTAGGCGCGGTCACGCCAGTACTCGATCTCGGAGGCCTGCCGCGCTTCGGCGCGACGGACTCGCTGCAACTCCTGCAGGTGCAGCCTGCGCACGATGGGCGTCAGGGCCGCAATCTGCGCGCCGCGGGGATGGCGTGCTCGCATGCTCTCGTCCTTCAGCGGCTACAGTGCCGCTGCTGAACGAATAGTAGTGACCCTGCTGCGCTACGTCAACAGTTCAACTACTTTATTTTGCGAGTCAGTCGAAACGCGTGAGGATCTCCCTAGGGCATTGACGCGCTGGGGGCCTCGTATTGAACTCGGGTAGGCGCGTAGGGGTCGGGCTCAACGCCAGCGCACCCGCGCGCTCTTTGGCAGGCTATTAGCTTCTTCAGCCGATCGCTGCAGTGAACCTTGGATGCTCCCGCCTGATAGAGGGCCACCTTGTCGACGAGTCCCACCTCATGCGCGATGCGATGCTGTTGCGCGATGGTCGAATCAGCATCGGCGATGCATTGCCGCTGAGCCGTGATGTCCTCTTCGAGCGTCGGAGCGGATCTAACCGCGCCTGGCTGAGCGACCGAAAACTCTGTTGCGAGTGCGAGTACAACGACGAGGAAACGAAGCCGGTTCATGAGCGATGCCTTTCCCTCGGTTGATCTTCTTGGTCGTCCTCCGATTCGTAGGTCACCTCGAACCCGAATCGCTCCAGGTCTTGCTGTGGCTGGGGACTTCCAGGCGGCACGACGATCTTGCGATAGTCGACGTGCTTTCCCCATGGTCTTTCTAGGCCAGGCTCGTCAACTCGTTGCCTGATCCTGCGAGCAGGGATGGGATGCGCCACGTAGTACATCCAGGAAATCTCCTCTTCGCGGAACGTCATCACCTCCTGCGAGTTGTAGCTCCCAAGGCGGATGCCGCTCCTGCGCCCCAACAGGCGCTTCAACATTGTTTCACCCGTCGCTAACCGAACTAGAACGTCGTCCTCTGGTTCGGGCGCAACGCTCGGCTCGACGAGCGCATACTCGCCTGGCATGTAGCGCGGAACCATGCTGTCGCCGACGACGCGACATGCAAAAGCATGATCGTCTGACGTCGCGACGTCCGCGAATTGGTCTGTTGCTCCCACTGGCTGCCCCCCGTCATCCCAGAGTCTTTCTGGTAGGCCGCCTTGCGTTCTTCCGACGACCCACACGGGGCGTCGGTTTTTGATTCGGTAGTGGGCTGGGTCGTTCTCTTTGACCGGAAGCCCGCCTGAAGGCGGCAGGTCAGAGATTGCCGGTAGCTGAGCTCGCTGAGCGAGCCACTGATCGATCGACTTTCCTGCGTTCATATCCGCGATCAAGACGAGGAAATCCCGCGGGTGCGCGCCCTGGAGGCGAAGCAGGGCCTCGTCGTCGGGGCCTCGGCTGTAGGTCTGGCCTTTGACCTCCACGAACGCCATCGATCCGTCAGGAAGCTTCAACACCAGATCGGGCCGATATAGCCGGTTGTCGCCGCGGGCGGCGGCAATCCATTCAGGAAGAGACGCGGCTGTTCCTGGAACTGAAACCTCGATCGATCTCGCTCTGAACTCGCGCGCCATCACTTCGAGAGCGGCGGATTCAAACTCATGCCAGACGGCTGCCCGGCGAGCCTCGGCTTCAGCTATCGACGGGCTGATCGCCTCCGGCTTTACTCCCAACAGATCGCAGAACTTGGTCAACGCCGCGACGTTCAGCGGGATAGCGCCTCGAAGGTATTGGCTGAGCGCGCTCTGGCCGAACCCCAGCGCGTCTGCGGCCTCGGCCTGAGAAACGTATGCGCCCGAGCTGTTGTTGTGCTGCCATTCCTTGAAAAGGGCCTTCAGGCGCGCGGCATCGGCGAGCTGTTCGGCAGTGCGTGGCGGTGGTTGCTTGGAAGCCATGGTGAGCACGATAGGAGTGCGCCTTTAGAGCGGCAAATGCTGGAACTGCTAAAGCGCTTGCCAAAGGTAAGCAGTGGAACTACTATCGCGGTCATGACCGCACTTCGCAGCATCCGAAAGCGCCTCGGCGTCAGCCAGGGGCAGATCGCCGAAATCCTCGGTTGCAATCAGAGCAACGTCTCGGGAATCGAGCGTGGTCAATACGCGATGTCTCCTGCCGTCGCGGCAAAACTGATCGAGTTCTCGCGATCTCGTGGGCTCGAAATCTCGTACGACCACGTGTACGGCGCTGCCGATCTGCCGCCGGAAGCTTCGTTGGCTCTTCCCACGCCAGAGCAGACGGCTGCAGGGCAGGGGGCTTGACGTGAGGCCGAGGAAGCCCCTCGCTTGGCGCCGCCGCGCGGCGGCCGCGCGGCGCGGGAAGATGCGCGCATCGTACTTCGACGTGCCGCGGCTGGCCACCCGCCCGTACGAGCCCGCCGCTGCGGCGCCGGATCTCAGCCTTTCAGCCGCTTCGCCGACGCTTCGGCGTGACGAATGACGTCCGCAACCACAGCAACGGCGTGCTCGACGTACTCGTCGTTGTATGCGTGCTGGCTCGCCTCCAGCATGTCGCGGCTGAACTGCAGGCTGATGGTGCGCGCCTCCGCCATCGCTTGCGGATTGTGCGCAAGCGCGATGCCGATCAATTGCCGATGCATCGCCAGCTCGGCCGCAAGCTCGTCTGGCGTGAGCGCCAGGCCATTTTCGTTTTCCATGGGTGCCCCTTTCGTGGACGGGCTGGTAGTCGCATCCCGACTCTGCCACGGCCGCGGGCACCCGCCCAACATCGCTTGTCACGACGCCCGCCGCTTCAGCCGGCGCGCGGCCGCCGCCCGGCTCAGCGCCTCTGCGCGGAGTTGCGCCGCGATCCCGCGCAGTAAGTCGGCCACCGCGCCGCGGGCCCAGTTGATGTGTCGTGTGTCCATGACTCGACTGTCAGTTTTTTTTGCCCGACAGGGGTACTCAACCGGATTCAAAAACCATGTCGACGGTTGAAGACCAGGCCGAGCTTGCCCTCGCGCGGCAGCCCGCGCGCGTGCTGGTGCCCATCGAGATCGTCCGGGCGAAGCGCACGGCCGCCGCCGCGTTCACGCTCGCCTGCGACACCTCCGGGCTTGACGACAAAGAGATCTACCTCGCGCTCGGCATCGACGCCGGCTACTTCTCGAACATCAAGAAGGGCAAGGCCACGCTGCAGGGCGACCTGGTCGCGCCGTTCTGCCGCATTGTCGGCAACGCGGTCTACCCGGAGTGGATCGCCTATCAAGTTGGCTGCCAACTGGTGCAGATCGAGAGCGAGACCGAGCGCCAGCTGCGCCTGGCGCGCGAAGAAATCGAGCTGCTCAAGCACGACAAGCGCGTGCTGACCGCTGCGCTGCGCGGAGTTACCGCGTGACGCACTTCCACCAGACCTCCCTCGCGTGCTCGCCCTCCACGCTCGCACGCGCTCTTCCCGCCGGGCCTCGGCTCGGCGGGGGTCTTTCTTCAGCGATCGGGACAACCTGATGACCTCCGCAGTCGAGCGCCTCTGCAAATGGCGCGCCGTTTTCACCGGCTGGCAGCTCGGCACTCGCGAGAAGGGCGACGCCGAGGGCGATGCCGTGCGCGATCACCGCGAGGTGACGATGCTGCTGCGCGCCGAGCTCAACGCCGTGACGCAGCTGCTCATCGCCAAGGGCGTCTTCACCGCGCACGAGTTCACCCTGCAGCTCGACATCGAGGCCGAGCATCTGTCGAAGGCCTACGAGAAGAAGTTTCCCGGCTTCAAGGCGGTGGACGAGGGCATGACGATGAACCTGGCGCTGGCGCGCGACACGATGCGCGGGTGGCGGCCGTGATTCGCCGCCTCGTCATCGCGATCGGCGAACGCCTGATCCGCCGGGTCGCTGGCACGCGCGAAGCCGACTTCGTGATCGGGGGCCACGCCAATCCGTACCTCCGGCGCTGGTGGCTGATCCCGCGCAACCGCTTCTTCAACGTCTACCTGCACCAGTTCTTGCGCAGCGACGACGACCGCGCGCTGCACGACCACCCGTGGGCGAACGCCTCGATCCTGCTGCGCGGCGGCTACTTGGAGCACCTGCCCGGGGTCGACGGCCGCGACGAACTGCGGCTGCTGCTCGCGCCCGCCGTGCGCGTGCGCTGGTCCGGGAGGCTGTCGCACCGCATCGAGCTCCTCGTCGACGCCGTCGTCGACGGCATCCCTCAGGAGCGTTCGTGCTGGACGCTGTTCATCACCGGCCCGCGGTATCGCGAGTGGGGCTTCTGCTGCCCGCAGGCCTGGATCCACTGGAAGAAGTTCACCGCAGCCGATGACGTCGGCGCTGTGGGGAAGGGATGCGACCAATGACCACCACCTATGCGCCGCAAGCCGGTTCGGTCGCTGCGCGCGTCATCGCGCGCCTCGAGTCGGTGCCGCTGAACGCCGGCATGGGCAACGCCGACCTGGCAGCCGCCATCGACGCGAACCCCAACGCGATGAGCGCGCTGCTGGTGACTGCGATGCGCACCGGCCTGGTCGTCCGCGAGAAGCGCGAGAACCGGACCCACTGGCGGCTCGGCGGCGGCTCGCCGCCGGCCCCGCGGCCGCCTGACGATGAGCACGATTCGGAGGACGACGCGGACGTTCTTGCCGCAAGGCAGGTGCGAATCGACGCCTCGGCTGCCGCGGCACCGATCGAAGGTCTGGTGCGGCAATCGTGGTGCCCCGTCGCGCAGCACGCCGGAGACGAGAGCTCACCAGATGAGCCTGAGCCCGTCCCACCGCGGCCGCCTGCGCCGAAGCCACCAGGCCTCGACTGGAAGGCGCCACGCGTTCCGGTGTTCCCGGCGAACGCCGCGGCCACCAGCGCCGAAGCGGCGAGCGTACGGGTCGAGCTCGAACCGGGTCCCATCACCAGCGTCGCCGAGCCGGCTGTCGCTACGGCGCCGCTCGAACTCGAGCAACCCGCCGCGCAGGAGCCCGACACCCGTTTCGACGCGCTGATTTCGACGGGCTTCCCCGATCCCGACTTCCTCGAGGTGCGCGACAGCACGACACCGGAGCCCGAGCCCACACGCGAGTTCCGCTGCTCCCTTTGGTCGAACGGGTCGTTCGAGATCTTCGTCGAAGAGGTGACGCGTCGGCCACGCGGCGAGGGTCGCATGACGCTTGCGCACGTGCTGCTCTCGCGCGAGCACACCGAGCAGCTGATGCACTACCTCGACCACACGGTGGGGCGCGCCGAATGAAGCAGGCGTCGTTCTTCGAAGGCGGCCAGCGCCTGCAGATGACCGAGAGCATCGAGCTCACGATCCAATCGCTGCAGGCCTATGGCGCCAGCCACCCGAACTGGGGCATCGCCTGGTCGGGCGGCAAGGACAGCACTGCGACGCTCACCTTGATTTGCTGGCTGCTGGACACGGGTCGCATCGAGCGTCCAAGGACGCTCACCGTCTTCTATGCCGACACGCGGCAAGAACTGCCGCCGCTCGCGATCGCGGCCGAACAGATCATGGACGAGCTCCGCGAGCGCGGGATCGCCATCGAGGTTGTGCGCGCGCCCATGGACAAGCGATTCCTCGTCTACATCCTCGGGCGCGGCGTCCCGCCACCGAACAACAACACGCTGCGCTGGTGCACGCGCCAGATCAAGATCGACCCGATGGAGCAGGCGCTGCGCGATCGCATCGACCAGCTCGATGGCGAGATCCTGATGGTCACAGGCGTTCGCCAGGGCGAGAGCGCCATCCGCGACCGCCGCATCGAGATGAGCTGCAGCAAGGATGGAGCCGAGTGCGGGCAGGGGTGGTACCAGCAGGTGCTCCCGAACGCACGCGGGCTGCGCGGCCGCATCGCCACGCTGGCACCGCTGCTTCACTGGCGCGTCTGCCACGTGTGGGAGTGGCTGAAGCACTGGGCACCGCAGGCCGAGTTCGGCGACTGGTCGACCGCGATGATCGCCGACGCCTATGGTGGCGACGAGGCGGAGGAGATCAACGCCCGCACTGGTTGCGTCGGGTGCCCACTTGCCGCCGAGGACACCGCCCTCAACACGGTACTGCTGAATCCATCGTGGTCGCACCTCGCGCCGTTGCTCGGCCTGCGCGTGCTGTGGCGCGAACTCCGCGAGCCGAAGAACCGGATCAAGAAGGCCGGCCTCGAGCGACTCAAGGACGGTTCGATCGCCAAGAACCCGCAGCGCATGGGCCCGCTGACCCTGGAGGCGCGTGCCATGGCCCTTGAGCGCGTGCTGGCCATTCAGGCGGCGTGCAACGATGCAGCGCGTGCCCGCGGGCGGCCGGGCATCTCACTGCTGGATGCCGACGAAGAGGCGCGGGTGCGCGCGCTGATCGCGGCCGGCACCTGGCCGGAGGGCTGGGACGGCGACGAGCCGTCGGCCGACACGGTGATGGAGGTCGTCTACCAGAACGGGGCGGTGCAGCCGCTGCTGTTCGCGGAGGGCGCCGCTTGAACGCCCCAAAGAAGAAGGCCCAGCAGCCCTTCCGCAAGGCCGCGCCGACGTTCTGGAACGGCGAGACCGGCAAGCTGTTGCGGCGAAGGGGCTCCGAAGCGCTGCTGGTCGCGCTGCACCTTTTCACGTCGCCGCACTCCAACATGCTCGGTCTGTACACCATTCCGGTGGCGTACATCGGGTACGAAACAGCGCTCGGCGAGCAAGCGGCTGCGAAGGGGCTTCAGCACTGCATCGACGTCGGCTTCTGTGCCTACGACGAGGAGTCCGAGACCGTCTGGGTCTACGAGATGGCGCGCCTGCAGATCGAGGAGCAGTTGAGCCCTCTTGACCTGCGGTGCAAGGGCATTCAGCGGGAGTACGACGGCCTTCCGAAGAACCCGTTCCTCGGCCCGTTCTTCGACAAATATCAGGCGGCGTTCCACCTGCAGCGCCGCCGCGACGCGACCAACGAAGACGGTCAATCCGACCTGTTCGGGGGCTCAAACGGAAAAGGCCCTCCACAAGCCCCTTCGAAGCCAGGAACAGGAACAGGAACAGGAACAGGAACAGGAACAGGAACAGGGACCCCCCTTGCGGGGGGTGCAGGGGGCGAGCCCCCTTCGCCGCCGCCTCCGGCAGCGCCGCCACCGGCTCCTGAACCGGCTCCTGCGCCCGCAGGGAAGGCCCGAAAGCCGCGAAAGCCGAAGGGCGAGGCTGCGAAGCGCGTCCCGACGGACTGGCTCGTCAGTGTCGAGCTCCAGCGCTGGGCGCGGGAGAAGGTGCCCAGCGTCGACATCCGCCTCGAGACGGCGAACTTCCGCGACCACGAGTTCGACAAGGCGCACAGCGACTGGGACGCCACGTGGCGGGTCTGGATGCGCAACGCGGCCGGCCGCTTCGCCCCGCGCGGCGCCGCCGGCCCGCCGGCCGTTTCGGCCACCGGCCGCACCGCGAAGAACGCCGCGGCCAAGGAACGCATTTTCGGCGCCACGCCGGCGCCAGCACCGACCACGGAGGTCATCGATGGTTGAAGCCGACTACGACGAGTTCACGGAGATCCTCGACGCCGTGTCGACGATGCTCTCCCGCGGCCGCTACGTCCCCGACGAGAAGTCGACGGCGATCTGGTGGCGCACCCTGGCGCCATACGCGCTGCCCGTCGTGCGCGCCGCCTTCGACGCGCACGTCAACGACCCCGACCGCGGCCGCTTCGTGCCGGTGCCGGCCGACATCCTCGCGCGCATCGTCGGCGCCGCAGTTGACGACCAGCGGCCCGGCGCGGAGGAGGCCTGGGCCACTGCACTGCGCTCCGCGGACGAACGCGAGACGGTCGTGTGGTCCGCGGAGATGGTCGAGGCATTCGCCATCGCGCGTCCGGTGTTGGACGCCGGCGACGAGGTGGGCGCGCGCATGGCGTTCCGGGAGACGTACGACCGCCTGGTGGGCGCCGCGCGCCGGGCCGGGCGCCAGGTGCAGTGGCAGGCCTCCCTCGGCACCGATCCCGATCGTCGGTCGCTGGCGCTGGCCGCCGCTGTTCGCGCCGGCCGGCTGACCGGCACCGAGCACGATGCGCCGGCCCTTCCTGCGCCCACCATCGACACGCTGTTGCTGGCCGCTGATGGCCTCGACGAGGAGGTCTCCGAGGAAGTCGCGGCCCAGGCGGAGGCCGCGCGCGCAGCCGCCTGCACCGCGCTGCGCGAGCTCGGGGCCCGACTGCGCGCCGGCCGTGCCGGGCAGCAAAGCCCCGACGCCGCGGCGCGCGAGGACACGCAACGCCGGAAGGAAGACTCCGCTCGGCTGGCTGGCGCGCCGGCCGTACAACCCGACGCCGAGGCGGCGCGCGCGCACCTGAAGCACGTCCGCGACGGAGGTCGCCCGTGACCCGCGCCACCGTTGACACCGACGTCGCTGGCGACCAGTGCACTGCCGACGGCTGCCGGCGCCGTTGGACGTGCGACTTCGGCCACGGCCGCCTGTGCTCGCTGCACGATCGCGAGCGCTTCGAAGGCCGGTCGCAGCGCCCGCTGCCCGTGCCCATGCCCGCGCACGCCGCCGCACGCCCCTTCAACGAAGCCGCCGAGCGCGACGAGGAGTACGTCCATGACGAATCGCCCTTGCCGTTCTGATTGCCCGGCCGGCGACTGCGCAGGCTGCGCGTTCCCGCCCGCGCGACGCCGCCGCGCAACCCCAGCAGCGACCGCCAACGAGCCAATGCCCGCGCGGCAGGGCGCACGCGACCTCGAGACCCTTCGGCAGCGCTGCGTCATCGATGCCGAGACGGGCTGCTGGGTCTGGAAGGCCGCGATGTCGCGCAGCCGCAGCCGCAAGATCGCGCCCAGCCCCCGCGTCTGGCTGCCGGACGCGAACGTGAAGGGCGCCGGCGTGCTCATGACGGCCGGCCGCGCCGCGTGGCTTCTCGCCGGGCGCGCGATCGCACCTGGCCAGGTCGTCTGGCGCAGCGTCTGCAACCGCCCCGACTGCATCAACCCGGCCCACGGTGTCGCCGTCACGCGCGCCGAGATGCACCGTGGTCTCGCCAAGGCCGGCGTCAACCGTGGCCAGCCGCACCGCGCGGCGGTGAACCTGCGCAACGCCATGCGCATGGCCACGCCGCCGGAACGCGTGCGCGAGATCGAAGCGTTCTTCGCGACCGGCGCGCTGTGCAAAGACGTCCGCGCCCGGTTCGGTGTCTCGGCAGAGACGGCGGCGTCAATCCGCGATGGCCGCCACGTGCATTCCAGCAACCGCCGCGCCGTGATCCCGCTGGCCAGCATCTTCGCAATGGGGGAGGCGGCTTGATCGTCATCGCCATCGACCCCGGCCTCACGGGCGCGCTCGCGTTCCTCGGGGCTCACACCGCGAGTGTGCACGACCTGCCGACGCTCGCGCTGCCGATCTCGGAGCGCGCCGGCAAGCAGTTCGTGCCGCGTCGGATCGACGGGCGCGCGCTGGCGCTGCTGATCCGCGAGCACGTGCCGGCTGGCACCGAGGCGCGGGCCTTCGTCGAGCGCGTGCAGGCCATGCAGTTCGGTGGCAACGAGCGCGGCAACTCCGCGCAGTCCCAGGGCAGCCTGATGCGCTCGCTCGGTGCGATCGAGGCGGCGCTGGACATCCTGCAGTTGCCACCCGAGCTCGTGACGCCGCAGGCCTGGCAGTCGTTCTACGGACTGGTGGGCAAGGGCAGCGAGATTCGCGCCCGCGGCGAGCAGCACGCCGTGACGAAGCTGATGCTGCAGATCTACCCCCACCTCGAGCGCGATCTGCGCCTGGTCAAGTCGCACAACCGCTCGGACGCATTGGCCATCGGTCACTTCGCGGCCAGGAAGCTGGTGCCGTTCCGATGACGCTCGCGCTTGTCCCCAAGGGCCGCGGCCGCTGGAAGCCGATGGTGATGCGCCTCGAGGGTGCGCGCGGGCCGCTGCTGTTCGCTGTGGGCCAGGTCATCGACATGGCGGGCGTGCGCTGGCGCATCGCCAGCATCGGGCCGTAGGAGGACGCCGTGGGCTTCATGTGGGAAGGATCCACCGGCGCACGCGCGGTGCAGCTTCTCAAGGAGCTGCCCCAGGGAACCGTCATTTTCACACCGCAGTTCGCCGCGATGCTCGAGGTGAAGGCGGGCGCGCTGCACCAGCTGCTGGCCAACGCCGTGAAGCTGCGCCTGGTCAAGAAGATCCGCGGCCGCGGGCCCTGCATCGGCTGGGCGATCGGCGGCGGCAACGACAGCGCGACCATCGAGCGCCGGCGCGCGCCGCGGCCGCAGCCGACGGCCGAAGAAATCGAGCGTCGCGAAGCGGCCGCGCAGCGCCGGCGCACGCGCGAGGCCGAGAAGGCCGCGGCGCTCCCGGCGTTCTCGTTCGATTCTTCCTGGCCACCCGGCTTCGTGTCGACGTTCGACGCCGATCGCTACCAGCCCGCGGCGATCGCCATTCCGGACGGTCCTGGCCTGATCGACGCCAGCGCACCAGTCGCCCCATGGCTGCGCGGTCTCGTAGGCGCGCCAGTCCCTGCCATCCGGATGGTGCCGCCCGCGCCGCTGCCGGCACAGCTGCCGCTGTTCGAGGGACTGGGCCCTGGCGGCCGCGCGCGCTGGCGCCGGCTGGCTCTCGCGATCCCCGCAGTGCCGCGGCCTTCAAACGAGCCGATTTGGCGGCAGGTGTCGCTGCTCGAGGCCTGATTGCAGGGATTCAAGCGGTCGTCGTCACCATTTCTCGGGTAAGGCGCCGCACGGCTGCCGCTGATCAACCCCGGGCACGCGATGACCAACACCACCCTGCCAAGCGGCTTCACGCCCCGAAACCTCGCCGCGTGGACACGGTACTACATCCCGCAGTCCGACGGCCTGGTCTACCGCGTCGGCGACGTCGTGAAGTCCGCCGGGGGTACCGACGCCACCGGCGTCATCACGGTCACCCAGCACACTGGCGCCGGCGCCGCGCGCGGTGTCATCGTGTCGGTCGACCCTGGCTTGCCGGCGACCGGCGGCTTGCAGTCCAACGGCGTGAAGCTCTGGGTGCCGGCCGTCAAGGCGAAGGACTACTACGTCTGGGTGGTCGATGATCCACAAGCCAAGTTCTCGGTGGTCGACGACGGCTTGACGCCTTCCAGTCTGATCGCGGGTAACGTCGGCAGCTTCGTCAACTTCACGCCCGGCGTCAGCGCGTCGGCAAACGGAGGCTCGACCTCCGTGCTGACGTCGTCGACCTTCGGCGGTGCGGCCGGCGCTGGGTGCCTGAAGGTGCAGCAGCTGCTCCCGGGCTCCAACTACGGCGCGAATGCCACCTGGATCGTCCAGTTCGCGATGCACGAGCTTGCGCAGGGCGGCGCTGGCGGGGGCGCCGGCGGCGTCAGCAAGGTCGCCAACAAGTCGCCGGACGGCTCCGGAAACGTGGTCCTGGCCGTCAGCGACCTCCTGGGTAGCACCCAGGCCGCCCAGATCGCCGCAGGCGCGACTGCAGCGCTCCTGAATGCCGCCAAGACGGCGCTGAAGGATCCGGCCGGCGGCGCCGACATCAGCCTGGGCGGTACGGGCGGCGGCAACTTCACGCTCGCCGCCTGGGACGCCAATAACCCGCCGGCCGCGGTGCAGTCGGGCGTCGCGCCTACCGGCACTCAGCCGACCGCCTACGTCGTCATCAGCTCCGGCGTCGTCGCCGTGTCCGGGCCCGACGCGATCACGGCGCTTCGCACCAACGACGTCGTCGAGTGGGTCGCGGCGAGCAGCACCTGGGTGCGCGAGGCGGGCCCCGTGCCGGACCCGATCACCGTCTCGGCCTCGCTCACCCTCACTCCGGCGCACAACGACGTCGGCTTGATCCTGGCGACGACCCAGACCATCACCCTCAACGACGGCATGGGCAGCGGATTCAGCTTGCCGATCAAGGGCCCATACACCCTGGCCGGCACGGCGGTCGTCAACCCCCTGCGCCGATCCACCGGACTGTCGGCGGCGAGCCTGTGGTCGTTCCTGATCAAGACCGGCAACAACGGCACGCACGACACCTACGACCAGGTCGGAGATACCGTCTGATGGGCGCGCGCACCACTCGAATGGCGATGCTGGCGCAGGCGCGCAAGCCGCTCTGGTACGAGACGGACGCACTGTTCGCGTGGAAGCCGCAATCCAGCGACACCGGTGCGACGATCACGCCGACCATGGGCACTGCGCTCACGCAGACCTCGGCGGCGGCTGCGACTGGCTATGTCGGGAACAACGAATACGACATGACCGGGGGCGTCTACACGGGCGCCACCAGCATGACCGCCTCGTTGCTGACCACCACGCCGTTCGGCATCGTGGTGGTGTGCGACAAGAACACGCAGTCGGCGACCTTCCAGGTGGCGTTCGAGATCGGCGCGTCCAGCAACATCCAGTTCGACACGGGCAACGGCGCGCCGCGGTTCAAGCTGCAGCTCAACGTGGGCGCCTATTCGCCTGGCGCTGCTGCGTGCATCGCCGCATGGCCTGCGGCTGGCACGCTCGCGGCGTACTGGGTTTTCTGTGACCCGGCTGCCAACGTCGCGGGCGCCGGCACCGTCTACTACGGCAACGGCCAGAACACCTTCACGACGCAGTCTGCGCAGAGCGTTCCCAACACCGGCGGCCCCTCGCGCAATGTCACGCTCGGCGCCGGCTTCAGCAGCACCACCAACGTCGACTTGCTCAAGCACGGCGTCGCGGAAGTGGTCGGCAACCGCACAGGCGCCAGCGCGCTGACGCTGACGTCGTGGAAGGCGATCGTGCAGAAGATCCAAAACCTCTACGGGATCTGACATGGTGCAACTCCTCCGGTCCCAACGCACCTCGCGCGTGCGAGCGCGGTTCACGACGCCGCCGGCCATCGGCACGGCGCCGGCCATCGTCGGCCAGGTGTTGACCACCGCGCCCATCGTGTACACGCCCGCGTCCGGCATCACCGGCGCGCCCACGCCCACCGTCACCCACGACCTGTGGAAGAACGGCGCCCTGTTCGTGCGCAACTACGTCTCGGGCACATACACGCCGCCCATCAATCGGGACACGTATTTCATGCGCGCGACGGCCGATGCGGGCGCCTACGGGCTCGTGACGGCTGACTCGCCGACGCTCACGTCGACCACGATCGTGATGGCCACGATCACTGGCGCAGCGGTGGCGGGCAAGCCGCTGTACTTCAGCCTTCCGTCTGGATCGGCCGCGGTCACGGGTGTTCAGTGGTATCGCAACGCCGGGGCTGGAGCAGGGCCGACGGCTGTTGCCGGTGCGACCGCGCTGCCGATTGCCTCGGTTCCCGCCGACATGGGCTTCCCATCGGTTCGCGGCACGCTGGCCGATGGCTCCATCTTCACCAGCGTGGAGTTCACGACGCCGGGCGCCATCATCACGCGTGGCCCCGTCGTCAACGGCACGGAGAGCGCCGCTTTCCAGACGAGCTGGACGACTCCGACGGCGAACGCAACGCTGTACACCTGGGCGACCGCCCGAGTGAAGGACTTCGGCTCGGCGCAGGGGCCGAACTACTACATCGACAACGTTTACGCGCCGGGCAGCTACACCGCCAGCGACGCAGCCTACAACTACCAGGCGCTGCTGAACGTGACTGGCGGAAGTCAGTTCAGCACGAGCATCAACCTCATCCAGTGCGGCACGCCGACAACGGTCATCCCCGCCGCGGCGCCGCCCGCCACCGCGACGCGGCCGGCTGGCAACACCGGCAACGGCTTCTTCGTCGCTGCGAACGGGTCGATCTATGACCCCAACGGCAAGCTGTTCCTGCCTTGGGGAACGAACAAGCTCCACAACGACCTCACGACGCCCGGGCTGGTGAATTCGGGCGCCAACACTGTTCGCGCATGGCTGGATTTCAGCCTCGGCCACGCCAACAACACCGACCTGATCGACAACTTCACCGCGAACGGCATCTGCACGATCGCCTGTCAATCGTTTGGCTTCTCGAACTTCACGGCGACGTTCAGCGGCAACCAGATGACAGTGACGGCCATGTCGGCGCAGCCGGCCGGCGGCTACATCTTCGCCGGCGAGGCCGTGACCATCAACGACAGCACGACCGGCTTCGTGGCTTCGAAGATTCTGTACCAGGTCAGCGGCACGCCTGGCGGCGTGGGCGTCTACGCGCTGAGCCAGAACCAGACGATCGCCGGGCCGGCGCTGATGAGGCAGTTACAGGGCACGACCAGCGAGCTGATCCCGAGCGTCGGCTGCATCACGTCGGCAGTGCAGGGGGTGCTCAATCAGGCATCGGTTCTGAACGCGCGCAGCAAGTACATCATGGTCAATCCGGGCAACGAATGGGGCCCGCCCTACGTCTCCAACATCTTCGCGGCCGGCGCGGGCTATGTTGATGGCTCGTACACCAACGTCGCCCTGACCGGCGGCACGGGCACCGGCAAGACCGCCAACATCGTCGTCTCCGGCGGCCAGGTGGTCTCCCTCATCATCTCGGCCTATGGCACCGGCTACACCACGGGCGACAGCCTGAGCGCCGCGGCCTCGAGCCTGGGCGGCTCAGGTTCCGGCTTCGTCTACAACCTCCAGGGCAACCTGCAATCGGGAGGCTCCGGGTACACGAACGGCACGTACACCAATGTGTCTCTGCTCGGCGGCAGCGGCAGCGGCAAGATTGCGACAGTGGTCGTCGCCAGCGGCGCCGTGACGACGGTCACCGAGACGACGACGGGCAGTGGCTACATCAACGGCGACATCCTGACGGCGGCCCCGGGCGTCCTCGGGGGCACGGGTTCGGGCTTCCAGTACCGCGTCGGCGCCGGCAACACCCTCTGGCGCGACACCTGGATCACGCTGGTGCCGAAGATTCGTGCGGCGGGGATCACCTGTCCGATCGTGATCGACCTTCCCGGCTCGGGCCAGGACAACGGCAACTGCGCCTCGCTCTTGGCCGGCGCGGCAGCCATCGCCGCGACCGACACCTTCAAGAACATCATCTTCGCGCCGCACTGCTACGGCGGCTATGTCCCGGGCTCGTTTGCTGGCGTCGCCTCTGCGCTGCGCACGCAGCTCATGTCGCAGGGCATCGGCATCGTCATCGGCGAATTCGCGCAGGGCAACGTGTCGACCCTCGCCAGCCCGACCTTCGTGTCCGGGCTCGAGATCATGGCCCACGCCGCAGCGAACAACATCGGTGTGCTCGGCTGGGCCTGGGACGACA
>FTDG01001906.1_pt1 | contig 52069 bp, 45 predicted proteins | sample 1639751 | NCBI WGS metagenome assembly FTDG01 (sample SAMEA3914869, study PRJEB12502) | metagenome | biome: forest; material: soil | place: USA | collected 2012-03-12 | depth 0.1 m
GGCGCTTCCGGAACGGCGGCGACGTTGTAGCTCAGGACGTAGTTGCCGCCGACCTGGTTGAAGCTCATCGTGCCGGCCAGTTCGGTGACGGCGGCAGCCGTGTTCGTGCCCTTGGCGATCGTGTTGACGGACCAAACGGTGGCGTCGGTGCCGATGGCGTTGCTGTTGGAGAACGAGACGCCGTTGTAGTCGGACAGGTGCAGGTCTTGATAGTAGATGCCCGAGCCCTTCAGGCCGACTTGTTCCGCAGCGCCGGTCGCGTTCAGGTTCTGGATGAACGTGGCGATCTGGGTGTTGGAGTTTTGCAGGTCGCTGTTCGTCGGGAAGCCGAAGGCGCCCGAGGTCGTCGGGTCGGTGCCGGCGGCGGCCGTGCCGAAGATGCCGGCGTTGGTGCCGACGACGTGGCTGCCCGAGGCGATGACCGACCATTGCAGCGAGCTCAGGTCGGACGACGACAGGAAGCTTTGCCACGTGGAGTCGGTCGACAGCAGCGTGGCCAGGGTGGCCGAGGAGCTGCTGGTGTTGACGAACTGGCTGAACGTTTCGCCCAGGTCCAGCGTGAACGACTGGTCGGCTTGGCCGCCGGTCGCGCCCTGTTCCCACACGTCGAGCAGCAGGTCGCTGCCGCCGGCGTTGCCGGTCGAGTTGATGGCGGCGTGCGAGGCAGCGCTCAGGGCCAGGCCGACGACGGCCGCGATGAGTTTCAGTTTCATGAGGTCTCTCCTAGATATGGGAAGTCTTTGTTTCAGGCCGGACGCAGGCACGAACGCCTCGCCCGGGAATCAACACGACCACCTGACAGGCCTGTCGCTGGCATCCAACCCCGAGCGGGAGATGTGTTGCGGCGCTGGCTGCGGGCAGACGGAGCCCTCGCGGGCTCCTGCAGAAAAGAGCGATGCCGCTATGCAGCAGACGGCCAAGTATTGGCGCCCAACGTGACATGGACATTGGCCGCAAGCGCGCGAACCACGCCGAACAGACTACGCAAGCGTGGGATACAGCCAGCAGTCAGACCAGCACGCGCACGCCGTTGACGATCGCGGCCACCTGGCGCGAGTCGAGGGCATTGACCAGCGTCAGCGTCGCTCCCGCGAACTGCGCCACGAGCTCGTTCCAGCGCGCGGCCACCTCGGGCTGCGCCGCGAAACCGAGCGGGTCGTCCCAGGCATACCAGACGACGCGCTCGACGCCGCAGCCCAGCGCCAGCAGCAGCGTGCGGGCGATGTAGTCCTGCTGGTGCTGCACGACGTAGGTATCCAGCGCGGGCGTGATGGCGCTGGTCTCGGTGATCCAGATCGCCCGGCCGGTCAACCCGCGCAGCGCCATGCTCGCGCGCACGTTGGCCACCATCTGCGGGATGGCGAACAGGTTGTTGTCGCCGTTGTGCGAATACGCATGGAAGGCAATGGCGTCGACCCAGTCGCGTCCGCTTCCGCCGCTGCCATCGGAAGCCGCCAGGAAGCGGTCGAGGTTGTCGGTGCCCGAGCCGTCGCCCGCGACCCAGGGCAATTCCAGGCCGGTCGGCGCGGGCGAGAGCACGAGGACATCCGGGTCGGCCGCCTTGACGGCGGCATAGACCGTGCGCGCCATCGCGGCGAGCGCCTGCGGCGTGCCGGTGAAGTAGTTGCCCTGGGCGACTCCGCCGCCGTCGGCATATTTGGGCTCGTTCCAGAGTTCGATCGCCTTGACCGGCGTGCCCAGTGCGAGATAGCGCGCGCAGACGGCCGCGGCGAAAGCGGCGATGTCGGACACATCGGCGGGTTCGGCGTCGCTGCCGGCGCCATAGTGGCCGGGCTCGGCCGGGCGCGCAGAGGCCCAGGTCGGCGTGCCCACCAGGTCGATGATGACGTCGCGCGCGCCGGACGCGGCCAGTGCCACGAAGGCATCGAGCGCCGTCCAGTCGTAGATGCCGCGCCCGCCCGCTTCGACGTTCAACCACATGCATCCGGGCACGTCGACGTTGCGCGTGACCGAATAGTTGATCGTCGGCGCCTGCTCGTGATAGTGCATTCCGGCGAACTTCGCGCCGACGACCAGGGGCGCCGCGAGCACATTGGTGCCCAGGTGCGGCGCGATGCCTGTCGAGAAGAAGTCGTCGACGGTGTCGAAGACGTAGCTGTTGCCGGCCACGGCCACGCCGACGCTCCCGGCGGGCCAGGACTGCGGCATGACGACGTCGCCGACGCGCACGGCGGGTACCGTCACCGGCATCGGGTCGGCCTCGCGGCGATCACGCCAGCATCTCGATGCTGAACCAGTCGAGCACCTGCTGGTCGGCGGGGCTGACCGAGCTGGAGTTGTTCAGCGCGCCCAGGCCGATGGTGACGTCCTGCGTGAAGTCGATGGCCGTCGACTGGAACGCATTGCCGCTGGCGCCGAAGGCGTAGTCGATCGGGCGCGTCTGGTTGACCGACATCGAATTCTGGTTCTGCAAGGTCACGTTCAGGAGAAAGGACGACTGCGTCGCGAACTGGCCGCGCGAATCGAACAGTGTCGTGGCGCTGGATGCGTACGTGCCCACGCCGAAGTAGGCCCGGATCTGCGGCGCCTTGCTGGCGGAGCCGCCGCCGGGAAACGACCAGGCCGATGTGATGCGCAAGCCGGACGCGGCGCCCAGCACATAGGCGGGGATCTTGAAGCTGTCCAGGAGCACGTCGGCAAACGGACCGACCGAGGCGTCCATGCTGGCGTTGCTGAACTTGTGGGCCAGCATGAGCGGATTGGACAGCGGCACCCAGGCCGTTCCGTTGGAAAACCACAGCGAGCCGGTCGAGCCGACATCCGGCACGAAGATCGTCTGGCCGGACGCCGCCGAGGGCGCCCCGCGCGCCGCCCAACCGCTGACGGCCGCGATCGGCGCCGCCGGCGTCGCGGAAGGCGTCGGTGCGGCGGGCGTCGGCGCCGGGGCCGAAGACGTCGTCGCGGCCGCGGCGCCGCCGCAACCCTGCAGCGCGGCCAGGCCGAACGGCACGCCCAGCAGCAGCTTGCGACGCCGCGAGATCAGTTGAGTCGATGAATCGTCGTCTGCCACGAAGGCCTTTCGCTGGATCACTGCAGGCGATGATTCCAGGCTTGCGCGACGCGCGCGTGAAAAGCCGGCGTCCCATGCGCGATAGGCCGAACGGCCCTCCCGTCCGAGCCGCGGCGACACCGGCATGTCAACGCGCCTGCCTAAGCTGACCGAATGCCTACCAAGCGTGCAGCGACTGCCGTGGCTGACCGGCCCGTGTCCGGGCCGACCCCTGAAAGAGCGCCATGAGATCCCCGTCCGCCCGCCTGTTCGCCTCCATGGCCGTCCTGCTCGCCGGCATCGGACCGTTCGCCGCGGCCCAGGCCCAATCCTGGAGCGCGGACAGCCTCGGCGCCCTCGACGGCAGCTTCGTCGGCCCGGTGCCGTTCGCAGATACGGGCATTGGCATCGGCCAGGCCTTCGTGGCCAGCGGCGCGGGCAACGCGTTCTCGTACAGCGGCAGCAGCATCGCCGATGTCAGCTCGCTGTCCGGCGCGTCCGGCGGCTCGTTCTTCGTCAATGCCGCGGGACAGGTCGCCGGCCAGTCGTACGCCGCGGGCACCTCGTCCAACCAGGCCTTCCTCTATTCGGGCGGCTCGTTCGACAACATCGGAACGCTGGGCGGCAGCGGCACCTACGTGACCGGGCTCAACGCGTCCGGCGAGGTGGTGGGGTATTCCAACGAGGCAGGCAATGCCGCCACGCATGCGTTCGCCTACAGCAACGGCAAGCTCGTCGACCTGAAGACGCTGGGCGGTTCCACCAGTTCGGCCGTCGCCGTCAACAACAACGGCCAGGTGGTCGGCGACTCGTACACGACCGGCGACGCGGGCAGCCACGCGTTCCTGTACAACGCGGGCCAGATGACCGACCTGGGCACGCTGGGCGGCAGCAACAGCGCCGCGATCGCGATCAACGGGGCGGGCATGGTGATCGGCACCTCCAGCCTGGCGAGCAACACCGCCAGCCATGCATTCATCTACGCCGCGGGCGTGATGACCGACATCGGCACGCTGGGCGGCAGCAGCAGCACGGCGGTGGCGCTCGGCGCCTTGGGCCAGGTCATCGGCAACGCGACGCTGGCCGGCAACAACGCGACCCACGCCTACCTGTTTGCCGGCGGCCAGATCAAGGACCTGGGCACGCTGGGTGGCGCCAACAGCTATGCGGTGGCCATGAATTCCCTGGGCGACGTGGTGGGCCTGTCGACCGTGGCGGGCAGCACCACCCAGCATTCGTTCCTCTACGCCAACGGCAAGATGACCGACTTGAGCGCCATGTTCCCGAGCCTGTCGAACTTCGTGGTCACCGGCATCAACGATGCGATGCAGATCATCGGCACCGCGACCGATGCCGCGACCGGCACCGTCCGCGCCTACATCGTCTCGGCAGTTCCCGAGTCGGACGGCGCCACGCTGACGCTCGCGGGCTTCGCGCTGCTGGGCTGGATCGCGCGCAGGCGCCGCGTCACGCGCGCGTGAGCGACCCGCGCGCGCCGCGCCAGGCGTCCCTGTCCGCCGCTATCGGCCGAGCAACTGGCGCGCGGCGGCCACCAGGAACAAGGTGTTCGTCGTGAGATAGCGCTTCCACAGCCGGCGCGGCTCGCTGAGCAGGCGGTGCAGCCATTCGAGCGACAGGCGTTGCACCCACTGCGGCGCGCGCCTCACGGTGCCGGCATGGAAGCCGAACGCCGCGCCCACTCCCACCATCACCGAGCGCACGCGGTCGCGGTGCTCGGCCATCCAGATCTCCTGCTTGGGGCAGCCGAGCGCCACCCAGATCGTGCTGGCGCCGGAGTCGTTGAGCATGCGCACCAGTGCCGCGTCTTCCTCGGCACTGAGCGTGCGAAACGGCGGCGAACAGGTGCCCACCACGCGCAGCCCGGGAAACGTCGCCTTGACGCGGGCCTCGAGCAGCGTCAGCGTCTCCTGCGCGCCGCCCAGGAGGAAGACCGACTCGCCGTAGATCGCGGCGGCCGCGAAATAGCGCCACATCAGGTCCGGCCCCGACACGCGTTGCTGTGCCTCGACGCCCGTCTTGCGCATGAGCCAGGCCACCGGCGAGCCGTCCGGCACCACCATGTCGGCGCCGCGCACCGAGGCCGCGAGCCGCTCGTCTCCCTGCGCGGTCACGACCGAATGCACATTGCACGCGCAAACATAGCGGCTCTCGCGCGCGGCCGCCCAGCGCAGCAGCGTCGCGATGGCGCCGCCCCAATAGACCACGTCGATCGGCGCGCCGATGACGTCCTGCCGTTCGCGGAATTCAGTCATGGGTCGCCATCCTGTCGTCGGCCGCCGAGCGATAGATCTCGATCAGGCGCGCGTAGTTGTTGTCAGGGGTGTAGAGCTGGTCGAAGCGGTCGCGCGCGTTGGCGCCCATCTCGGCCATGCGGCGCGGGTTGTCGCGTGCCCAGCGCATCACGCGTGCGAGGTCCCTGGCGTCGCCGGGCTCGAACAGCAGGCCGGTCACGCCGTCCTCGACGAGTTCGGCCAGCGCGCCGATGCGGCTCGCGATGACAGGCAGCCCGGCACCGAAGGCTTCCGCCAGCGTGCGCGGAAAGTTCTCGTAGCAGATGCTGGGCAACACCAGCGCGAGCGCCGCGCGCATCCAGGCCTGCACCTGCTGCGGCGACAGCGCGCCCAGCAGGGTCACGCCGTCCGTGGCGGCGAGCGTGGCGGCGGCCGGACCGACGCCTGCCACGCGCAGGCTGCCACCCTCGCACAGCGGCCACGCCGCGGCGAGCACGTCCACGCCCTTCTCGGGCGACAGGCGGCCGACGAACAGCAGGCCGTCGCGGTCCCGCGGCCGCGCGTCGCGCGCGATGTCGGCAAAGTTCGGCTTGACCGCGATGCGCGCCGCGGGCAATCCGGCCTGCACGAACTTGGCGCGGGAGAACTCGCTCAGCGCGATGTAGCGCGACACCTTGCGCCGGTACGTGCCGACGTTGCGATGCAATGCCAGCATGCCCACCACGACCGCGGTCTGCGCGCGCGAACCGCGATAGCAGCCGTGGCGCAGCGCGGGCCACGGCGTCGTGCCCAGGCAGCTCTCGCACACGCGGCCATCGCGCAGGAACATCGCCTGCGGACAGGCGAGCCGGAAGTTGTGCAAGGTCTGCACCACCGGCACGCCGGCCTGGTCGCAGGCCCAGTACAGCGAGGGCGAGACCAGCGGGAACGTGTTGTGCACGTGCACGATGTCGGGCCGATGCTCGTCCAGCAATCGCAGCGTGTCGCGATGCGTGCGCGTCGACCACAGCGTCTGCAGCGCGACGCCGGCGCGGCTGCTGCCATCGATCTCGTGGTTGTCGCGCCGCATCTCGACCACGTCGTGGCCCTTGCGCCGCAACAGCGCCACTTCGTCGGCGACGACGCTGTCCTCGCCACCCGCATGCCGGTAGGCGTTGTGCACGACGAGCACGCGCCGGGCACTCACCCGCCGCTCCGCGAGGCAGCGGCCTGGATGGCCTGCGCCAAGCCCAGCGCGGCGTTGGCGTAGGTGTACGGATCGACCAGTTCGCGGCAACGCGCCGCCATGCGCTGGCGCTCGGCATCGTCGAGCAGCAGCGCCGCGGCGGCCTCGGCCCAGCGATCGGCTTGCAGCGGCAGCACGCGCCCGTTGTCGCCATCGCGGACCAGGTCGTTGGCGACGCCGGCCTGCGGCGACACGAGCACCGGCACGCCGGCGGCGCAGGCCTCGTTGGCGACCACGCCCCAGGTATCGCCCGTCGTCGGGAACAGGAGCAGCTTGCTGCGTGCATAGAGCTGCGGCAGCTCCGCCTGTCGCGCGAAGCCGGCAAAGCGCGCATCGACCCACGGCGACAGCCGCTCGGCGGCAGCCCGCATCGCCTCTTCCTGCTCGCCCGAGCCGACCAGCAGCATCACCACGCGGCGGCCGATGCGGCGCGCGACTTGCGCGGCGACGTCCAGCGCGAACAACGGCTGCTTGCCTTGGACGAAGCGGCCGCAGAACATCAAGTCGACGTCGCGCCCGGCGGCGGCCGTGGACGCGCCCGCGAACGCCCGATTGTTGGCGCACAGCTGCGACTTGAACAGGCGCGACTCCTGCAGGCCGTACTGCCGGTACAGGTCGAACGACCCTTCGCTCGCGCCGACGAACGCGGCACTGCGCTTGTAGACCCGACGGCGTACCCAGCGGTGCAGCCCGCCCAGCCGCGCTTCCGAATCGGCGGTGCCGTCGGTCATGGCCACGTGTCGCGCACCGCGCAGCCACGCATATGCGAAGGCGATCAGGTGCGTCGGGTTGAAGCCGGTGGTCAACACGACATCCGGACGAAACCCGGCGAGCGCGGACAGCACGTCGGGATTGACATGGATGTAGCGGCCGGCCCAGGTGACGAAGCGCTCGCGCAGGAACACGTGGTCGACGCTCAGCCGGTCCAGATCCCAGGCCCGATCGGGTTCGCGGCCGCTGCAGAAGAACACCTTCAGCGAAAGGCCCGGCGTCGCGGCGAGCAATTCGTACATCGGCAGCCGGTACGGCGCGGGGATGTTCGTCACCATCGCGACTCGGACGGCAGCGATCGCGCAAGCGCCGCTGGACACGCTGAGCTCGCCGGCGGAAAGTGACTTGTTCATGGAGGCCAGGAGCTTAGCGAGCGTGCATAACATCCGTGTGACGCCCGCCCGCCGACGCGGCGGCCCAGACCGCGATGGGCATCCCGTCGTCCGGCAGCGCGAATTCACGCGGCGCCGGCGCATCGATGGCCACGCGACCATGCATCACGCTGTCGACAGCGACCGCGGTGAAGCCGTCGGGCAGGACCACGCGCTCGGGCGCGCCAACGATGGTCTTCCAGGCGATGAACACCCGCTCGCCGCTTCGAGCACCGTCGCAACGAACGGCATGCGCCGCGATCGACCGGCAGCCCAGCAAGGTCGTGTCCAGCAGCCAGCGCCGCACGGCGGGATGGGCGCGCAGGCTGTCGGTCGCGGTGCGGCCGTCGGGCAGCAGCATGCCCATGCGATCGTTGTCCCACGCATACTGATAGAAGCGATCGACGCCCAGGAATGCGCCGAGGATCATCGAGCGCGCCAGCAAGGCCGCGGCCTTGCGCCGATCGATGCGCGGCTGCCCTGCCACCTCGGGCTGGTCCTCGGCGCCGCTGATCGCGAAGCCGCTTTCGGAATTCACCAGGGCCATGTCGGCCAGGCCATGACGCGCCATGACGGCGCGAACGCCGCGATACAGCTTGACGAAGCCCTCGTCGTCGTCGGCGTAGAAGTGGTACGCCACCGCATCGACATACCGTCCCGCGCCGCCGGCGAGAAACAGCTCGAGCCGGTTCGGCGATCCGACGAAGCCCGGCGTCAGCAACCTGGCCTGCGGGTCCTCGGCGGCGATCACTGCGCGGGCGCGGCGGGCCAGTTCCACCAACGTCGCGACCGATCCCGTGAAGAACGCGCTCGGTTGACCCCGATCCTGCGGCAGGTCCGAGAAGTACGGTTCGTTCCACAATTCATACTGCGCGATGCGTCCCTTGTATCGCTGCACGACGGTCCGTACATAGCGGTCCCACAGCGCCAGGTCGGACGGCTCGGCCGCGCAGCCCGGCCCGTACGGCCCCGGCTCGCGCGGCCGCGCCGACGCCCAGGCCGGCGTGGATCCCAGCACGAGCAGCACGTTGGCGCCCTGCGCGCGCGCCTGCGCGACCTGGTCGTCCAGGCGCGTGAAATCGAACCGGTCCGGAGCCGGCTCGATGTCGGCCCAGCGCGTGCTCGAATCCCACAGGCGGACCGACCCGACCAGGCCGGCCGGCCAGCGCGTTGCCGGATGGACGGCGTCGGCATGGTCCAGACGGTGGAAGTGGGTGCCGAAGTACGCCGCGTCCAGCACGCGCGGCGGCTGGGCAGCCGGGATGTCGAACGGATCGGACGCGCAGGCCTGGCCGAGCAGGCAGGTCAAGGCCACCACGGCGGCCAGGCGCCAGGGCGATCGCCAGGCGCAAGCGACGGCCTCAGGAGCCATGAAGCGCCAGCCCGGACGGCACGGGTCGCGGCGCGGCGCCGCCGAGGCCGCCGGTCGATCGCTGCACGTGTGCGGCATGCGTGGCGCGCACGTGCCAGCACGCCATCATCACCAGCATCAGATGCAGGAAGGTCGACCACGACAACAAGCCCTCGCGCATGGGTGCCTCGGTCACGCACATCACCAGCATCAGCATCAGCAGCATCAACACCATGCCGCGCGAGGCCACGAAGCCGCGCAGCGACGCCACCAACAGCGTGCCCAGATAGATCAGCAGCAAGGCCAGCCCGACCAGGCCCGCCTCGCCCAGCGTCTGCACGAACTGGTTGTGTGCATGTCCGACATAAGGCATGTGGAACTGCAGCCGGCGCTCCGGCCCCCAGACGCCCGCGCCGTAGCCGAACAGCACGTTCTCGCGCCAGGCCCTGAGCGTGATGTCCCAGATCTGCGTGCGGCCGGTCAGCGTCAGCAGGTCCGTGCGCGCGGTGATGGCGTCCCAGGCGTCGAAGGCCACGGCGGCACAGGCCAGCAGCACCAGGACGACGATGACGCCGAACAGCGTCCAGACCGTGCGCCGGAAATTGCGCTCGCGGTCGCTGCCGAGCGCCGCGCGCCGCAGGCTGAGCGGCAGCCACACGAACACCAGCATCAGCGGCACCGTGGCCCAGGTGGTCTTGGACTGCGCCAGGACGAAGACGGCCATCGCGCTCGACAGCATCAACCAGCGCAACGGTCGCCAGCGCGCGGGCGACAGCAACTCGATCAGGATCGCCAGCAGCGCGATCGGGCCCAGCGTGTTGGCGTGCGGCGCGAACCCGTAGAGCCGCCAGTCGATGCCGGGAATCCAACCCATGTCGGGGCGGTGCATCACGAAGTCCGGCCGCAGCCAGATGCCCGCCAGGCTGCACAGCATCAGGGCGAACGTGCCCAGGCGGGCTGCCGCGATCGCCAGCTGCAGGCTGCCCGGACGCTGGTAGTAGACCGCCGCCAGCATGATCGGTACGTACAGGTTGTGCGGCTCGAATTCCGGATGATCGGATCCGATGCCCTGGATGGCCATCGTGCCCAGGCAATAGGCGAGCATCGCCAGCAGGATGGGCCGCGCGGGATCCGCCTGACCGCGCACGCGATCGCCGATCCAGCCGCGTGCAACCTCGATGAGCGAGGTCGCGACCACGAACAGGCTCACCAGGCGCGACGCCGCGAAACCGCCCGCGAGGTCGGCGTAGAGCACCACGTTCGAGTCGGGCTTGTCGTCATCGAGCGTGCGCGAGGTGAAGGCGATCGACAGCAGTGCCCCGATGGACACCGCCAGCACCAGCACCACCAGCCGCAATTCGGGGCTGACGCGCGCCGCCAGCCGGTACTGCGCGAGGCCCGCGATCGCCACGCCGAGCGCCATCCCGATGATGATGAGCGTCGGGATGCTCCAGCCCACGAGCATCATCAGCATGCACGACCCCCAGGCTTGTTCGTACGGGTATCCATGCGGCGGCCTAGCTGCGCGGCTGGAACGCCTGCCTGAACAGGCCCTGCACCAGCACCTTGGCATACGGCGACACGAAATGGATCGGCCACAACGGTCCCGCGTGGCGGCGCGTGAACACCAGCCACGAACGCCAGGGCAGGCCCTTGCGCGCCATCATGTCGCGCCAGCGCGCCGCCAGCGGCTGCGCGCGGTCGCGCCAGGTGCCCTGCGGGTTGTCGGTGCAGGTGCCATGCGTGCCCGCATCGATCCACACCTGCACGCCGCGGCGGCGCGCCCGCAGCGCATAGTCGGTATCGCCCATCGCATGCTCGAACACGAGGTCGACGTTGCCGGCGCGGGCCGCCACCTCGGCCGTGATCAGCACGACGTTGCCGTTCATCGAGTCGCATGGCTGCGGGACGGTCGACGGCTCGAGCCGCTCGATGCGCAGCGGCCGCCACCGTGGCCCCAGCCGTTCGCCGCCGTAGCTCACCCCGCCGGTCAGCGCGTCCGTCGTGGTGCCGACCATGACCACGGGCGACCCGACGCGCGCGCGCACCTGCGCCTGGCTGGCGATCAGGCGCGACACCGCGTCGGGCCGCAGCATCGTGTCGTCGTTGAGCCAGAGGTAGGCGTCGAAGCCCAGGCGCTGTGCGACCGTGAAGGCGCGATGCATGCCGCGACACCAGAACAGCGCCTGTTCTTCGGGCCCCGGCCGGACGACCGCGACCCACGGGAAGCGATCGCGCACCGCCTGCGCCGTGCCATCGGAGCTGCCGTCGTCGACCAGCACGGCGCTCACCCGCACGTTCTCCAGGCCCGTGCTGGCCTCCAGCGCCTGCAGGCAGGCCAGGGTCTTGTCGCGGCGATTGAAGCAGGTGAGCAACGCGCAGACGCGCATGCATGCGGGCGTATCCGCGACAGGCGCGTCGGCAGGCACGAACGTCGGGCTCATGTCATGCCCGCGCGAGCCAGCGCACGCACAGCGGCAGCGGCGACAGCTTCAGTGTCAACGAACCCGCTGCGGCCTGTTCGTCCGGCGCGATCGGCCGCTGCGCCTCGAACAGGCGTTCGACGCTCGTGGCCTTCAGGCCTGCGGGTGCAGGCTGCCTCAGGACGCTCTCGCGTTCGGCCCACAGAAAGGCCAGGCGTTCTTCGCCGCGTCGCGCATGGACGCGCAACACGCCTGTGGCCATGCGTTCCGGCGGCGATACCGTCGTGCCCAGCAGCCATCCTTGCACCTGTGCGTAAGCGGCAACGCGGGCGTGCGCGGCGGCCGTGGCGGCCAGCATCCCGGTGTGTTCGTTGTCCCAGGCGTAGTAGTAGAAGCGTGCGACGCGTTGCGCCGCACCGAGCAGCAGCAATTGCGCCAGCAACGCGGGCGGCTGGCTGTCGTCCACGCCGCATTCGGTGTTCCACAAGGGCATCGCCGCGACGCCGCATCGGCGCATGACGCGCCGCACGTCCTCGACCTGCGTGAGAAAGCGCGGCGTGCCATCGGCATAGAAGTGGTAGGCCACCGCATCGACGAGCCCGGCGCCGCCCGCGGCGAGGAAGAGCTCGAGACGGTCGACGCCGTTGACGAAGCCCGGCGTCGCCAGCTTGGCCGCGGGGTCGAGTTCGTCGATCGCCGAGCGGGCGTGGCGCGCCATCTCCACCATCGTGGCCACGCTGCCGGAGTAGAACCCCGGCGCGCCGCGGTCGCGGGCGATGTCGGCGAACTGGGGCTCGTTCCAGAGCTCGTAGGCCTGGATTCGGCCGCGATAGCGCGTCACGACTTCGCGCACGTAGGCGATCCAGTCGGCCATGCGCGCCGGTTCGGCGGCGCAGCCTGGGCCGTAAGGCCCGGCTTCGTCGGGCCGCGCCGAGGCCCAGCGCGGCGTGGAACCCAGCGTGTACAGCACCGAGGCGCCATGCGCCGCGGCGCCGTCGACGTAGGGATCGAACCGCGTGAAGTTCCACAACCCCGGCTGCGGTTCGATGTCGGCCCAGCGGTGCCCCGAATCCCACAGGCGCAACGCCCCGATGGCGACCGGCGCCGGCCACTCGGTCAGCGGCGATCCCGTCTTGCTGACGAGGCGATGCAAGTGCATGCCGAAATAGTCGTTGCCGATCGGCGCTGCAGTGTCTGCCGGGACGTCGGCGCCGGCAGCATCGACCCGCAGGCCCGACCAGCCGGCGGCTCCGGCGGCCAGCGTCGCGCAGAACGCGCGTCGGCCGGTCATGACCAGCTCCAGCGCAGCCGCGGGCGAACCGCCGGCTGCGCTGCCTTGGCCGCGGCTCGCGCTGCGTTTTCGTGGCCCGCCACATACGCGATGGACACGCCCAGGATCACGCTTTGGAGGTAATCCGTCCCATACGGCACGTAGTACGCCAGCTGCATCAGCAGCAGCGTGAGCAGGACCTCGGCCATCGGATCGCCATCCCCGGTGGCACAGCGTCGATAGAGGCCGCGCATGGCATACCCTGCCACCGCCACGAAGCCGACCAGTCCCACCAGGCCCAGGTTGTACAAGGTCTGCACGTAGTGGTTGTGGGCGAAGTATTCGATCTTCTTCTCGCCGCCGCTGTCCTGGTCCTTCACGTAACGCGTGGAGTCGGTACCGAAGCTCTGTCCGATCACGATCGAGCGAGGACCGGCTGCCCACATCTTGAGCAGGCTTTGCCAGTTCTCGAATCGTTCGCCGACGGACCCATCGCCCTTGACCGCCCGATCGGCCGCGCCTTCCACCTGGCTGGTCACACCGGACAGCTGGCTGCTGAAGACCATGGGCAGTGCCGTCACCGAGACGATGCCCGCGAGCAGCAGGATCTGGCCCAGCTTCGAGCCGCCGCGCGACCGCACGACGAACAGCCCCGCCATCACGCCCACGAGCACCGAGAGCCAGACCGAGCGATGCTGAAGCGCGAGCACGGCCGCCAATGTCAGCGGCGCGATGACGCGAGCCGCGAGCGCGCCGCGGCTCCGCGCCGCGAACAGCAGACCCAGGACGAACACCTGGCCGAGCACCAGGGCTTCGAACGAGCGCACGACGCGTATCGCGCCATCGACGTTGTAGACGCCTTCGGGCGGCAGCAGGTCGGGGATGGGCGTGTAGTAGACGATCCAGCGATACACGCAGATGCCCAGCAGCAGCAGCGCCATCGCGAACATCCAGTTCAACAGCAGCTGGATGCGGCGAGCATCGATGGGGAAGCTCATCGCGTAGCTGCCGGCGGCGATCGAATAGAAATAGGAGCGTGCCTGCACGCCGGCGCCGCTGCCGAAGCTCACGATGCCGGTGCCCAGGCTCACCACGAACACCAGCACGTACACGGTCCAGCCCCAATGCCAGCGCGGCGTATCACGGGCCGACAGCAGGCGCAGCAGCGCGATCACGCTGATGAACCCGAGCGCGAAATCGGTGTAGTAGATCGTGATGCCCAGCTGCAGGCCGCCGACCGTCATCCACAGCGCCTCGATGCCGAACATGCAGAAGATCACCGCCAGGCCCGCGCGCAGCCGCGAATAGCACAGCACGCCCAGCGCGGGCAGCACCACGCCCAGCACCACGGCCGCGACATACGGCATGGCGTTCAGGACGGTGAACAACGCCATCAACACGGTTCGGCCGCGACGGTGCTGGAGGCGTGCGCCGCACCGAGGGTCTTGCGCACCAGGATCGCCGCCGGATTGCCCGCCGCGACCGCGCCTGCGGGAATGGACCGCGTGACGACGGCGCCCGCCCCGATGACGGCGCCGTTGCCGATGTGCACGCCCTTGAGGATGGTGGCGCGCGTGCCGATGAACACGTCGTCGCCGATCTCGACCGGCGCGCTGGCGATCGCGCTCCAGCCGGCTTCGCGCTGCAGGGGGTCGATCGAGTGGAAGTCGGTGTCGGCGATCACGACGTCCGCGCCGATGAGGCAGCGCTCGCCGATCCGCACGGACACCGCCGCGCAGAACGAGCCGCCGCTGATGCCGGTGCCGCGGCCGATGCCCAGGAATGCATTCGGCGCCAGCGTGCGCAGCACGATCGGATGCGAGACGCCCAGCGCGGTCCAGCGCGATTGCGAGCAAAGCACCACGTCATCGCCGATCACGATGCGCGAACCTTCGCAACGCGCGACGATGGGCAGCCCCATCGTGACGGCCCGCGCCGACAGTTCCACGCCGGCACGACGCAGTCGGCGGCGCCCCAGCAGGCCGGTCGCCACCTGCGCGAGCTTGTCTTCGATGCGGGCGGGCAGGTTGCGCCAATTCATGCGACCTGGCTCCGCAGCGACGGCGCCGAATCCTCGGCCAGCGCCAGTTCGTATTGGCGTTCGTACTGCGTCACGACCGAGTCCGAACTGAAATTGGCGCGGACGCGATCGCGGCCGCGCTGCCCCATCGCCCGGGCGGCCGCGGGGTCGGCCAGCACGGCCAGCATCGCATCGGCCATCGCCCGCGGCCGGGTGACGTCGACCAGCAGCCCGGCATCGCCGACAACCCAGGGAACGGCGCCGCTGCACGAGCCGGCCACGACGGGCAGTCCGACGGACATGGCTTCGGCCAGCACCGCGCCGAACGATTCCTCCAGCGCGGGATGCAGCATCAGATCGCTGGCGGCCATCGCCTCGATCAGGGCATCGTGGGCGAGCGCCCCATGAAAGGCGATGCCGCCCGACTCGCCCTGGTCGCGCCACCAGCGCCATGCCGTGCCGCCCTCCTGCGTGTCATGGCCGTACAGATGCAGCTCGGCCGCAGGGATCTGCTCGCGCAGCAAGGCGAAGGCACGCAGGCCGGCGGCCACGTTCTTGCGCGGCCCCCAACCGTTGAACACCATGAGCACCCGGGCGCGCGCGACCGGCGGAGCCGCCGCGGCAGCTTCGGCGCGCAAGATGATCGGATTGGGAACGACGTTGATCGGCGCGCGACACAGCGATCGCACCTGGTCCGCCATGTACGGCGAGACCACCGTCACGCGCCGGGCGTGACGCAGGACGTGCCAGGCCATGCCGGCACGCAGCCAGCGGTAGCCGCCGTGGCGCAAGTCGCGCTCGAAGCGCGCCACGGCCACGGGCGAGTCGTGGCAGGTGACGACGTGCGCAATGCCCGTGCGCAGCGCCGCCCACGCGTACTCGTAGGCCCAATGCGCATGGATGACCGCCGGACGCACCGCGGCCATTGCCGATCGCAGGCCGCGACGCTCGAACGCGTACAGATCGACGATGCGGCCGGGCCGCCGTCCGTTGAACGGCCATGCGCGGCGGCGGCACGGCAGGTAGTGCAGCTCGAACGACGGTCCGCGTGCGACGACGCCGGCGTCGTCGCGCAGCGGCAGGTCGTTGGACAACGTGAACGCCGAGACGCGGTGTCCGCGCCGCAGCAGCTCGGCGATGATCGTGCCCAGCAGCGGCGCGCCCTCGGTGCCGGCCGGCAGCTCGGGCGACGCGTCTTCCAGCAGCGCGAGCACGTCACGCGTGGCGATGGGGCCGGCGATGCCGATGTGCATGGCTCAACCGCGCGGACGCAAACCCGCGCCGATTTGCGCCAGCTGCGCGCGCGGCTCCGGCAACGGCCCTTGCGCATGCGGCAGCGCGCAAGCCTTGCCAGGACCGACCTGGTCGCCTTCGCTGGTCTCGTCGGGAACGTCGCAGAATCGCATGGGCTCGATGAGTTCAGCTCTCGCCGAGGATGCGGCGCCTGAAGTCAGGGCTCAGCGCTGCCACCATGTCCTGGAGAAAGGCGTCCTGTTCCCGGAACGCGCCGGGCTCGTCGCCATCGATGGACGACACGCGCACCAGCATGCCGTCCGGCACGTGCCCCGTCAGGCCGTACTTCAGCAGGGCGAGTCGATGCCCGAAGCCGAACGAGGCCACGCTGCGCCCGATCACGAGCCAGTAGCTGATCGGCTCGTTGCGGTTGCCGGCACCGGCAACCAGGCGCCGCAGCGTCAGCGGATGGTGGTCGAACTCCACCGTCTGCTCGGTCGTGTCGCGGCGCACCGCCAGGCCCTGCGCGGGATAGCAGATCTCGGGACGATGGATGTCCATGCCCTGGTTGCGCTTTCCGCCATAGGCCACGGACAGCATGATCCGATAGCCCCGGTTGTTCACGTAGGTGCGCGACAAGGTCTGGTCGTAGGACTCGGCGAGCACCTTGCGCAAGTCCGCAGGCGGCTCGACCGGGATCACGTCCGGATCGATCCGCCAGTTGCCGAAGGTCGCGGGAAACAGCGTCTCCAGCGGCACGGCCTCGGTCATCGCGGCCACGCCGACGCTGGGCACCATCACGACGGCCAGCACCGCGGCCAGCACGGCCGCGCCGACGAAGCCGAGCGCCTTGGCGCGCTGCGCGATCATGCCGGCTCCTTCGAACGCAGCACCCAGCCGATCAGGCGATCCGCGGGCACGACCAGCGACAGCGCGACGCAGAACAGCAGCATGCCGGCAAACTTGTGCAGGAAGCCCTGGCCGGCCGCGTCGCCGAGGTAGTAGGTCACCAGCACCAGCACGATGACCCGCACGACGTTGGCGCAGAACGAGATCGGCACCAGCAGCAACGACAGCATCGCGTTGCGCGCCACCGACTTGTGCTTGACGATGCTCAGGTACAGCAGGCCGACGGCCTCCAGTGAGAACATCGACGTCAGGCCGGCGCAGGCATCCGCCACGAGGATCAGGTACTGCCCCACCGTGAGGATCACCCCGGTGCGGCTGACCGGATACCCGCAGGCGTACAGGATCTCGGAGGCGACGTACGACACGCCCGCCTTCAACGGCCCCGTGACGGCGGACACCAGCGGGCCGGGCAACGGCACCATGAACAGCAGGAAGGCGATCGGGAACCACACCACGCGCAGCGCGGCCCAGCCCTTGAACAGCAGGAAAAGGCCGGAGAACACGACCAGCTGCGAGCCGACCTCGAAGATCCAGATCGACTGCGAACGGCCGACCGCATACAGAACCAGCCCCAGGAACAACAGCCCCGAGGCCGCACCGACGCGCGGACGCGTGGGCGCTTCGGCGATGGCCACGCGACGCTCGTAGAGCATCCACAGGCTGGCGCCGAGCATCAGCGGGCCCTGGCTCTGGTCGCTGCTCTGCCAGATGGTGCACCACAGGCTCCAGTACGTGGGCAGGTACAGGATCGCGAGCCCCGCAAGCACGAGCCCGAACGGCGTCCAGTCGGGCTCGGCCACGCCTGCGAGGGCGCTTCGGCCGTCGGGCGCTGCGGCGGAGGCGAACGACTCGGCGCTCACTTCAATGCTCGTTCAGGATGAAGCCGAACGACTGGGTCGTCGCATCGCGCAGCGAGTGCACGAGTTCCGATATCGACGCCATGGCGGTGCGGCCCTGGCGCGCGACGGCCAGGAAGGCGCCGCTGCGTGCCGCGATCACGCCGGCATCGGCGCCGGAGACAGCCGCCGGCGAATCGATGATGACGTGGTCGAACTTGCCCAGCAGCTCCTGGATCAGCAGGCCGAACGCGGGCGACTCCAGCAGTTCGAGCGGATTCGGCGGCGCAACGCCCACCGGCAGCACGAACAGGCTGGGCAGGTCGGTCACCGGCGCCAGCACGCGCGCGGAAACTCGTCCGGCCAGGATGCTGCTCAGGCCGCGCGAGCCGTCGATGCCGAACACCTTGTGCAGGCGCGGCGACCGCATGTCCGCGTCGATCAGCAGCGTGCGTCGTCCAAGCTGGCTGAACGCGATCGCCAGGTTCGCGGCCACGAAGGACTTGCCATCGCCCGGATCGGCGCTCACGACGGCCAGCGCACGGCGCTGCGTGTCCTGCTCCGAACGCCGGATCAGCTGGCTGCGGATGCTGCGGAAGGTCTCCGACACGCTCGAGAACGGCGTCGTCGCGGTGATCAGCTCCGCATCGAACTGCTTGCGGCCGTCGAGCGCATACGGATAGTGGAATTGGCGGCTCAGCGCCCACAGCACGTCGCTGCCGTCGACCAGCTTCAGCGCCACGGCGGCTTCGCCGAACAGCAGCCCGGTCTCGCGCTGGTAGGCCAGGATCTGCTCGATCTGGTCGGCGTTCAGGCGGCGGGTCTCGCGGAAGATCTCGCCGAGCGCGGCATCCTTGACGACCGACTCGCCGGCTTCTTCGGCCTGCCCGGACAACGCCGATTCGGCGTGCGGCGGGTGACTGCTCGTCGAGGCGATTGGCACCAGCGCGGCCGACGCCGCGGCAGCCGAGGGCTCCTGCGCCGGCGTCGCGGCAATGGCCTGCTGCTTGCGGCCGAACAGACGCCCGCCCGGCTTGCGGGCGAGCACGCCCAGCAGCGGAATGTCGGCGATCTGCGTGACGTCCGAAGCCGAACGCACGCGCCGGTCGAACAGCTCGATCAGCATCGCCACGCCCACCGCCAGCAGGGTGCCGACGAACAGCGCCAGCAGCATGTTCAGCGTGGTGCGGGGCGAGGACGGCTTCAAGGGTTCGGTGGCCGGGCTCAACAGGTACAGGTTGGTCTGGGTCGTGCGACTTTCGAGCTCGGTGGTGTTCGCGCGCGTGCTGACGCCGTCATAGGCGCGCTGCGCGGCATCGACGTCGGCCGCGAGCACGGCCAGCTCGTCGCGCGCCTCCTTCAGGTGCAGCACCTTGACCCGCTGGGCATCGATCGAGGCCTTCAGTTCGGCCAGTCGCTCGTCGTTGATGGTGTTGCTGATCGACGTGCCGTTGCCGATGCGCGCGGTCTCGGTATCGAGGCGCGAACGCGTCTCGGCGATGTTGGCCTTGAGCTCCGTGATCGCCGGATTGCTGTCGCCCAGCCGCTCGCTCAGTTCCTTCAGGTGCGACTCCTGGCGCGAGAGGTCCACCTTCAGGTTGCCGATCAGCGCGCTGCCGGTGACTTCGGGGATCTCGCCCGGCCTGGCGCGCGCCTGCGCCGCATGGCCGGCCGAATCGGCGGCCGCGCCCTGCAGCGCCACCAGCTGGCTGGACAGCTGGTCGAGCCGTGCGGTCTCCACGTCGAGCCGCTCGTCCGAGCCGATGATGCCCTTGTCGCGCTGGAACGCGGTCAGCTTGGCACGCGCCATCTCGAGCTTCTCGCGCAGCTGCGTGCCGCGCTCCTCGAAGAACTTGCCGTATTGCCGGGCCGGATCGACGCGCAGCTCCAGGCTCACGTCAAGATACGTCTGGGCGTATGCGTTGGCGAGCGCCGTCGCGAACTTGGGATCCTGCGCCTTGTAGCTGATCGTGATCACGCTGGACTCGCGCGACGGCTTCACGTCCAGGCTCTTGCGCAGCACGTCGGCTTCCCAGTTCTCGAAGTTGCCCTCGCCCTGCGTCGCTTCGCGCCACTGCTCGCGCATCTGCGCCGACTCGTTGAGCTTGAGCAGCCGCACGACCTGCTGCGACACGCGATCGCTCTGGATCACGTCGACCTGCGTGGCCATGTAGGACGGCGAGCTCATGACCGGATAGATGATCCCCGCGATCGGATCGGGCGACTTGACGTCGACCAGCACCGCCACCGTGGAGGTGTAGCTCTTCGGCCAGACGAGGTTGATCAGCGCCGTGAGGGCCACCGTCACGCCCAGCACGAGCAGCATCACTTTCCAGCGTGCGCGAAGAATCGAGAGGAACTGGACGAGTGTCATGAGTTCGAGCCGGGTGGTCGCTCGCCGCGCGGGTGCACCGCGCGGTCGATGGCAATGAAGAGAAAGCGGCTTTCAGGCAGCCCGGCGAGGGCCTACTTGGAATCCGCGGACAAGATCGCCGGCGCCGCCTGCGAGGCTTCGGCCGTCGGCGTGGCGGCATGCGGGGAGGACGCCGCGCTCGCGGCCATGTCGGCGTACTTGCCGAAGTAGGCGACCTTGGCGCCGGCATGCAGCGAGGCCAGTTCCTTCTCGACGGCCTGGCGCTTGTTCTGCGTCAGCAGGTACGTCGTGATCGTCGGACGCGCCTGTTCCGCGGTGAGCGGGCTGTCCTGCGCGGCCACGAGCAGCAGCACGTGGAAGCCGCCGGGCGCCGACACGATCAGGCCCTGTCCCGGCTTGAGCGAGGAGACACGCTGGAGCAGTTGCATCGGCATGTTCTCGGCGGCGACGGTCGACTGCGCGGCCTTGACCGGAATCTGGTTGGTCTTCAGGTAGTTGGTGATGTCCGCCGCCGACTTCATCTGGGTCAGCTCGGCCTGCATGGCCTTGGCCTGGTCGGCCGATGCGGTGATCGCCAGTTCCTGGAACGAGTAGATGCGGCGCTGGCCGAACAGCGCCGGGTTGTTGTCGTAGTAGGCCTGGACTTCCTTGTCGGAGGGCTTGCTCGCGCCCTCTGCGATGCGCGTGACGTACGCCGACGCGACCACTTCGCGCTTCATCGCCTCCATGTTCAGGATCACGCGCTGGTCGCGATCGATCTTGAGGTCGCGCGCCTTTTCCAGCACCAGTTCCTGTTCGACGAGTCCGGCGATCACGCGCCGCCGCGCGGCCTCGACCTGGTCCGGCTTGATGCCGTTCTGGCGCTCGAGGGCGGTGTTGACCTGCGTCTCGGTGATCTCGTGGCCGCCGACCGACGCGACGACCTGCGACCCGTCGCCGCTGCTGTTGCCGCATGCGACGAGCCCCGCGGCACAGCCCAATGCCAGCGCCAGGCAACCGCCACGACGCAGCGCGCTGTCGAACCTTGTTCTCATTTCAGGCAACCCTCTCGGCGTTCGTGCCGTCAGCGATTTCAGTGATCCGGCCACGCATCGCAAATCGACGAGACATCCATGGCCCGAGTGGCTCATCCACCCTTGAAGGCTTCGCAGTCTAGGCAGGAGTTGTGACAATTCGAACGGGTTTCCAGCGCCGGAGACGAGCTGCGGCAGCTCGTGCCGGACTGCGAATCGCGGGTTGCCACCAACGCCTTTCGGGGCATCGCGGCGCATGCGATGGCCGCTCCCGCGGCACCGATTCGTAGTCCCTTCGGACTATCGGAGCAAGCTGCGAGCCTCCCTGGTCATAACGGACTATCCATCCGGCCACGCGCCCCGACCGGCCGGTCATGCGGCGCCGTTAACGTCACTCCAACGAATTTTCCGGATGCCCGTGACAGTCGCCCCTTGACAGCGGACGGCCGCGGCATCTGCGAGACAGAACCGAGGAGATGGATCTTGAAGCTTTCCTTCAGCGCGGCCAACGCGTTGCCAGCCACGAGCGGACTCCGCTTCGACCACGCATTTTCCGGCCTGGACATCGAGCGCTCGCTGAACCCGCTGAAGATGCTGGCGCGGCCGATGCGCCATCGCCTGGGCCTGCGCGGTCCCGCGCACGCCCTGCTCGCCGATTCGCACGGCGTGTGGGCCTGGGCTCCGGGCGACTGCTACGCCGCCGCCACGCGCCACGCCAGCGTGCGCGAATGGATGCGCGGGCAAGCGGGCTGCGACCTGCGGCTATGGGTCTCCGGCGACCTGATGCACAGCCTGGACGACGCTTGCACGCTGCCGTCCGGCGATGAGACGACCTTGCGTTCGCATGCCCGCCAGCAATTCGTGGCCCGTCATGGCGACGCCGCCGCCGAATGGCCGCTCGCGACCTGGCAGAACACGGCGTCGCTCGGCGTCTTCGCGCTGTCGGGCGTGGATCTGGACGTCTTGCGCAAGCAGGCCAGCCAGTTCGATGTCCGCATCCGCTCGGTGACGCCGTGGTGGCATCACGCCTTTCTCGAAGCTCGCCAATGCGTTCCGGCGCTGGCTCGGGCCAAGTTCGCCAGCGTCGTCGTGGTCGAAGGCCGCCACGCGGTGTGGATCCAGACCACGCTGGGCGTGATGAGCCGCGTCAGCCGCGACGTCCTGGCCGAGCCCAGCGTCGCCGCGTTGAACGCGCTGATCGCGACCAGGCGCATCGCCGACGCGGCGACCGTCGTCCTCGGGCAGGGCCTGGTCGATGGCGGCAACAGCGCTGCCGTCGACGCCCATGTGCTGGGCCGGCTGGACAGCGACCAGCCGCCGCAATGGCTGCGTCCCAGCACGCAGTTCCAGGTGCACTGAGCGGTCTTGCACGGTCGCCGCCGGATACCTGCTGCCGTACGTGCTCAGTGGGCCGTCAGTTCGCAGCCTGAAGCGTTGACCGCGGCGCCCGGGGTCGAGCCGGGGCAGCTGTCCTGGCTGTCCGGAATCCCGTCGCCATCGCTGTCGACCAGCGCTGCGTCCTGGCCGTAGAAGATCACGGACGAACGCGGCGGCACCGCCAGCGGCCAGGTGATCGGCTGGCCGCTGGCCAGGTTGAACAACGCGGAGCAAAGCGCCGGCTGGCTGCCAGCCAGGGGACACGTCGCATTGAGCGTCGTTGCCGCGGCGTTGACGACGACCCCGGACATCTGCGCCGCCGCGTCGGGCGTGATCTGCACCAGTTCCAGCCCCGCGATGGTGATCGAATTGCCGGCCACGATGCCGTCCAGGTCGACACGTGCGCCGCCGCCAGGCACGGTCTGCGTGGCCTGGAAGACGACGGTGTGGCGGCCCCACGCACGGTTGGCGGTGAACGCGAGGTTGCGATCGCTCACCCACGCGTAGTCGCCCGATCCGATGCGCACGACCAGGGGCACCACCTGGTTGTCGGTCTGCGTCGAGACGTCGACCGTGAGCCGGTACCAGGCGCCGTTCTGCACGGAGAATCCGGGCGAGGACAGCACGCCCGCCGACCCGCCCGCGACGTATTGCAGGCACTCGCCCGCCGGGCAGGCCAGGCGCGTGGCCTGGCCCGAAGGCGCGATCGCGTTCCAGCTGCTCCAGCCCGCGGCGTCGGTCTGCAGCCCGCTGTTGGGCACGAGGTTGGCGCTGCTGACCAGGTAGGTGGCGAGGTGCGTCGCGCTGACGGCGCTCGCCTGCACGTCGACCGGCTGCGTCGATCCGGCGCCGACCGATCCGGTCCAGTCGCCGAACGCGAGTTGCCGGCTGCCGGAGGCATTGCTGTCGAAGGCGACGATGGGCGACATCCGGTCGTAGAACCGGTCGCCGGCGAACGTCCCGAAGCCGGCGGTGCTCGCGAACGCGGTCGTCAGTTGCAGGCCCACCGCGCCCGGCGAGATCGGCGCGATCTGGTTGCCCGAGATCACGTTGTTGTTCACGTCGCCGGTCGCGCTGCTGGTGTTCGTGTTCTCCTGCATCCAGAGCTGTCCGCGCCGGTTGCCAAAGAGCAGGTTGGCGCTGACGGTGTTGCGTGCCGCGTTGTGGAGCTGGATACCGTAGTCCGTATCGATCACGGTGTTGCCCTGCACCAGCATGTCCGAGGCCTGGTCGTCCAGGTAGATGCCCTGGGCGGCGGTGGCGCGACCCAGCAGGGCCTGTCCGAACAGGTAGCCGCGCGAGTGCATCACCGTGTTGCCCAGGAAGCGAGACTGGTTGGCGGCGCCGCCGGTGTAGATGCCGCCGCAGTCGTCCTGCACGCTGCAGGCACCGTAGACGAAGTTGTCCTGCACCAGCGCGCCGTTCTCCGTCATGATGCCGATGTAGCCGGCGTTGACGATGCTGTTGCCCGTGACGACCGAATCGGGGCCGACGAAGATCGCCGCCAACGACCGCCGGGGCAGGCTCAGCACCTGATCCGACTGCATCAGGACGCCGCTGTCGCGGACGATGTTGTTGCTGACCGTCAGCTGCGTCGCATCCCACAGCAAGGGGCTCATCGCCCCGCCCCAGCCGGTGATGGCGTCGCCGCCGGTGCGGGCGATGCCGTTGCTCTCGATGACGTCGTCGTTGCTGCCGGCTGCGTCGATGCCGACGTCGGCGATGTCTTCGACCAGCATGTTGCGCAGCGCCACGTCGCTCGTCGAGCGCGCGTCGACGCCCAGCCCGACGCCGTGCACGGCGAGTCCGTCGATGACGACATGGTTGCGTCCCTGCAGGTCGATGCCCACGGGCAGCGTGCTGACGCCGACGGGCGTCGACGGCGCCGCCGAATCGGGCATCCACGCGTACAGCCGCTTGGCGGACGGGTCGTAGTACCACTCGCCCGGGGCGCGCAGCATCCATAGCTGGCCGGTCAGGAAATAGCCCCAGCCGCTCGGCACCGTGTACGTGGGCGCCTGCGCCAGCGCGATGTGCGTGCCGTCGAACGACGCGACCTGCGATTCGTCGAGGATGAACGTGTTGGTGCGCACATGCACGCGCGTGGTCGTGTCGATCGACGCACCCGCGGGCAGCACGAAGTCGCTGCCGGTGGTCAGGACGGGGCCGTTGCTGTCGGCGGCGAGCGCCAGGAACGGCGAGCCGGGATCGGCCGCCACGTCAGCCGGATTCGGGAAATGGGCCACCGTGAACACGCCGGTGCCCGACAGCACCTGCAACGGGACGGTGCTGATCGCGGCCTGGTAGATGTTGCCCTTGTAGGGCGTCCATGCCGTCGGCGCCAATGACCGGGTGCCGTCGATGCTGGGCAGCACGCTGCATCCGGCCGCGGGCTGCGCGACGACGACGGGCGAATTCGCGGCGCCGTCGGCCGGCAGGCGCAGCGTCTCGTTCCAGACGCCGCCGCAGGCCAGTTCGACGCGGTCGCCTGCGCCGAGATCGGCGCTCAGCAGACGGCCAAGCGTGCGCCACGGTCCGGTGCCGCCCGAGGAAATCGCTGCCAGGCCGTCGTTGCTGTCCGAGCCATTGACGTTGTCGACGTGGAAGACGCGGCCGGTTCCGGCGGGCGTCGCGGCCACGGGCGGCGCGGCCGGCAGGCCGAGCGCCACCATCGCCGACGTGCTCAGCACGTGCATCGTGTTGACCGCATCCGCGATGCCGACCTGGGGTGACGAAGCGGTCGAGGTGGCGGACGTCGCGACCGCCGACGCGGCCGAGCCCGACGATGGCGTCGACACGGCCGCGCTGGAGGTGCTGGCGGCGCTGCCGCCGCCGGCGGTCGCCGTGGCGCCGGAGTCATCGCCACCACCACCGCCGCAAGCCACGAGGCACGATGTCAGGGCAGCCGCCAAGGCCGAGTTGCAGCCGCGCGCGAATTTGGGAAAGGAAGACATCGACCTGGACGAACACACCGCGCAAGACGCCGGACGGAAGCGGCGGGCGCGCGAAACATCTGCGCGCCCAGCCTTATTTCGAACCGCCGGTCGCCAAACTTGACCGTCCTCGCCCGCGGAACAGGGCTGTCGAAAGGTGCCTGCCCGTTCGATGATCCGAACGGACTATTGCCGGGCGGAGCAGGCCGGTCTTTTCGCCTGCGCGAGGGCTCGCATCGGCGATGCCGGTCCCCCGTATCGCGGTGTCGAGTTGTCATATCGCCTGCCTAGACTTCGCTTTTTCACGCACGGCCAGCAGCCGGGAGGACGCCCAGGCGACCATGAATGCGCAGCAGATCCTCTCCGGCCTGGGTTGGTCGGCCTTGGCGACCGTCGTCTCGGCGATGTGCCAGCTCGTGTTCACGGCGACGCTGTCGCGCCTGCTCGATCCGGCCGCGTTCGGCCTCATGGCCATGGCCGCCATCGCGTTGCGCTTCGCGAGCTTCTTCTCCCAGCTGGGCTTTGCCCAGGCGCTGATCCAGCGCACGCATCTGACGGACGAGGACACGACCGCCGCCTTGCTGATGGCCGCGGCCATCGGCACCGCGCTCTACCTGGCCATGGTGCTGGGCGCGCCGTTGTTCGCCGACGGCTTCCGTTCGCCGGAACTGGGCCGGCTCATCGACGTGCTGGCGCTGTCGCTGATCCTGAGCACGCTGGGCAGCCTGCCGCTGTCGCTTCTGCGCCGGCAAGCCCGCTTCAAGCGGGTCAATGCCATCGAGGTCAGCAGCTACGTGATCGGCTATGGCGCAGTGGGCATCGCGTGCGCCGCCGCGAAGTTCGGCGTGTGGAGCCTGGTCGCCGCCATGCTCAGCCAGCAGGCGATGGTGCTGGTGCTGGGCTTCCTGGCAGTGCGCTATCCGCTCGCCTGGCCAGTGCCGCGCAGCGCCTATGCCCACTTGTGGCAATACGGCACGCGGTATTCTCTTGTGGGCTTTCTGGAATTCCTGGGCGGCAACGTCGAGGCCCTTTTCGTCGGCCGCGTGTTCGGCAAGACGGAACTGGGCCTGTTCAATCGCGCGACCATGCTCACCAACCTGCCGGTCGAGCTGGGGGTCGGTTCCGTCAACAAGGTGCTGTTCCCCGCGTTGTCGGGCATGCAGCACGACCAGCGGCGTCTTGCCGACGGATTCCAGATGCTGCTGCTGAGCATCGGCCTGTTCAGCAGCGCGATGTCCTGTGGCATCGCCGCGGCCGCGCCGGATGTCGTCGCGCTGCTGCTGGGCGCCAAATGGCTGGCCATCGCGCCCATCGTCGCCATCGTCGCGCTGTCGGTACCGCCGCTGTTCATGTACGTCGCCTGCGGCGTGACGCTGGACAGCCTGGGCGTGCTCGCCGCCAAGCTGCGCGTGCAGACGCTGACCCTCGCGCTGAAGGTGGCGCTGGTGTTGTGGCTGTCGCGCTGGGATCTTGCCGGCATCGCGTGGGCCGTGTTGATCGCCGAGGTCGCGCGCCTCGCGCTCGGCCTTCAGCTGGTGCGCAGGCTGCTGGCGATCGAGCACCGGCAGTTGCACTGGCCGCTCCTGCTGTTCGCCGCCACCGGCCTGGCCGTGTGGACGTCGGTCAGCGTCGCATTCGCCGTCGCGGCCGTCACCCATTTGCCGTTGCCGCTGCGCGTGTTGCTGGAAACGCTCTGCGGCGCCGCCGCACTGGCCGGCATGCTCGCGCTGATCGCGCGGCGCAGCCTGAACTACGCCCCGTTGCAACGCTTCGACACCGTCAGCCGCTGGCATGGCCGGTTGATGGCCACCGTCTTTCCGCGCTTGATCTGATCGCTCCACCGGCGATCGTCGCGTTCGACGCCTGGTCAAGGTCGCTCCTCGATGCGAGCGAACCGTTTCAGTGCGCAGGCACGCATCGTTGCACCAGACAACGGCAATGAACCCGCGACAGGGCCTCGCGGCGGATTGACGGTGGAAGACGCCAAATCCTTCGTGGCCACGCTCGGCGCGGAAAAGCGATACGTGCGCGACGTCTATTGACGCGGGCACGGGCCTGTACGGCGCCATGTATCGGCCCCATGCTCGCGTTCGGGCCACCGGACTTCATCAGTCGCCGAAGAACGACCACGGATGAGCGTTTCGGCCAGCCAAGCCTGGCTCAACGAGCCAAGAACACCAGGTCCCCGAAGCGTTCGATCTCAGGGCGTCCGTCCGCGCCGGACTCGCAGTAGTAGCCCTTCCAGTCGCTGTCGACCGGGCCTGCGGCATTCGAATTGGCCGGCTTGCCTTTACAGACTGCTGCAGTGAAGGCCGGGATCGCCGCCTGGGCATAGTGTTTCCATACCCGCGCGCAGGACGGCACCTGATGCGTCGCATCGACGCGATTTTCAGAGAACTTCGCGATGGTCGCCAGCACGTCGTTGCAGCGGGGACGCTGGTCTGTTACCGCAGCGTCAGCCGAGCGGGCCGTTTTGGTGAAGTCGTCCAAGACGGAATCGTGCGGAGCGTGCGCGGAAAGAAAAGCGACGATCGCATCGCCGGCCCCGATGTCGTTGCGTTCCGCATAGCCGTTCTCGAGTCCGGCCGTTCGACCCGTCCGGATCGACCTCAAGCGTTGTTCCAGTTCCTTGATCTCGGCGTCCTTGAAGGGGTTCGGAGTCACCGCGCGACCCGTCAACAAGGCGCCGCCCATCGCCCAGAACTCCTGCCAGCGCGCCAGGCGTTCATGAAGATTGTCTTGCGACCAGTCCTGGTTGCAGCTCGTCTTTCCGGCCCATCCGCCCTTGGTGAGAAAGCTGCAAAGAATGTAGTCCGGCAGATGCTGGTCGGACAAGCCATGCCCACGTCCGGTGGGATACATCTTCATCGTCTGCCAATGGGCATCGTTGTCCCAGGCCAGTTGGGTATGCGCGAGCGAGTCGCCCAGCAAATGCAGGCTCATGCCGGATGCACACAAGCTCTCGAAACGGCTTTCGTCCGTGCCTTCGGAACCGCGGCCACGCGGCACGGCGAGCCGGCCGACGAGGGCCAGCGCCACGACGTGCATGTCGTTCGAATCGCCGCCGGTCAATCCGTGCAGCAGATGATGTACTGCGAACATCCGCTTCAATGCATCGGTGCTCAACGTATCGGCAACAGCCCAACGCAACCACTGGAAGCTGGCGTTGCTGAACGCCTTGAAGTAGAGCCTCGCCGCGTCCAGTCCCTCGACCATGTCGGGCATCTGCGAGCAGGCCACGAGCACGCGCTTGTCATCCAGCGTGTAGAACTCCGCGGGCAGCCGGTCCACGAGCAGCCGTACCGTTTCGAGGTGTCCTGGCTCGTTGTACGCCTGCGCATCAACACCAATGCCTGTGCAGGCGAAGGCCATGATGGCAGCAAGAATGGAACGGCGACGGGCCATGACTGCTCCCATAGCGGCCTAAACCGATGCGATGTGTGACCAATAGACCAGGTACGTGAACTCGATGACCATCGCCACGAACGCCCAGAATCCGATGCGATGCTTCCAGCGATGCGGCGTCGAACGCTTTCGCGATGCACGCGCCGCTGCCTTCAACAATGCGTGCGGCGCGGTCACGAGCGATCTCGGTGCCTGGTCGGAGCGGGTCCCGTCGTAGCGGGCCGCGAACCAGAGCAGTATCCAGAGCGAGAAGAAGTCCACCAGCAGCAGCAGGACTCCGGCCAGCCTAAAGCTGCAGGCGACGCCCCAGACGACGTCGTCCGGGCTGCAACCAAGCGCGCGGCGCATCGCGATCAGCCCCGCGCTCGCGGCGATGACACCGAGCCATATCAGCTTGATCCATGCCGCGGTCGTATGGCCAGCCACGGGTTTGGCGCGAAAGGTCGACTGTTCGAGCGCAGGCATCCCGGCTTCTCGTCAAATGGGTTCAGGAACCATCCATCCGGCTCTGTGCGCACGAACTCACTGCCCGAACGACTTTCCGATCTCGATCGAGATCCAGGTTCGGTGGTTGTACGGATAGCTGTCGCCCGAGCTGACGCGGTCCCAGCCGACAACCGCTCCGATGCTCACGTCCGACTTGATATTGCCCAGATACCCGAAGCCATAGCTGTAGCCGGCGAACGATTGCGTCGAGCTCGAGGTCTTGCCGTCCGACGAGGTCGACGACGTCGCCAACGAAGCCAGGGAGGCGCCGAGGAACACGATCAACTGGCCATCGAGGTTGCTGCAGGATGCGGTGATGTAGCAGACGGAGCGATTCCACAGGCTGTCGTTCGTTCCCAATCCGGTGATCTCCCTGCGCCAACCCGCATACATGGCCACCGATGCAGAACTCGTGAACTTGCGATCGTGCACGTGAAACTTGAACGGCACCGCCAGCACACCGGTGTTGAGGCCCTCACGGAAGTGCGGCACCTGGTTGATGGTGTCCATATCGACAATGACGGCGTGCGGTTGGCTCCCGACGAGCGCGGGACAATTTCCATTCTTGTCGAGCGCGCCCGGCTGGCCCAGGAGCGTGAACGTCGGCGCGGTGGCGCTCGGCCCGCTCGCCGACTTGACCGTGGCTGGGTCGATGCCCATCAGTGGGGTATTGGAAGGAAGGCAGACAGTCCCGTTCGTCGTCTTGCTGAAAAAGTCATAGGACGTCGCGCTCACGGGCAGCCTGAAGGTGAGTTCGTCTCCCTTGAAGTCCGCCGGATTGACTGCCGTCGACTTCGTCGATGAGGTCGCAGGCGCCGCCGCACCATTGGTGCCGCCAGCCTTGTCACCAGAGTTTGGTGGATCGGATTTGTCGTCTTGTGCCGCCTGCGCGGTTGCACAGACAAGTACCAGGCCTGTGGCCACGAGACGTCCGAAGTCGATCATGTCAAGGTCCTCCCGGTTCCGATAGGCGCGTCGGCGATGGCCGCATGACACAGTCGAAAGCAAGCAGACTCGTTCGCCCATGCATAGAAATGCCGCGCCACAAACGTTCTCTCACCGTCCATCGGCCAACGACTCTTCCATGGACGCAAGCGAAGTTTGACCTCGACAATTCGAGCAGCCATCCCTAGCGGCAATGTCGGATCTCGAGCGCGCTTTTCGTTCGCGCGCGCGAGACGCTTGCAGTTCTTGATCCGCACACGAGAGGCACTTCCACACGAAGTGCTGCGGCTCTAAGATCGCGCATCGTCAAATCAGGGAGAGCGCTGCATGCCAACGATTTCTTATCACTCGGACCAGGATTCCCTGTTTCACCCTGACTTGCAGCCAACGCTTTTCACGACGCAAGGCAGCCCGGACAACATCCAGTTAGGCATCGAGTGCGCGCGCCTGGCCTATATCAAGGCAGAACTCGGAGGCTCCGAGCTGGCGAAGTTGACGGCGGCACTGGCCGCGGTGGGATTCGTCAGGCCCGCGATCTTTTCGGACGCGGCCACGGGCGCGCGCGGATATGGCGCGGTTCGCGACGATGGCAAGGCATTGCTCGCGTTCCGCGGCACGCAGATCGACCAGATCAAGGACATGCTCACCGACATCGCCGCCGTTCCCACGCCATGGACGGAGGCAGGCGGCAACGTTCACTATGGGTTCGCCCGCGCAATGCGATCCGTAGTCGATCAGGTTCGCCGCTGGATGCAGTTGGAGTCAATTCAGCCGGCCCAACTTCTCGTGTGCGGCCACAGTCTTGGTGCTGCGCTCGCGACGCTGGCAGCGTCGGCCTTCAGACCCGGCATGATGGTCACCATCGGCTCCCCGCGCGTCGGCGATGCAGCATTCGCGCAGGGGATCCAGCCAACGCTTGCCGTCCGTATCGTCGACTGCAGCGACGTCGTGGCGCACCTGCCACCGGAGGGGCCGCACTATACGCACGTCGGCGATCTGTGGTACATCGATCGAAATGGCGTGGTTGCCCACGCGCCGGCCGATTCGACGATGACCGCCGATCAGTTCCGTGGGCGCCTGGACTACGGACTGACGGGTCTGCGGCCCGGTGCCGCGCCGTCCAGGGATCTTGCCGATCATGCGCCGATCAACTATGCACGGGCCTTCTTCTAAATGCGAGCTTCGATCAGCTGGATGTTCCACCTCGAACGCTGCTCTCGCGCAGAGCCACGGTCTCCTGCAAGCAACGTTGCGAGCAAAGGCAGCCGCCGGGGTCTTCGTGGCGAGCGGACGAAGAGCTGACGCCAGCGCCAACAGCGCCGAAGATGGGTTGTCGCGCAAGGCCCGACCTCTGCTCCAGACCAGCAATCGGGCGAGCGTCGACGCCATGGAGCCGCCCGTCTCGAAGATTGACCCCGAACAACCGCGGATCAGGCCTGCGTCACGGAATTGCACCTGGTATCGGCGGCAGGTTAGCCTCGCCGCATTGCATTGACGGAAAGTCCCGATGTCCGCCTACGAACTTGCCCAGTTGAACGTCGCCGTCATGAACGAGCCGCTGGAGTCTCCGTCCATGGCCGACTTCGTGGCCAGCCTCGACCGCATCAACGCCCTGGCCGAGCAATCACCAGGCTTCGTGTGGCGGCTGCAGACCGAAGAAGGCGACGCCACCGCCCTGAGGCCGATGGGCGACGACGTGATCGTCAACATGTCCGTGTGGAAGGACGTGGAATCGCTCAACGACTACGTCTATCGCTCGGCGCACGTCGAGATCATGCACCGCCGCAAGGAATGGTTCCAGCGCATGAAGGACGCCTACATGGTGCTGTGGTGGGTGCCCCGCGGCCATCGGCCGACCGTGCAGGAAGCCATCGCGCGGCTGGAGCGGTTGCGGCAGGAAGGACCGACCGGGGCTGCGTTCAACTTCCGCCAGGCGTTTGCGGCGCCGGATGCGCCCCCCGCGAGCGCCGCATTCGGACGGGATGATCCGTGCCCGGCCACTTGAACTTGGTTTCGCCCGCAAAGACAAGAACTCGGACGCCGTACGGCGGGCACTCAACTCCTTTGAGCATTTTTGAAGATCTGCTCCAGTACCTGTGCGTTGAGGGTACCGTTGGTCACGAGGCCGTCATTGGTTCGAGTCAAGCGTTTCGAAGCGCGCGGGTCAGCCACGGCACGCTCGCAAACGCGGGCTGTCGTTCCGGGCCGCCGTTCCCTACAATGCGACCGCAAACAGAACAGTGATCGAGCCCGTGTCCGGGCCAAGATCGCGTCCGACGCAGGCACTTGCGTCACCAAATAGAGGGAATCCATGAATTCGAGCTTTGTGCCGCGCGCAGCCGCGGCGGTGGTTGCGTGCGTGCTCAGCGCCTGTGGCGGTGGCGGTGGCGGTGGAAGCGGAATCGGGGGATCGGACGGCAGCAGTTCGTCCGGGTCGGGGGGCATCACCGTGACGATGAGCCATGCCTCGGTCACGTCGCTCGGGGTGAACAATTCCGCTTTGACAAGCGACGTCGTGGACATGACCCTGACCGGCGGCAGCGGCACCTACTATGCCGCCGCCACGTCGGACAACGATACCTTCAACGTCGACATTGCCCTCATCTCCGGGACTGAGGGCGCCGTCACCGTCACGCCCAGCGGCAGCGTGCCGTCAGGCACGATCCATAGCGGCCACCTCACGTACAAGCTCTGCACCGACCCAGACTGCACGCACGTGGCCTGGAGCCGCACCGTGCCCTATAGCATCACGCGCTTCCAGGTCAACCCGCCGTCGATCACGCTGTCCGGCACGGAAGGCATTCCCGTCCAGGCGTTCAACTTGGCGGTCATGCCGGCAGACAGCACGCACCTGCTGACGTTCACGCCGTCCGATCCCACTGTCCTGACGGCCGATCACAGCGATCCGTCCAAGGTGGTGCTGCAGTTCCCGACGGCGCATGTAGGTTCGCTCAACGCCACGCTCGGCATCAGCTTTCCCGGCTTGTCCAGCCCGCAAGATGGCGCGCTGCAGATCCCGGTGCAGCTCAATATCGCCAGCGACATCGTGGCGCCAGCGCCGGCGCCGTTGACGATCAACGCCAGCACGTCCATGCAGGCCCTGACGAACACGCTGCCGGTGAGCTTCGTCGACGCCAAGGTCCACGCCTGGAGCGCCACCAGCGACAAGCCCTGGCTGGTTCTGGACCACGCCCAGGACACGAACGCGGCCGCGATCCAATACCACGTGGATCGCACCCAGCTGGGCGGCATCACGAACTGGAACAACGACACGGCGACGATCTCGGTGAGTTCCGACGGACTCAGTACCCTGAACGTCCCTGTCACGCTGGCCAAGCAGTTGCCCGAACTGCAATTGGCCACACCGGCCGCGGTGATGGCAGGCGAGGCGACGACGGTCCACGTCACCGGCCTGGGACTATCGCAGCTCGCTGGCGTGGGCCAGCTGAGCGTCAACGGGGCGCCGGTCGTCAGCGGCACCATCGTCTCGGACACCGCTGCGGTGCTCCAATTGCCCGCGCTGCCGGCAGGCAAGGCCAGCATCGTTGCGGCCAACGCACTCTCGCTGGCCGCGCCGGCGGCTCCGGTGGGAGTCGAGGCGCCCGGCACGTTCGCCGCAACGCTCGTTGCCCACGGGGGCATGAACCGGGCGATCGCCTTCGATGCGACGCGCAACGCGATCTACGCCGCCAACAACGGCACGGATCAGTATGCGACGGCTCATTCGCTGGTTCGCTACCAATTGGTCGGCTCCAACTGGACGGTGGCAACGCTGCCGGTGAACAACATCGGGCTGCTGGCGCTGGCGCCCGATCGCAGCGCCGTGTACGTCGGCTCCGGCGAATCATTGCTGGTGGTCGACCCCGATACCCTGCAGGTGCGCACGACCGTCGCGCTGCCCCAAGGCACATCCGCCGCTTCGAACTTTTACTTCACTGAGCCTCTTCCCGTCACCAACGATCTGCGACTCTGGATCTCGAGCGACGCGTTCTACGACCTTCGTCGCGGCACCTTCGGCACGGCAACCGCTTCGTCGGCCTCGACCTCAGGGCTTCTCTACGAACCCAATGAATTCGGCATGGCCAGCGGCAATGGCCTGTTCGTGGCGAGTTGCACCTGTGCGCAGCCCATCGGACCCAGTTACTGGTACGACCCGACGACGGCTCAGTTTCAGCAAGTGTTGCCTGGCGTCTTGATCAATAGCGCGACGTTCGACAGCACGGGCGCATTGATGCTGGCAAATGACAACACCGTCTACCGGACCTCCGACTGGAGCGAAGTGAGCCGTGTCGACATCAACAACACCGTTCCAGGCTGGAACAGCGGCGCCGGCGTGCTGTCACCTGACGGCACGCGCGTCTACCGCCAGGCAATCTACGGCCTGCCCGCGCAGGTCGATCACATCGAGGTGATCGACATTTCCTCGGGAGCGGACCTGGGGAGCATCGCGCTGCCCAACAAGGCCACCACGTGCAGCGCGACAGGCGCCTACTTCTGCGACGAACAGGGCCGGCTGGCCATGGATCCCACCGGCACGACGCTGTTCTGGGTGGGCGAGCAAGGCCTTGCCGTGGTGCCGATCCCGCCGGCACTGTCGGGCGTGGCGAGCGCACACGGCGCAGGTGCAGGGCGGCTCGGCAAGGCCGCCTCCGCGGCCAATTCGCGTTGAAGCACCAGATCTGAAGACCGGTGCACAGCGGACCCGTTTGGCCTGCCTGTGCCGATGATTCGACGTGTCATGTCGAACGCCGGCGCGCAAGAAGGCAAAAAGCCCGGCATCTTTCGATACCGGGCTCGTGCTGTTCTCTTTGGTCGGGGCGGCGGGATTCGAACTCGCTACCCCTTGCACCCCATGCAATATTTTTCGTGTCTTGGGGCGGCTGGGCTCGTCTTGGATTACGGGACGATCCACTTAAATCAACGACTTACAGCGCCTTTCTGTCCTGGAGCGTCTCCCGGCGTACACTGACCTCTCGCGAGAAACGGTCACCGAACGGTCACCAGAAAATTCGAAGGGGTCAACGATGGCGACAAAATTCACCGAGCTGGCGTTCCGGAACGCGGCCCCGCTGCCAAACGAGGACGTGTGGTTCTCCGAACCCATGACGCGCGGTTCCGGGGTCTTCCTCGGCCGCGTGACTCCACAGGGCGCGAAGCTCTTTTACTACAGGTACACCGGTTCGAGCGGCACGCGGGTGCGGCTGCCCATCGGAACGTTCAACGCCAAGGGGGACGGCGAGTCACTGTTCACGCTGAAGCAAGCCCGCGACGTGGCCCTCAAGTGGGCCGCACTGTACGCGTCGGGTGTGCGGGACTTGCGCGAGCATTTCGCCCGTGAGCAGGCCGAACGCATCCAGGCGGAAAACGACGCGCGCCAGACTGCAGAGGCGGCCCGCATTGCAGTCCTGGCAGCGGACGAGGCGGCCGCGAAGGCGGCGGCCCGGCGGGTCACAGTCCGCGCGCTGTTCGCGCAGTGGCAGCGCGTCGAACTGGCGCCGGCCATCGCCACCGACGGAACGCGCACCGGCCGCAAGGACGGCGGCGAGTGGGTCAAGGCATCGTTTGAACGGCGTCTGTTCCCCACGCTCGGAGACGTGGCCGCAGAGGACGTCCGCAAGGCGGACTTGCTGGCCATCATCGACGAGTGCAAGGCGGCCGGCCAGCGTCGGACGGCATCGGTGCTCCTCACCGACATGCGCCAGATGTTCAGCTTCGCGGCGATGCGCGAGATCGTGCACCGCAACCCGCTCGAGGGCGTCAAGCGCGCCAAGCTAGTCGGCAAAGAAGTCGAGCGCGAGCGCGTGCTCAGCGACGCGGAGATCAAAGCCTTGTGGAAGGCGGTTCCGGCCGCACGCCTCGGCCCGCGCAGTGCGGCCGCGGTGTGGCTCATCCTGGCCACGGCGTGCCGCGTGGGCGAGGCCATGGCCGCACGCTGGGATCACGTCAACCTCGCCGCGCGCACGTGGTACTTGCCCGAGACGAAGAACGAGCGCGACCACACCATCCACCTAAGCGCCTTCGCGGTACGCCAGTTCGAGACGCTGGCCACGCTGCGCGAGGTGCGCGATGGCGAGGTGCTCCCGTGGGTCTTTCCGAATTCGGTGGGCCGAGTCAACAAGCGCACGCCGGATCAACTGCCAGAAACTGGCGGCCGCGTGCCGGGCCCCGTTGACGTCAAGTCCTTCGGCAAGCAGCTCGCCGATCGCCAGCGACCGGCAGACCGGCGCATGGCGGGCCGTAGCAAGCACACCGAGGCGCTTGTGCTTCCTGGCGGCCGGTGGACCGCTCACGACCTGCGTCGCACCGCGGCCACGCTTATGGCCGGCGCAGGTGTGTCGACCGACGTGATCGACGAATGCCTGAATCACAAGCTCGCGTCGAAGGTGGCGCGCATCTACATCAAGGACAGGCGGCTCGCCGAGCAGGCCGACGCGTTCGACGTGCTGGGCGCGCGGCTTGATTCGATCGTCACCGGCTGCTGAAGCCTACCGGCGCGGCCTGAGCGCGAACTGGGGCGATTCATCAGCGGCGCTCGACTGCTTGTCGCACAGCGTTTTCGGCGCCCATGCCTTGCTCAATGCCTTCTCGAACGGCAGCGAGCAGTGCCCGAACATCGGCTAGCGATTCCTGCACCTTTGCGCCCCGGGCCGCCTTTTTGTCGCGTCGCGCGCCGTCCTGAAGCATGCACAGATAGGCGTCTGCAGCGCGCAGATTTTGCGCGTTGAGGGCGCTGTCCGGCGCTGCGCCGTTTGGATCTCGTTGCAGGCGAATTCGAGCGGCTCCGTTTGCTAATGTGGTGGCCAGGCGAAACGAGAAGGCGAGTTTCTGATCCAGCCTGGCGAAATCGAGCAGCAGCGCCAGGGATTGAAGCGACGCGGCCGCTTGACAGGGGAGAGATTTGCTCATATTTGGTACTCCAGTATGGAAATGAATCACCAACCGATCGCGTCAACTGCCGAGATCGTCGAGGCTGCGCGAACCTGAGCCTTAAGCGTCTGGAGCTTGACGAACATGGCCTGCCCCTGCTGGAACAGTGCTGCGGCAAGCCCTTGCAGGTCGGCGTACGTGAAAGGCACCTGCGAGTTGTCCGCAGCGAGCCAGAAGAATCCGGCCGGTACTGCCTGCGCGGCTTGGCATCCCAGCATGGCGGAGACTGCGTTGCTCACGCTCTGCGGATCGCCCTGGTAGGTCTGGGCGACGCCGGCAGCCGTTGTGAATGCGACGGGTTGGGCGATGGCCGCGGCGTAGGCGCCGGACAGAGTGGCCATCCGTTCGTCCTTGGCTTGTTGGAGCAGACGAACATCAACCGCGCCTGCCACCAATTGCTTGGTGGACAGGTCAACACGCCAGTCCCCCGCCAGGAAGGACGGAACCTCGATCCACGAGCAGCCGGCGGGAGTGCTGTTGTCGATGTGATCGTCCTCGCTGGTCATGAACCAGCGAAGTGCCCCGTTTGATGCGTCGTAGATGGCATAGCTTTTCACTTCTGGTACTCCACCATGGAAATGAAGCGTTGACCTGGAAATGGCAGCGCTGGAAAGGAGACGCCAGTCGTGCTGGTTGACGTGTACGTGCTGGCATTCGAGGCTCGTTGGTACAGCGTGACGCCGAAGCACAGGTCGTAGTACAGCGTGACCGCTGTTCCGGGCGATCCCAACGAAGTGTCATCAAGGATCGTGATGTCTGAGCTGCTGCCCGCCGTCGGCAGCGTACCGATACCCTCGGAAATGCCGGGGCCGCCACCAACGAGGTAATAGCCAAATGAGCCGTCTGGCGTCCCGGTGTAGTCGGTAGACCAGATGACCGTAGCGACCCCGTTAACCACGCGGCGCACGTACAGGCCCGGGCGCCAATAGCCTCCAGCCAGTTCGTGAGCGCTGTCGGCCGTCCCGTTGAGCGTGTACGACCACGAACCAGAGCATCCCGTCAAGACAATTTCTCGAGCGCCGTAGCAGTAGGTCGTGTAGCTGCTGGTGGCAACCAGCACAGTCAGGGACTGGGTGCCCTGCGCGACCGTATTTGCGACGGTGAGCGACGTGCTCAGGGCGCTGTTGTAGGCCGTATTCCTAAGCTGGCACACCGAGCCCGTTGCTAGATTTGCCGTGGCGACGATCCCTGCCGCCGTCAGCGTGCCGCCGAACGTGGCTGCGCCCGTCGAGGCGTTGATCGAAAACGTGACGTTGCCGCTGCTATCCGTACCCAGCAGGCCGCCTGGCGTCATGGCGACGCCGGTGCCCCCCGTACGCGCGCCGGCCGAGTTCCACGTCAACGTGCCGGCGACGAAGCCCGCGCCTGCCGTCGCGCCGAGGCTGATCGTGGATGACAGCACGCCGCCCGCCGAGGCAGACAGCTTGTCGGAAATCGACGCCGTCAACAGGCTGTTGCTCACCGCCGTGCCGGAGCCCGACCCGATACCGACGATCTGGCCAGAGCCGTTGATCGTGACGCCGGTATTCTGGATCGCCTCGGTGCCGCTGAGTGCGGTCAGGTTGGCTGGCGTGCTGCTCACGCCGGACCACTGCGCGGTCGTGGCTGCCGAGGCGATACCGCTGGAGACGTCCTCGGGTGCCGGCGACCACGCGCTCGCCTTGTTCGCGAACTCCACCATCAGATTGCTGATGGTCAACGTGCATGCGGCCGTTGGGACGAAATCGAGGAAGCCGAAGTAGGTCGTGTTCAGATAGCTCGACGCGTTGTACTCGCCCTCGACCTTGACAAACTGCCACGCGGTCGTCACCGCTACCGTGTGGTTGACGTTGTCGCAGATGTCGAATTCGACGCTCGTGGCTACGGTCGCCTTGATCCAGAAGCTGATCGAGTAGGCCCCGACATCGTGCACCGTGAAGGGAGTCAAACGGTACGAACCAGAGGCCGCGAGCGTTGCGCTCACTGCGTTCGTACCACCGTAGTAGTCGGTGGCCGGCGAGCCGCCGCATGCGATTTCCACTGCTCGCGTGATGATGTTGCGGCCGCCCACGGTCACCAAGCTGTTCTGGATCGCTTCGGTGCCCGCGAGCGCCGTCAGGTTGGCTGGCGTGCTGCTGACACTGGACCAGACGGCGGTGGTGGCCGCGGCCGCGATCGGAGCGGTCAGCAACGAATTTGCAACCGCGGCGCCGGCGCCGGAAGCGACACCCTGGATCGTGCCTGACACATCCACGTAGGTGTTGTTCGCCCCGGGCTGCGCACGGCCGGCGTACATCATCGTGATGAGGCCCGTGCCAACGCTGCCGCTGGTCCCGTTCAACTGCACCCACGGATACATCATGGTCGAGCCGGCCGGCACGACCAGCGAGCCGACCACGTAGGCCCAGCCCGCGGCGCCGGCGGCGCGGGACACTCCGGGAATCCAACCAACGATGCCGGTACTGTTGTGGAATTCGCCCCCGAAATTGAAAGCCGCGGTAGCGCTCGACGCGTTCATCCAGGCCGCGAACCACAAGGTCTCACCGGCGGTGACCGGAACACCGGCTAGGGTTTCAACGGTGTCACGCGCCGTGGTCGACAACGCGCCCGTGAATGGCTGGCCTGAAACCGTCGCGACCGTTCCAGCGTCCCAGGTGCGCACGCTTGCCAGCCCGTCGAAGGTCGGCGTGCGCACCATGTTCGAGGTGTCCTGCGGCGCGTTGGTGACGCCCGTCCACGTTGCGGTGAGCGCTGCGGCCGCGGCTGCGGCAGTGACTGCGGAGATGCTGGTCTGCGGGCCAAATCGGATGTTGCTGAGCGTCGTGTTGACTTCGTAGAACGACGAATCAAGGAACAGGGTCAAGCCGGCCGCGGCATTGGTGACGCGCGCCAGGGCGCCGTTTCGGTAGTACGAGACATGCACGCCGTCGTACAGCACCACGAAGACGTCGCCTGTCGACCAGGAGCCGAGCGACGCGACGCTGGTCCCGCTCTCGTAGATGTAGCAGGTGGCATCGGACTGTAGGTACCACGCATAGTCGAGCGAGGTGTAGCTCTCATCCGTCGTCGGGTCACTGTTGAGGCCGAACATCGCGTTCGTGTTGCCCGTCGTGGAGCTTGGCACAGCCGAAGCGAATGCCCCGCCAACGTACGAGTCGCGCGAGTAAATGTCGGAGTCCCACGCGTTGCTGCCGCTCGTCTTTGAGCCAGCGTTGCCGGTCACCACGCATTGCCCGCGCGCGACCAGTACCAAGTCGGTCGTCGCGTTGTCGGACGGTTTGCCGGCTCCGGTGACGCCGCCCCACGTTGCGGTGCTGCCTGCCACGCTCAAGCTGCGCGACATCGTGTCCGGCGAGTTCACGATGATCGTTGCGCTCGCCGTGGGCACGTTCGACCAGTTGTAGTGGCGCACCTGGAACTCGTAGACGCCGACGCCCGGCGACGGCCACGCGTACTGGTTGGCCGCCGCGGCGAACGGCTGCGTCATGCCGGCCGACCCCCACGCGTTGCCCGTGGTGCCCTGCGGGCCGTATTGGATGACGGTCTGCTTGTAATCCGGGTCGGCGTTGGGCGTCCAGAAAAAGTAGACGTTGCCGCCGGCGTTGTTGGTGAACAGGCCTGCGACGCCGCTGGGCGCCGCCGTTTGCCCAACCACCAAGCATGCGATGCTGGTGCACCACGTGCTGGCGAACAGCGTGTTTCGCGCGCGCGCCTTGATGCTGTAGGTGTGGCCGTCTTTGACCGGCAACAGATAGGCTCCCAGCGAGTCGCCGGAGACGGTCACGGTCGACCAGTTTCCATCGGTGCTGGCCGCGTCGATGTAGGAGACGTCGATGTAGCCACCGTTGGCCACGCTCGCGTCGCTCGTCGCAATGGGCACGTAGATCCGGCTCACCACCGTTCCGTCGGCCTGCATCAACAGCGTGCTCGCGCCGCTCACCGCCGGCCCGATGGCGGGAGGCTGGATGTTCCACGGTTCAGGGAAGGTGGTCTTGGGCGCGTAGGTCGTAAGCTGGTACGAAGCGTCGACGGCCCAGATGCTCGGATCGATGAACTTCATCGTGATCATCAGCAAGCCGTCTGGCGTGAACGACGTGTCCGTGACCTCGAACGCCTGCGCGACGAAGCCGAAACGCGGCAACGTCAACGTGACCACATCGAATACCTCCAACGGGAACGCCTTCAGGTTGCAGGGCAACCTCACCGTCATGCCGGCCCGGTTGTAGCGAATCGCACAGCTGGAGAGGTACTGTGCTTGTGCCGTCTTCGTCACCGCCATGTAGGAGATGTCGAGCGGCAGCTCGCGGCCATCGGAGGTGACCAGCGCGGAGGCGACCTGCTTCGGATAAAGCACCGCCCGATAGTCGTTCGTTTCGTCAGCAAAGGTGCCCTGCACCGAGTTGAAAAGCGACTGCCGGTTGGGCAGCGGCTGCACGGTGACGCTTGCCTCGCCTGTGAGCCACGAGTTGTCGATCGACGCAACCGGAGAGGTATAGCCGCCTGCCTTGATGCGCAACTTGTTGCCGGTGATCACCCAGCGGCCGCCCATCGACATGCACAGGTCGGTCAACACGTCCTGCGGTTTCTGGTCCTTGGTGGCAACGTACCCTGCGGTGTAGAGCGGCGCCGGCCGGGGGATCGGGTTGATCGACGGCCCGATGAAGTACTGCGTGATCGCATCGGAGATGTTGGCCGATGCGATCACCGAGGCGTCGTCGACAAGTGCCGAGGAAACGTTCGCCCCGAGCGCGTGCGTCCAATACCCCCGCGTGAGAATGGCGGGGTTCTCGCTCCAAGCGGAGTAGCCGGCGCGCGGGTCGAACAGCTTGGCTCCGCGCAGCGTTGCCGACACGTTCGGCAAGCCTGCAGAGTACGAGGACTGGTCGTAGTCGAACTCGCACACCACGTAGCAGATCCCGTTGCCAACATGCGCTGAAGTCCATTCACCCGGCAGGTTGGAGATCAATCCGGGGTCGGCAACTTGACCAGCGACTCCGAGGTATTGGCGCACGCGCGCGCGGCTTGCGTTGTACTGCCCCTGGTATGTGATCTGGATCGTGGCGCTGTTCGTGGCCCCGGTCCAACTCACCGATGTCGCATTTCCGAACGAGTCAGTGACGCAGGTCGACGCGAGCGCCGTCTGCTTGCCACCGATGGTTTGAACCACCACCACGCTGGCAGCCGAAACGTTTCCGTTGACATAGGTATTTCGGACGCCGCTTCGACCGATGTACGGGCCGTACGACGTGCTGTTGGCTGGGAAGGTGTAGCTTCCCGTCGTGCCCGAAGCCGTCAGACTATGAACCTGATCGAGCACTTGGGCTGGCGTGTACTGACACGTGATGGGCTGGTAGACGACCTTGACATCGCCAACTTGCCCAGCGCGAGCGCCGGTCAACGTCAGATGAAGGTTGTCGCCAGCCAGGCTCGTCGTGAGCGAGTACGAGGTGTCGGCGTAGGTGACGGTCGCGGCGATCGTGGTGGCCTGCGCGGGAACCGCCAGGAACACCGTGAGTGGTGACGATGAGTTGACCGAGAAGTGCTCTGTGCTGAGGATGCCCGTGACGTTCCCGGACCCGTCGAGCGTCACGACCTGATCGTTGAAATAGACCTTCTCTATGGCGTCGCATTCGTGCCCCGCGAGAGCGACCACGATGGCAAGCGTCGACTGGTTCGTGCCGTACGACTGCATGAACGCGATGGGGCCCGAAACTCGAGCGCGGCCCAGCACGAGCGCGCGCTGCCCCGTGGACGTCCGCTGCATCACATAGCGGTCACGCAGCGAGTTGTTGTAGGCCTCGCGCGCGCGCACGCTCGACTCGTAGGACTGATAGGACGCAGCGAGCACCAGAGCGATTTCGACGTAGGCGCTGACGGCACTCCACGCTTCCCATGCGGTGTAGACGTCTTCGATGACTTCCGCCGCAACATATTCCAGAGTTCCGCCGTCAGCCATGGCAGTAGCTCCCGGAGTTGGCTTTTGCCGCATTCGCACGCGCCAGCGCTGCGGACGGCAGCACGCGGTAAGCCGCGATTTCCGTACCGACGCCGTTGCCCGTCCAGTCAAGGCCCTGCGGATCGTTGCTGCAGTAGGTCGTCCCGTTACGGAACCGCACCTCCACGCGGTAGGTGCGCCGCATCGGCGCTGCGCGCTGTGCACCCCCCCACGAGACAAACCCGCGCTCGTCGATGGTCACGGGCTCGAGCCATTCAATCGGGCCCTCGGGCGCGGCCGGCGCGTCGCCAGAGCCAGGCACCCGGTCCAAGTCGTACGTCTTGCGCGGAGCCGTCCAATGCTTGCCCGTCCAGAAGCGGATCGAGTCGGCGCAGCGCTCGGTCGACGCGACGTAAAGGCCGGGCGCGTCGGGCGGCGTGGATTTCCAGTCGTTCATGATTTTCCGTCCTCTTTGTGTCTTGGTGTGCTGATCATGGGCAGTTATGGCCGAGTAGAAAACGGGCTCTTTGCCGATGGCGGAGCGCCGCGCGTAGACTGACGCTTGAGATACTGGTTATAAGACTTCGTTATCTGTCAGTCGATCACGCTGTCTCGTGCAGCGCATTCTTAGACCCCAGTGGTTGACTGGGGCGAGATTCAAAGTGGCTTCAGTTGCGTCCAGTTGCTGTGAAAAACGCCGGGCACGATCGAAAGACATAAATTCTGTGGAGCGTTTTAAGTCTGCGCCAGCGGACACACGCGATGTCGGGCCCGAGACTCGTAGGGATTGGAGGGGCATACCCCACTGCCGTCGTCGCGCCAAGATTGCGATAGCGCGACGATCGCCGCATGGCCTAGGGTGATGCCGCGTCGCGTTCATCGCGCCTCGCCAACAGTGTTCCTGCTGTCTACCGCGCGTAGCGGAGGACGGCCTTTAGCGAACCGTCCGCCGCCTGTGGCTATGGCTTCGCCGGCTTCCTGTTGCTGTTCCTTCTTGCCCTTCTTCGCCTGCGCGGCGGGCTTGGCATGCTTGTACGACGCGAGCGCCACCGCGGCTTTCAGCCTCAGCGGTTCGGGGCTGCTCTTGCTGGTCATGAGCATTTGCAGGTAGACCAACGGGTCTGCGTCGGGCGGAACGTCGATGACCTTGCAAGGTCGACCAGCGCCAGGACGTGCACCACCGCGACGCTTCACAGGCATCGTGTCGTCAGCCATGCTCAGTCTCCCGCACAGCCGCCTGCAACGCTCGCGCGTCGATGTCGTGGAGCTCTTGGTCGCCAAGATGCTGGAGCACGATTGCAACGTGCGCAGCGGACAGCCGGAGTTCCGGATCTCGCGAGGCATCGCGCATCAGCACCAGGCACGTACGCAGCGCCATCACGCTCGGCAGCTCAGATTGACGACCTCGCATGTTCAACGCTCCAACAGGCGATCGATCGTTTCCGCGCACTCGCGCGCTGCCGGAGACAGCGAGTAGTGCGGACCGATGATGTACGAACCGCGGTACCCCACACGCGCCAGCGCCTCCAGATCGTCCGGGCTGTTTACGAACGGCCAGTGGTGCGTTGCACCGAGCTGCCGCTTGACGTCGGCCTCGAGACGCTGCAGTTCGACCTCGCGACGATAGCGAGCCATGACGGTGCTCATCGGATGCTCCATGGGGTAAAGGTGACAGTTGGGCGGCGCGGCGTGAATCGAGCAGCGTGCGTGAAGGCAATCACATCGAGGACGTGCGGCGGGCGGTTTCGATATTCCGCAACCTCCGCCTCGAGCTTGCGCAGCAACAGTTCACGCGCAAGGTTGGTTCGGATGTCAGCCAGCGGGCTCATTTGGATGGCTCCTTCCGCTCGGGGCTCGTTCCCTGAACACGACGTTTGCACGCCGCGAGCGCTTGGGCGTACGAAGCCGACGGAATGGACCTGCGGCCAGTTGGCGGCCGGCCTTCGAGTCGTTCGATCGCAGCTTGGGCTTGGGCGCGGTTCACTTGGAAATCTCCGACGGCTTGACCTTGTAGGCGGTCTGGTTGGCGCCGAACTTCACGGCGATGTCCATGTGCTCGTCGATCACGAAGTGCGGCGACCCGATCAGTGGTTCGAGTGCAGCATTCAGCGACTGAAACAGTTCCGACACGCGCTCCGCCGCGTCAGCTTCAGTCAGGGCTTCAAACATAAATGCCTCGAGCGCGCTGCGGGTGATCGCAAGCCGAGACTGGGCGTTGGCGAGCTTGACGTGGATGCTGTGATCCACCGCAGCGGCGGCGGCCAACGACTTGTTGAGCTCGTACACTGCGTGCCCGTCGCGCGGATCGACCCGCGGCGGCGCAGAATGGCTCATCTCGGGCTCGTACGGCGAAGTTGAGAACGCCCAGACCGCTCGAGAAGCTGCCACCACCAGATTGCCGGCGCCCTCGCGCAGGTCACGCCGCAGCGTGTCTTCCTCGATGCGAAGTTGATTCTCCAAGCCGTTGACGACTTGCGTTGCGTAGTGATGCCGCGCGCGGGCCGCACCCAGAGCTTCGGCGGCCCGGAGTTCTGCTTCCGCTGCAGCTTGGCGTTCCGCTGCCGCGGCTTTGATCCCTTTCGCATGGCGGCCCGGAACAGCCGCGAGCTCGGCCACTTTGGCCCGTCGTTCGGCAATCGCGGATGCTTCCGCGGACTCGATGAGCTCAGTCACCATTGCGCTGTCGGCGATGGCGTCCACGAGGCGTGCATTTGCAGGCGTCATGGCCCGCTTCAGGCCGGCGATGAAGGTGTTCACATTGGAGGTCATTTGCTTGTGCTCCGATCAGAGGTAGGTGCCCGGCACAATCAGCGCGACGGTCACCTTCGCGAGATCCGCGATGCTGGAAAGCACCCAGGAGGTGACGGTGGCGCCGCCTGAGGGCGGCACGGCGAACACGCCGACCGACCCGGCCGGAATGGTTGTCACGCCGCCCGCGCTGTTGGTGAGCGTCAGGCTTCCGACGAGAGCCGCCGTGATTGCGACGATGCCGCCGGCGTGCGTGAACGCGAGAGCGCCGGATTGCGCCAAGAGCACGGCGCCGTTGACTTGAGGATTCGTAGACATTGCGTTTCTCCTTGAATTTCAGGCGAGAGTGCCGACGACGAGCACGTTGTTGGACTCACCCGCGTCGTCGGAACTGCTGAATACCCAGGTGCAGGTCAGCCCGGTCGGGCCTGCCAGCGCGGTTACGCCGGACGCGCCAGCCGGCACCGTCTGGCTGAAGCCTGGCCCGGTGAGCGTCAGGCTGCCGACCAACGGCGAGCGAATGGCGATCGATCCAGCTGCGAACGCAACGCCAAGGCTGCCGGCTTTCGTGTTGAGGTGCGCTGCCTCGGTGCGGCCCACGCCATCACCACCCCACGGCCACGTGCGACCGGTGTCGGCGTAGTACACCCCTGCTGGATAAGGCGGCGGCGTCGGCGTTCCGGGCGCGCAGACCACAAAGGCACCCGACGCATCGGCCGGGTTGCTCAATGTCACGTTCGTGATCCTGTTGGTAGCACCGAACGGAGCGCGATAGACGCCGGCGGGTGCACCGGAAGGCAGAGTCCAGCGCGAACCGCCACCCCAGCCCTGAACTGCGCCGATGGACAGCGAGCCGGCGAGCGGCGCGGGCAGGACCACGTAGGTCGCTGCGGTGGGTGGTACCGGCGTGCTCAATGCGAGCGGCGCGGCATGTGCAAATTGCATGTTTAGGCTCCAATGCAAAAAGCCCATGCAGCAGCGCTACATGGGCTCGGTGGTGGGTCTGCGGTAAAGCCGGCTCGCCACCGTGGCGGCCGGGTAGATCGGTCAGCGCTTGACGGGCGCCGGATGTTCTGCCGGGTTGAAGCGAACGACGCGTTTGTTCAACCTCACGGCCGGCGGAATGGCTCCCTTGCGTTCCAGCTCAAAGAGCTGCCTCACGCTGATCGCGTAACGAGCCGCTGCCTCCGTCGGTGTCATCAACTTGGTCTGCACGTTCCGCCTCCTTTAAGGGTTAACACCTAGTTTGCAACTTGGGCCTACAAAATGCAAGTTGCGCCAAAACTTGACCAGACGGCATGGCTTCTAACTGTTAGGTCAAGCGGACATTAGCAGCGCAGCGGGCCGACGAAGCCGGCGCGCAGCCGACGCATTAATCCCGAGCGTGGTTCATGTTCGCTGCCTGTGATTTCGATCCACAGTGGCTGGCCGCGCCCGCGGCTCTCGACGGTGAGCACGAAGTCGGCGCCGTCAGCACAGCGTCCGACCACCAATTCCTCGTGGACTATGACGCGAGGTATGGCCGTGTTGCCGCGGTCGGGCCAGGGCCGCGGTTGCCACGGATTCGCAGGAGCCCAAGCCGAGACAGACCAGCCAAGGGCCTGGATGACGGCTCGCGCGTGTGCGAGCTTGCGGGCCACGATGGTGATGCGAGGTCGCTCGATTGCGTCTGCGTACCGAGCAAGCGATTGGGGCGGAATCTCTTTGTGAGGGTCGTGCATGTTTGCTTCCTTGGGTGTACCGGCAACAAACCGGCGGGTGTAGATCGGTTTACCTCTTTACCTCCGCCATACCCACATCGGTGGCTCCGGTGGCTCCGGTGGCTCTCCATAATTCATGGATGCGCTCTCCATAATTTATGGACGGTGTTTCCATCAACTTGGGACTCGTGGAGGTAAAGAGGTAAACGGCCAGGTTTTCATAGGTGAATGGGGTACCTCCGTGGGTACCTCCGCACTTACCTCCCCACCTCCGCAACGCCCGCATCTCGTGCTGTTTTTGCCGCCTTTTGGGCATCGGAATAAATTTTGGCCACCTGCGCGTTCGACTTACCTCCGAGCTCCGCTCCGACTCGGAGGTAAAGCGTGGTCTTCCTGGCATCGGGCATTACGACGTTGTCGGTCTTGCCCCAGCGTAAAAAGCCAAGCCCCTCGAGAGCTTGACGTAGCTCTTCGTCAGTGACGCCGCGCAAGTGACGGGCGTCGAGGGCCTTCTGTTTCGCAAGACCCCAGCTCACAAGGTCGCCCACGAAGCCGGGTTCCTCGTCGTCGATCGCCTCCGCGAGGATCTGGGCGACCTCACTACGCCCCAACTCGATCGCCAATGATGTAGACGAGGTCGCGGGCGCGACGTGAGCCCCCTTTGTCGGGTCAAAGCGTTCCGGAATATCGAACTCGGCCAGCCAGTGCGCAAAGATGGCCTCGCCGTCGCCCCGCAACCACTCGGCGAGACGCTTGAAGTAGGCCGCACCCATACCCGCGGCAGCCAGTTCGGCCTGGGTCTGAAAGCGCGAGTAGAGGATGCAAAAACGCCTGTCGTTGATATCCTTGCGCAGGGCGTCCCGATGGTTTGTCAGGAACAGGAAATTGGCACAGACGTTGGTCGCCACCTTGTCGCGATTCTTTCGTTCAATGCCGCGCGCGCGGCCGTCCGTGATGAGCGTCTTCAGCTTTTCCAGCGCGCGTGCCGCGGCGCGCGGCGGCAGCTCGGGGAACACGCAGAGCACCTTCTCGGCGAGCCAGCCATTGAACTTCGCGGCGAGATCGTCTTCGTCCAGCAAAATCGCGTAGGGGTCGCCAAGCGCCGCAATCATCGCGTTGGCGATCATGTTCTTGCCTGCGCCTGGCCCAGACTGCAGCACCAGGCACCAATTGAACTTGCGGCCCGGGTACTGCACCAGCGCGGCCAGCGCGCTGAGCACGATCGTCGAGTCGTCCCCCACGGGGAACAACTTGCCGATATGGTCGACCATCAGCGACGCGTCGCCGGGCCGGCGCGCTGCGACGTCGCGGTATGTATTGACCCGCTTCAGGCCACCCTCGTCCACGATCGCCCCGAAGGGGTGCTCAGGACGAAAGCAGGTGGACTCGGCGCGCGGGAACGTCACGTCTTGGTTTTCCGTGAAGGCCTCCCACGCGTTGGCGGTAGTCTTGTTGCGCTCGCCGCCCAGCGCGAAGATGCTGCCGCCGTGCAGAGCTCGGAACTGATCGGGCCCAAGCAGCATCCCCCGCGGCGTGAGGATGCGATGCTGGTCGAGGACGTAGCAGTGACCAGCGAACAGGCTCAGCTGCTGCTCGCGAGTGACGAATGCTGTGGACGTCGCGTCCGCGACGACTGCCTGCGGCAGCGAAACACCTGCACCTTGGTGCGGGACTTGCACCTCGGTCGGCGCGGCCAAGGAGTGCTGCCCCAGCAGCTCCGCCCGCGCGAGCGCCGAACTGGACTTAGCCTTGTAGCACCCCTGCCCCGCCGCGGCGCGTGCGAGCGTCCGGGCCAGATAGTCTTCCCGTTCCCACTTGTCGCGAGCCAGGCCGCTCATGCGAGCGATGCGGACAACTTGCGCGGCGTTGTGCCCCGCGGCCCACATGAGATCGTTGAATAGCGCTTGATCGGCGCCAGAGTGGTCTAGGCCGCCGTCCTTGTTCGGGTAGTAGCGGGCGAGCACTGTCGAGTCGCCCTTCATGAGCTCGGCGAACGTGGCCTTGTGCCCTGCAGCGCGAGCGATGTTGCTGATGCTTGAGCACAGACGTACCACCTCGTCGTCGCTCAGGGGCGGTCCGACCCAGTCGGGGTGCCGGTACTCGGCGTCCCAAACCACGTCGCCCGCGGCGACCTTTGCCGGAAAGTAGCGCGCGGCCACGGCGGCGAGGCCGTCACACGGCTGCTCCATCTCGCCGGCGAACGCCTGGCCGAGCGCGACGAAGCGGAGCTCACTGTACAACTCGGTATGGTTCGTCGTGTCCTTGCTCGAGTGTGGCGGCATGCCGCCATGCGGGGCGCGCATCCACAGGTGCAGGCCGCGTCCGGACTGCGACAGCTCCCACGCCACGTGTGGGCCTAGCTGCGCGGCCAGGTCGTGCACGATCTGCGTGTACTCACCCGTGGGGCTCACGCAGTGGTCCACGTCGAGGCACACGAACCCGCAGTCCTTGGTGATGACGAACCCGATCGTGTGCATCGGCCCGAGCCGCGTGGCCAGCGCATGCGCATCGGCCCAGCTGGTCCAGTGCGCCGGCACGTGCGCGTCGGCCACGTTGCCCTGCAGGTCCAGCGGCAGCTTGTCGGTGCGGCCATCGGGCCGCGGCACCAGGCGCACGGCGATGAACTGGCGGAGCGCGGCCAGGGGCGCGAGTGGATGGGCGGTTTGCTGTTTGATGACGACCGTCATACAATTTGCCTGCTTGTTCTACGTCTCTAAGAGCCCCGCCGGTCGCCGTGCGGGGCTCCTTTTTTTTTGGACGCGCCAACCCCACGGGGTCGGCGGCAGCCGCGCGACGATATGGTGGTTGGTTTGGTTTTGATGCGGGACGTGTGACCAGGTCCCGCTCCGGTGCGCAGTCAGTGCGGCTTGAGCGCCGCGGCACGGGCGACCACTTCGTGATCCTCCGCGATCGAGCGAAACACTCCGCCTGCGCCGACCACCACGAACCGACGGCCGCCTTGCATGGCGAGTAGATCGATGCCATCCGTCGTGAGAATCGCCGCAGCTGCGGCCAATTCGCGAGTGGTAGGACGCGTCGGTAGTGGTGGATCTTGGTGACGCATGACCTTGCTCGGTCAGACCGCGACGACTTCGGGAAGCCCGCGCGAGACGCGGCCGCTGAGAACGTGTAGTGCGACGGCATGCCGCACCGGCGGAACCTCGGACAGTCGTTGTCCCAGAGCCCTGAGGTCGCGCATCGCCGCGCGCGTGATTTCGGCAAGCTGGTCGGTCATGAGGCGCAAGAGCCCGTCCAGCGTCTCGTGCGCCTTGCTCAGCGCGATGTTGGTCAGGAGCGGCCACGGCACCAGGTCGTCCGGCAAACGGACGCGCGGCGCAGTGTCGGGCATAGCCCAGGAGCGAACTGCGCCGGCCGGCGCCTCTCCGGCCTCGATTTGCTTGGCGACATGCGCCAGGTGGTGAGCGAGGAGCGGGAGGTCGCCCTCCGCGTTCGACACGGCGAGACAGGCAGCGGCAATGAGTAGCGTTTCGGACGCCTTCGTGATGGTGTGGTGGTCGTGCATGAGTGTTCCTATGCTCGACGCGCAGGGCTCCGCCGGGGCGGGCGCGCGGTGCGTCGCGGGGTGGTGGTTGGTTGGGATCGCTGGGCATGAAGCCGGCCAGCAGCGGCGAGTGCGAAGGCTCAGCCGGCGCGGGCTGTCGCGGCCACGTATGCGGCAGGTTCGCCGAGCGCAAGCGGCGCCGGCGCGCCCTGGGACCTGGGCAAAGGCCGCTCGCCATCGACCACATCGAGCGTGGGCGCCAGGAAGACCCGCAGCAGACGTTCAGCGTGGCTCCGCGGCTCGCTCACGACACTGCGTTCGCACGCGGCAACGTAGAAGCGGATCGAGTAGAGGCCGGCGACCATGACGAGGGTCAGGCGTGCGGCGCCTGCGCGCGTGCGGCTTGAAGGCGACGGACCAGGGCGCGGATCTCGTCGTCGCTCCTGCCAGCGATGCGGGCCGCATTGACGGCCTCGATCTCGCGCACCGGCACGGCGCTCGCGCGCGCCGAGATCTTGATCAGCGGCGGCAACAGCCCGTCCTTGACCTTGGCGTAGAACGCGGCACGTGAGTCCGCGGTGAGAGTGCGAGCGTCGTGCACCCGAAGGAGTGCGTGCTGGGCTTGCATGGTAATGATCTCCTGTTCCGATCCGGGGACATCCCTAGACCGTGGCCCGGAGCATAGGGTTTCCACTCACCGCGCCGCAAGATGCTCGACCGGCTTGACTTTCACGCCGAGCGGGCAAATGACGAATTCGTCAACGTGGCCGCCTATGGAAATAGAGGGACGTGGCCAGCGTGAACCGTCAATTGGGGTTTGTGTAAAGTTTTGTATTCCGACAATCTCTATCGGACTTTACCGTGCGCACGGGGCTGGGTGCGTTGGTGCGTCTCAGCTTGCGCGAAACGGTCACCGAACGGTCACCAGAGAAGTGAAGCCGGGGCAGAAAATCAAAAGGGTTAGCCCCTTTCGAGAGCTAACCCTATGATTTCATTGGTCGGGGCGGCGGGATTCGAACTCGCGACCCCTTGCACCCCATGCAAGTGCGCTACCAGGCTGCGCTACGCCCCGAC
>FTDG01004018.1_pt1 | contig 46214 bp, 43 predicted proteins | sample 1639751 | NCBI WGS metagenome assembly FTDG01 (sample SAMEA3914869, study PRJEB12502) | metagenome | biome: forest; material: soil | place: USA | collected 2012-03-12 | depth 0.1 m
ACGTGCCCTGGCCGTCGCCGCTGCTGATCCCGCAGTGGCGCACCGAGGCGGCGCTGCGCGGCCGGCTCGCGGCGCTCGGCGGGCGGATCGAGTACGCGACCGCGCTGACCGCCGTCGAGGCGCGCGCCGACACCGAGGGCGTGCGGGCCACGCTCGCGCACGCGGGTCGCGACGAGTCGGTCGACGTCGCCTGGCTGGTCGGCTGCGACGGCGGCCGCAGCACCGTGCGGCACGCCGCGCAGCTGCACTTCGTCGGCGAGACGCACGAGGAGCTGCGCATGCTCGTCGGCGACATGCGCGTCGACGGCGTGGATCGCGACCACTGGCACGTCTGGCGGCCGGCCGGTGGCGGCTTCATGTCGCTCGCGCCGCTCGCGGGCACCGACGCGTTCCAGGCCCAGATCGCCATCGGCCCGAAGACGCCCGATGCGACCACGCTCGAGAACTTCCAGCGGCTGGTCGACCACTACACCGGCCGCACCGACATCCGCCTGTCGGCGCCGACGTGGACGTCGCTGTGGCGCGCGAACGTCCGCATGGTCGATCGCTACCGCGCCGGACGCGTGCTCGTCGCCGGCGACGCGGCGCACGTCCACACGCCCGCCGGCGGCCAGGGCATGAACACCGGCATCCAGGACGCGTTCAACCTCGGCTGGAAGCTCGCGGCGGTGCAGCGCGGCGCCGACGAAGCCCTGCTCGACACCTACGAGGCCGAGCGGCTGCCGGTCGCGCGCCACGTGCTCGAGCTGTCGACGCGCCTGGCGGCCGGCGCCGTCCTGTCGTCGACCAGCGGCATGGTCGCGCGCGATGAGGACACCTTCCAGCTCGGCATCCACTACCGCGAGTCGCCGCTGTCGCACGAGCGGCGCGCGGCGCCTGGGCGCGTGCGCGCCGGCGATCGCGCGCCCGACGCGCCCGCGCTGCGCGATCGCGACGGCCGGTCGTCGAGGTTGTTCGACCTCTTGCGCGGCCCGCGCGCCACGCTGCTCGCGTTCGGCGAGGCCTGGCGGCCGCTCGTCGACGCGGCCCTCGCCGGCACGGGCGACGAGCTGCGCGCCGTGTGCATCGTTCGCCCCGGGGCCGCCACGCACGCCCACGGCGCGATCCGCACGCTGGAGGATGTCGACGGCCACGCCACCGCCGCCTGGGAACCCGGCGCAGGCGCGCTGTTCGCGGTGCGGCCGGACAGCGTCGTCGGCTTCGCGACCGACCGGCCCGACACCGAGGCGCTCATGCGGTGGCTGCGCGACGCGGGCCTCGCGCGCTGAACCCCGTAGCGCTCGGCGGCGCGATGCAGAATGCCGGCCATGCCCAAGCGCTCCCCCATCGCGATGGCCGGCCTCGCGCTGGCCGTCGTCCTCGCCCTCCTCGCCGCTGCGGCGGCCGTGTCCTGGCACCACGGCCGCGATACCTTGTGGCGTATCGTCGACGACCGCTGCGTCCCCGCGGCGATGAAGGGATCGCCGTCACCCTGCGTCGAGGTGTCGCTGGCGCGCGGACGTGATGCGGGCGACCTCGTCCTCAAGGATCGCAACGGCGTGCTGCAGTTCCTGCTGATGCCGACGGCGCGCGTCACCGGCATCGAGGATCCGCGCCTGCTGCGGCCGGACGCGCCGCCCTACTTCGCCGATGCGTGGCGTGCGCGCCGCTGGATGGAGGCGCGGCACGGCGGCCCCATTCCGGCCGACGACGTCGCCATCGCGCTCAACTCGGCGTGGTCGCGCAGCCAGGATCAGCTGCACCTGCACGTGTCGTGCGTCCGCGCCGGCCTGAAGGCGCGGCTGGCGCCGATGGAAGGCGTCGTCGGCGATCGCTGGACGACCTTGCCGGGCGGCTGGAACGGTCACCCGTACGTGGTGCGGCGCGTCGTCGCCGACTCGCTCGATGGCGTGGATCCGATCCGCGACGTCGCGACCAACGTCCCGCATGCGGGCGAGCACATGGGACGCGAGTCCGTCGCGGTCGTCGGCGCGCGCTTCGCGGGCGATCGCGCGGGCTTCTGGTTGTTGGCGTCGCCTGTCGCGCCGCTGTCCGGATGGCTCGGCGGCATCGAAGGCGACGTTCAGGATCACGGCTGCGCCGTGCTTCGCTGAACCCTGAACCGCGAGACGCTGACGACCGCCCCGAACGTCGCGAAACCACACGCCAGATCGAGGCACGCGATCGTCGGCCGCGCGTGCTCGAGCGCGAACACCACCGCGACCAGCGCCGAGCCGAGACACCAGCCCGAGATGCGCGCGAGCGCCAGCATGCCGCCCGCCGCGCCCGAGCGGCGCACCGGGCCGGCGGTCATGATCGTCGTGTTGTTGGGCGTCTGGAAGAAGCCGAAGCCGATGCCGCACAAGGCCATGCGCCAGGCGACGTCGAGCGCGGACGGCGCCGCCGGCATCGCGGCCAGCAGCGCGAGTCCGACGGCGAGCGCGGCCAGGCCGAGGCTGCCCAGCAGCGCGGCCGGATGCTTCGCCGTGAGCCGGCCGGCGATCGGCGCGGCCACGACCACCAACAGCGGCCACGGCGTCACGAGCAGCCCGGTCTCGACCGGCGAACGATGCTGCACCGTCTGGAACAGGAACGGCAACGACACGTAGGCCAGGATCTGCGCCGAGTACGAGCACACCGACGTGACGACCGACAGCGAGAACAGCGGGATGCGCAGCAGGTCGAGCGGCACGAGCGGCGCGGCCTGCTTCGCTTGATGCGCGACCAGCGCGACCATCGTCGCGAGGCCGGCCGCGATCTCGATCGCCGCCGTGCGCGCGTGCAGCCCGAGGGTGTCGACGCCGACCACGACCAGGCCGAGCGACAGCGCGCTCAGCAGCGCGCCGCCCCGGTCGAAGCGACGAGCCTGCGGTTCGTCGGGCGGCGCGTTGCGGAAGAAGGCGATGGCCGCGACCGCGCAGATCGGCACGTTGACGAGGAACAGCCACGGCCAGCGCGCGACGGACAGGATCGCCGCGGCGACCGACGGCCCCGCCGCGCCCGAGAAGGCGACCGTGAGCGCGACCAGCGCGAGCCCGCTGCCCATGCGCGCCGGGGGCTGGATGCGGCGGATGATCGCCGGCGCGATGGCGGCCGTGAGCGCGCCGGCCGCCCCTTGCAGGAAGCGGAAGCCCACCAGCCAGCCGAGCGCGCCGGCGAGCGCGCACGCGAGCGAGGTCAATCCGAACAGCAGCAGCCCGACGCCATACACGCGTCGCAAGCCGCGGATCTCGCCGAGCGCCGCGGCGGGCAACAGGCACAACGCCGCGCCGAGCTGGAACGCGTTGACGACCCAGACGGTCGCGGCCTCCGGGGCGCCGAGCTCGGTCGCGATCGTCGGCAACGCGATGTTGGCGATGGCGCTGTCGAGGCTGGCCATCGCGACGCCCGCGAGCAGCGCGAACATGACCCAGCGGCGCGCCGGCGTGGAGAGCCCCGGGTCCGCGGGCGAGGACACGGACAAGGAGGAAGACGACGGCGGGACGATGGACGGGTTCACGCGGGGGCTTTGCAAGCGAGGCGCGCGGCAGGCGCTTCGCGACGATGACGGAGAGGGGAGACGGCGGCGGGCGCGCGACACGGCAAGCGCACGTCGGCACGGCGTGCGCGACGGTACCGCGAGACGGGAGACCGAGGAGCGCGAGCGGGAATGCGTCGGATCGATACGGGAACACGTATTGCCGGAACGTCTCGTTACCAATCCGGCGTACGACTTCACGCGCGCCGCCCCTTTCGACAACCAACCGGACACCCGAGACATGACCGACACACTGCTGGCAAGCGACCTACGAGCGGGGATGCAGGCGCGACCCCGCGACCTGGCCGCCGACGACACCCTTTCCGGGCGACACCACGCCACCGGCGTCTCCTGGGCGGCCATCCTGGCGGGCGCGACCGGTGCCGCGGCGCTGTCGCTGATCCTGCTGATCCTGGGCGTGGGGCTGGGCCTGTCGTCCGTCTCGCCGTTCGCGGGTAGCGGCGCGAGCGCGACGACGTTCGGCGTGTCGACCATCGTGTGGCTGACGTTCACGCAGCTCGCGGCGTCGGGCATCGGCGGCTACCTCGCCGGGCGCCTGCGCACGCGCTGGGTGTCGACGCACACGGACGAGGTCTACTTCCGCGACACCGCGCACGGCTTTCTCGCGTGGGCGATCGCGACGCTGGTCACGGCCGCCACGCTGACGTCGGCCATCGGCGCGATCGTGGGCACCGGCGCGAACGCCGCGGGCGCCGTCGCCGGCGGAGCGGCGACGACCGCCGCCGCCGCGGCGCCGGCTGCAGCGGGTGCGATGAAATCGGATGCGCCGAATCCGGGCAACGGCTACTTCGTCGACAGCCTGTTCCGCAAGGACGCATCGGCACCGGCCACGGCGGCGTCGGCCCCCGTCGGCAACACCGGAAGCACGGGCGACAGCGCGCCGATGGGCGCCGAAGCCGGCCGCATCTTCGCCAACGGACTCGAAGCCGGCGCGCTGCCGCCGGAGGACGTCCACTACCTCGGCGCGCAAGTCGCGCAACGCACGGGCCTGTCGCAGGCCGATGCCGAGAAGCGCGTCACCGACGGCTTCGCGCGCATGAAGGCCAAGGCCGACCAGGCCAAGGCAGATGCCAAGGAAGCCGCCGACAAGGCGCGCAAGGCCTCCGCCTACGCCGCCATGTGGCTGTTCATCTCGTTGCTGATCGGTGCCTTCGTCGCGAGCTTCTCCGCGACCTTCGGCGGCCGCCAGCGCGACCTCGTCTGATTTCGATTCCAGGAGACTTCCATGCGTTCACTGCTGCTGCTGTTCCTCGGGGTGCCCATCCCCATCATCATCCTCATCGCCCTGTTTTCCCACTGACCCGCACTGAACGGAGCCACCACCATGGTCACTGCCACCAAGAAGTCCGCGCCGAAGACGGCGTCGAAGTCGCCCGCGCGCAAGGCGCCTGCCAAGTCGTCGACCCGCGCCACGGCCGCGGCCGGCCCCGACGCGATCGCCCTGCTGAAGGCCGACCACAAGCGCGTCAGCGCGCTCTACGCCCAATACGAGACCACGCGCTCGGCGTCGAAGAAGAAGGCCATCGTCGCCAGCATCTGCCTGGAGCTGTCCGTCCACGCGCAGGTGGAAGAGGAGATCTTCTATCCTGCGGTCAAGGCCGCGCTCAAGGACAAGGAGCTCGTGCCCGAAGCGACGGTGGAGCACGCCTCCTTGAAGGAGCTGATCGCGCAAGTCAAGGACAAGGAGCCTGACGGCGAGATGTTCGACGCGAAGATCCAGGTGATGTCGGAGTACACGAAGCATCACGTGAAGGAGGAACAGAACGAGATGTTCCCCAAGGCGCGCAAGACGAAGCTCGACATGAACGAGCTGGGCGCGCGCATGGCCGCGCGCAAGGAAGAACTGATGGCGTCGCCCGGGTTGCTGGACGCGCCGCCGGCTCTCGCGTCGCCGGCGCTTGCGAGCGTCTGAGCTTCTTCGCGCCTTCGGGCGAACGACCGGCGCCGCGTGACGGCGCCGGTTTTCATTTCGGAAAAAAGGAAATCAGCCGGCGACGCTCGCACCGCTGGCCGCGGACTTCGCGCGATGCGCATGGTGACGATGCGCCGCGGACGAGGCCGAGCCCTCGGCGTGGTGCGCGGCGCGCTTGGCGTCGCGCTCGGCGCTCGGGCCGGTACGCACCAGCGTGCCCGTGTCGGCGTTGGAGGCGGCCTTGTCCTGGGCGCGCGCGGCGGTCGAGGCGCTGACGCCCACGCCGCGGGCCGCGGGCGCGGACGCCGCGTCCTGCGCCATTGCGCAGACGGCCATCGAGCAGAGGACGGCCGCGAAGGCGGCACGTGCGAGGGAGTTCGTTGTCATGAGAGCTTTCGTTCGTTGTGGGAGGGCCGCGCATGCGGACGCGGACAGCGGGCAAGCGAAGCGCCCAGCCATTCGAACGAATGCCCGTCGATAGTTTGCCCCCACTGGAAAAACGCGCGGAGAATCACGCGCCTGTCCTCTCCCGCTGTCCACGATGCCCGCTCTGGCGACCTTCGCAACGGATTGCCGACACCGGTTCGGCGGCTTGGCCCTGGCGGTGCTGGTCGCGACCCTGCCCGGGGCGAACGCCCAGGCTCCGGCGTTGGAAGAGACGGTCGAAGCCGCCTACCTGTACAAGTTTCCCGGCTTCGTGGACTGGCCTTCCGACGCCTTCAAGTCCCCCGCGTCGCCCATCGTCATCGGGCTGGCCGGCGCGCCCAAGGTGCTTGACGAGCTGGCCAGGATCTCGCGCGGACGGCTCGTGCTGGGGCGGCCCGTCGAGACACGGGCGATCGTTGGCGGCGAGCTGCCGCGGGACCTGAACGTGTTGTTCATCGGACGAGGCGCGTCGGCGGACGTCGGCCGCCTCGTCGCGGAGGCGCGACGCGCGCACTGGCTCGTCGTGACCGATCTTCCCGACGGTTTGAAGGACGGCGCGGCCCTCGACTTCGTCGAGATCGACGGACGCCTGCGCTTCGAAGCCTCGCCGCCCGCGGCGCAACAGGCCGGCATCAAGCTGAGCTCGAAGTTGCTGAGCGTGGCGGCCAAGGTCGTCGAGGAAACGCCATGAGACGGGACACGCTCCGCTCACGGTTGACCCGGACGTTCATGCTGACCGCGTTGGCCGCGCTGGCGGTGAATGCCTGCCTCATCGTCGCCTACGAATTCAATCGCTATCGCGAGCAGGCGGTCGACGAGTTGCACACGCAGGAGATCATCCTCGCCAAGGCGCTGGTGCCCTCGCTCGTGTTCAACGATCCCGATGCCGCCGCGCAGCAGTTGTCCTCGCTCGCCGGGCGCCATGACGTGCGCGTCGCCGTCGTCTTCAGCGCCAGCGGCCGCCCGTTCGCGCAATACCGCGTCGATGCGGGCGACGCCGCCGCCGCGCCGACGCAGAATCCGTTGCCCGCGCTGGGCAGCCGCTTCTCTGGCGACGACCTCGAGCTCGCCTACGACATCCATCACGACGGCGAACGGGTCGGCACGCTGTACCTGCGCGCCGAGCACGACGTGCTGGCGCGGATCAGCAGCTACGTCGCGATCCAGGCGCTCGTCATGGCGCTGTCGCTGGGCCTCGCGCTGCTCGTGTTCGGGCGCGTGCAGGGCCGAATCACCGCGCCGATCGCCCGCATCGCGCGCGTCGCCCATGACGTGATGGCCGAACGCGACTGGCGCCTGCGCGCGCCCGCCGCCGACATGCAGGAGATCACCGCGCTGGTGGACGCCTTCAACGGGATGCTGGCCGAGATGGAGTCGAACTCGGCGGAGCTCGGCCACGAGGTCGCCGAGCGCCAGCGCGCGGAGGACGGCCTGCGGGCCGCCGACCGGCGCAAGGACGAGTTCCTGGCGACGCTCGCGCACGAGATCCGCAACCCGCTGGCGCCGATGATGAATGCGCTCTCGCTGCTGCGCCGCGACGAGCTGTCCGCGCCCGTGCGCGAGAAGGCGCTCGGGATCCTCGACCGCCAGCTCCGCCACGTCGTGCGCCTCATCGACGACCTGCTCGACGTCTCGCGCATCACGACGGGCAAGCTGTCGCTGCAGATGGCGCACGTCGACCTGCACCAGGTGCTGCGCTCGGCGCTCGAGCTGATCGAGCCGACGGCGCGCGCGCGCCGCCTGCAGCTCGACGCGACGATCCCCGCGACCGCCTGCTGGCTGATCGGCGACGCCGCCAGGCTGCTCCAGGTCTTCTCGAACCTGCTGAGCAACGCCTGTCGCTACACGCCCGAAGGCGGCCGCATCGACGTGCAGGTCGACGGCCGCGGCCACGAGGCGCGCATCGACATCCGGGATACGGGTGTCGGTATCGACCCGGCGATGCAGGAACGCGTCTTCGACCTGTTCGAACAAGGCGACAAGAGCCTCGAGCGCGGCAACACCGGCCTGGGGATCGGCCTGACGCTGGCGCGCCAGCTCGTGCTCCTGCATGGCGGCTCGATCGGCGTGGCGAGCGACGGTATCGGACGCGGTGCGACGTTCACCGTGCGCCTGCCCGTCGCCGCCGTGACGCCGCAGCCGGTCGCGGCGCCCGCCGCGAAACAGGCGGCGCCCTCCCGCGTGCGGGCGCGCGTGCTCGTGGCGGACGACAACGTCGATTTCGCCGTGAGCCTGCAAGCTGCGCTCGAAGCGGCGGGCGTCGACGTGCACACCGTCGCGGACGGGCTGGCCGCGCTGTCGCTCGCCCGGACGATGCCTTTCGACGTCGCGATCCTGGACATCGGCATGCCCGGCCTCAACGGCTACGACCTGGCGCGCGCGTTGCGCGGCGACCCCGCCACGGCGGTCGTCGTCCTCTTCGCCGTCAGCGGCTGGGGCCAGGCCAGCGACAAGGACCTGGCGAGCAAGGCCGGCTTCGACCAGCACTTCGTCAAGCCGGTGCCGCCGGACGTCCTGCTCGAGGCGATCACCGCCGCGGTCGGCACGAAAGAAACATGAACGCACGCGTGGGAGCAACAATGATTCGAACGATCCGCCGACTCGGCACCACCGGCCTGGCCCTCGCCGGCCTGGCAGGCGCCGCGACCGCGAGCGAGCCGCCGGCAACGCCCGAGGCGGCCGACCTCGGCGAGCTGAGCCTCGAAGAACTGGGCCGCATTCCGGTCACGTCGGTCACGGGCCGTCCGCAATCGGTGCAGGAAGCCGCGGCCTCGATCTTCGTCATCACGGCCGACGACATCCGCCGCTCCTCGGCGACGAGCCTGCCCGAGGCCCTGCGTCTCGCGCCCAACCTCCAGGTCGCGCGCGTCGACGCCACCCAGTACGCCATCAGCGCGCGCGGGTTCAACAACGCGATCGGCAACAAGCTGCTGGTCATGATCGACGGCCGCACGGTCTATTCGCCGCTCTTCTCCGGCGTGTTCTGGGACGCGCAGCAGGTGCCGCTCGCCGACGTCGAGCGCATCGAGGTGATCAGCGGCGCCGGCGGCACGCTGTGGGGCGCGAACGCGGTCAACGGCGTGATCAACGTCATCACGCGCTCGGCCCGCGAGACGTCGGGCGTGCTCGTCGCCGCGCACGACGGCTCCACGGGCAACGAGGCGACGGTGCGCTACGGCGGCCGCTTCGACGGCGGCGGCTGGCGCGTGTACGCCATGCAGTCCGACCGGCACCACACGACGCTGGCCTCCGGCGCGGCGGTCGACGACCACCAGGATCGCCAGCAGGCGGGCTTCCGCACGGACTGGCACGCGTCGTCCGACGAGGTGACCCTGCAAGGCGACCTGTACCAGTCCGGCGGCGACGGCACGACGCCGACGGCGGCCGACATGTCCGGCGCGAACCTGCTCGCGCGCTGGCGCCACGATGACAGCGGCGGCGGCAACTGGCAGTTGCAGGCCTGGTTCGACCAGGCGAGCCGCGACGACGCCCTCGAATTCCACGACCACGTGCGCACGCTCGACCTGCAGTTCAACCACGCGCCGGCCTTCGGGCCCGACCATCGCTTCATCTGGGGCTTCGGCTACCGCCATGCGATCGACGAAACCGACCCGGCGCTCGTCGTCGGCTTCGATCCGCGCACGCAGGCGCTGCACTGGATCAACGTCTTCGCGCAGGAAGACTTCCGCGCCGGCGAACGACTGCGGCTCACGGCGGGCGCCAAGGTCGAGACCAACGTCTACACCGGCGCCGAGTTCCTGCCCACGTTGCGCGCGACCTGGGATCTCGGCGGACTCGGGTCGCTGTGGGGCTCGGCCTCCCGCGCCGTACGCGCGCCGGCACGGCTGGATCGCGACGTCCAGATCCCGGCCAACCCGCCCTTCCTGATCGACCGCGGCGCGGACTTCCAGTCGGAGGTCGCCAACGTCTACGAGATCGGGCTGCGCGGCCAGCAGGCGTCGGGGTTCGGCTATTCGGTCACCGCCTTCCATCACGACTACAGCCGCCTGCGCGCCGGCCACGCCGCGCCGACGCCGGTCGAGAACCTGGCCTCGGGCGGCCTCACGGGGATGGAGTCCTGGGGCAACGTCGACATCACCCGCGACTGGCGCCTGGCATTCGGCTGGACGGAACTGCGCGAAGCGCTGCGGGCCGCGCCGAGCGCCGGGCTCGACTCGGTCAGCAACCTCGGCGACGACCCGCGCCGCCAGGTCTCCCTGCGTTCCACGATGCGGCCGGCACAGGACGTCGACGTCGACCTGACGCTGCGGCACGTGGCGTCGCTGCCGTCGCCCGCGGTGCCGTCGTACACCGTCCTCGATGCGCGGGTCGGCTGGGCCGTGCGGCGCGACCTGGAGATCAGTCTCGTCGCCCAGGAGCTCGGCAAGCGGCACGTCGAGTTCGATCCCGCCAGCGCCAGTCGCTTCGGGCCGATGGCGTTCGTGAAGCTCGAGTGGCGCACGCCTTGAACCGAGGGCACCCGTCGATGCCGTCGCGCGCGACCGCCGACGGTCATGGCGTGAGCTTGCGAATCCATTTGCGGACGAGTTCGCGCCCGGCGCCTTCGATGTTCAGCCACACGCCGCCGTAGACGAGATCCAGCCCGCTGACCGTGACGTGGGCCGTCTTGAACGAGCCCGTGACCGTCGCGAAGCGCGACGGCGTGTTGATGTCGGGCACGGCGACCGCCACGCGCAACGTGGTGTGCGACGAGATCGGCCGCTGGCTGACGAGCCCGAGCCCGGTCTCGCTGATGTCGCGCACCTGCATCGGCACGACCTGCCCGTCGGGCTGGAGCACGCGCGCGGCCCATTTCACCCGCACCCGCGCCTCCTTGCGCGCCTCGACGCCGTCGGGACGCCCGCTCTTCGGCGCGGCAGGGGTCGGCGTCGGCGCGGGCGCGGGCGCCAGGTCGAAGAGATCGTCGAAGTCGTCCGGGGTTTGCATGGCGGAGGTCGCACCGGGAAAAAGCGTCGCGGCAAACGGGGCAAGGCCGCGGCCCGGAAATTCCGAATCTAGACCTTTTGCCTCGACGTGCGCAACGAGGTCGTTCGACCGACGCGCCGCATTCCAGGTGGCGTCCGCAGCGCCCTGTCGCGCAGTGGCGCTCGACGGCATGCGCCGGCCATCGAATATCGATGCGCCCTTTCCTTCGTTCGCCGTCCGCCGCGCACTTTGTAAGCTGGACGCAGCCCAGGCCGATCCGGCTTGGCCAAGAACACGAACACGCCCACAGCGACTCCATGACGGTGCTTCCGACCCCTCTCGCCGCCTTCATCGCCACGCCCTCGATCCGGCGCCTGCTGGACGCCGTGCGCAAGCCGTCCTTCTACGCCTGGGACGAATCGGACGCCCGGCGCCTGCGCTGCGCGGACTGCGGACAGCGCTGGGAACCCGTCCCTCGCGACGACGACGCCGGGAGCGCGGTGACGACCTGGTCGGCTCGCACGCCGCTCGTCCGGGCGGACTGTCGCTGCCATCGGGCGACGATGCCGCGTTGATTTGATCTACCGGGCTTCGCGCTTCGTGTGCGAATCGCCGACCCCGGCGTGAACGACCGCGGATGAATCGAGTGCGCACAGGGCGCGTGACGCGAGACGCTTAGGCTTCCCCCATGCGCAACAAGCGCTGGACGAGCACGCGCGCTTCGTCCGCCGCCATCGCGCCGGCCTGGTGCAGCAGCTGCATCTCGGCCGCCATGTCGTCGCGCCTGACCAGGCCCATCGCCCACCGGTCGAACTGGCGACGCGAGATCGGCTCCTCCAGGATGACACGGATCAGCCGATGGCGCGGGTTGCGCCCGATGCGCGCCATCACGTCCAGGATCGCCTCGGGACGCCCCTCGAGCACCTGCGCGAAATGACCGTCGCTCTGCGCCAGCATGCCGGTCACGTCCAGGCGCCGATTGATCACCTGCGCCGCGCCCAGGATGACCTGGATGTCGACGACGGAGACCGGGGTGACGATCTCGCTGACGTAGAAGATCCTCGCCAGGGGCGGGGTCGTGATCGATCGGTCGGTCATCGTGGGGTGTGCCGGTGATGGGTCTTGAAGAAGCCGTCGTCGAGCGAAGACGTGGGCATGGGGACCTCGCCTTTCGGTGAAGGGGTCGTCATGCCGGCCGAAGCGCGCCGCATCCGCAGAGACAGGCAGCAAGACGCAATCCCGATTCCGGCGCCGGCGCCGGGCCCCGGCCTCGGCCTCGGAACAAGGCTTGCCGAGGCTTGTCGGTCATGTTCGATGCATCCGACATTCTCGACGCACTGCAATGGCCCGCCATGGCGGTGACCATCGCAGCGGCATGGCTCGTCGGATCGACCAAGTCGTCGCGGCGCCAACTGGGCTTCTGGCTCTTTCTTGCCAGCAACGCGTTGTGGATCGCCTGGGGATGCCACGCCGCGGCGTGGGCGCTCGTCGTGCTGCAGGTCGGCCTCGCGACGACGAACATCCGCGGATGCGCCAAGGCCGCGCCTGCCGATGACCGTGGCTGAAGCACCAGGCCGGGGCATGGCGCTTGCCTTTCGACGGGCCATGCCTCCACCCCCCATCACCAAGACCCCGTCATGACAGAAGAAGACAACGATCCCGATCGACCGCGACAGCCTTGCCGGGCCGACGGGCCGCTCGAGCTTCGCGTGTGGGGCGCGACGGACGAGCAACTCGCCGCGGGTCTCGCCGCGGCGCGCGACGTCCTCGCCGCTCGCGGCGTCTCGGCAGGCCGTGCGCTCGTCTGCCATTCGGCCGTCGCGGCGCACGAGCTGGATCCCTCGCTGCCGGAGCCCGACGCCGGCGTCCGCGCCGATGCGGGGGCCTGCCGCGAAGCCTTCGTCGCGGCCATCGAGGCTGCGGGCGGGGCACTCGACTCGACCGACGCGCTGGCCTTCGCGCAAGGCCCCGACGACCATTTGCTGTGGGACGCGCTGCCCACCTTGCACGCCTGGCGAATCAAGAACGACTCGCCATTCCTCGGCGCCCAGCGTCTGGGCCAACCTCAACGGACTTCGACATGAAACTTCCCGCCTTGCTGTCTTCCTTTTTCATCGGTGCCGTCGCGAGTGCCCGGTCGATGACGCCCATGGCCACGATCGCCGCCGCTCGCATCGCGGGTCGGCGAACGCCCGGGGCACTGGTCCTTCTCGACCGCCCGCTCGTCAAGTTCGGCGCGCTGGCCATGGGGGTCGGCGAACTGTTCGGCGACAAGATGAAGTCCGCGCCCGACCGCACCGTTTTTCTCGGGCTGTTGGCGCGCACCCTGAGCGCCGGGATCGCCGGCGCGGCCTTGGCGCCGACAGGCCGCGAGCGCGCCGGCGCCGGAGTCGCCGTGGCCGCCGCCGTGCCGCTCGCCTACGCGACGCTTGCCGGCCGCAAACGCGCCATGGCGGCGATCGGCCAGACCCGCAGCGGGCTGATCGAAGACGCATTGATCGTGGCGGCCGGCGCGGCGATCGTCGCGCTGGCGACGAGGTCGACGCGCCGCTGAGCGCCGCCTTGCAAAGAAGTTGCGGGGCCGCCGCCGAAGGCACTCCCCTTGCCGGATTCCATCGTCCACGAATCCGTGGCGCATCCACCAACAGGAGCATTCGACATGAAACCCATCACCCAACTCATGACCATCGCCATCGCGGCCCTCGGCGTCGCCGGCGGCGCGGCCCTGGCGCAGACCGATTCCAGCAACACCACGGCCACCAGCACGCCGCAGGCCGCGACCGTCAACAACACCGGCGACTTGTCGGCGAACACGACGGACGCCACGCGCGCGAACAACGCCAACACGCCGTCGACGACGCAGGATTCGACGACCGGCTCGACGTCCTCCACCGACGTCAGCAGCACGCCGCGTCAAGACCGGAATTGAGCACCCTCGCGGATCGATCCACGCCGCATCGCGCGGCGTGATCGTCAGCGCTGCGTACGGCTGCCCGGACATCGCAGCGGTACCGCTGGCTCCGACAAGCCGCCATGCGAGCGCAGCGGCACGTCGAGCGCGCTCGGGTCGTGGCGATCGGGCGTCGCGCCGAAGACTCGACTCGCCGATGCGATCGGGCGGCAGCTCGAACCGCTCGCCGGGCCGCGACGGCGTCAGCACGGGATCGACACTGCGCCTCGGCGAACGCCCGTGACAAGCGCACGGTCGGTGACAAAAACATCATCGGGAGACGCGGGCAATCGCGCGTCCTGCGCCAACGGACGGTTGCTCGTCTTGCAGCAGTTGGAGCAAGGTCGAATGCAGTGAGCCGCCCGGCACGCCGTCCGAGCCGAACAGGCGCCGCTGCACCTCGATGGCCAACGGAAACGCCTGGCGCAGGACCCGCAGGCCCGCGGCGGTCGGCGCGACGCGCTTCGCGCGCGGATCGCTCGAGTGCGCTCGTCGCGCCACAAATCCCTTGTCTTCCAACGCCTTGAGCATGTACGAGACCTGCATCGGCTGGATGTCGCCCGCACGCGCCAGCTGGGACTGCGTCACCAGCTCGCTCGACTGGCTCAGCCAGGCGCACAGCGCCAAGGTCTGGAACTGGAGGTGCGTCAGGTTCACCGACGCGAGTTCGCGTTCGAGTTCCCGCTGGTACCGATGCACGAGACGCCATAACACGAAGCCGATCGCGTTCTCCGGCGCGCCCAGCGACGCCGTCTCGAACAGCGTCCTCGCCGAGAGTGATCGTTTGCCCATCGGGGAATGGTAGCTCGCAGGCCCTCGCCGGATCGGCGCACTGGCGGCGTGGACTTCTCGAACGCATCGAGACGGCCTCCAGCGAAAGGCATAAGGTCGCAGATAGTAAATACATTGACTAACTCGCCCGCGACCGCGTCCGCGCGGTTGCTCGACCCTGCGGCCATCGTGCCAAGGAGACGACCATGCCCGACCGACATCTCGACATCGCGTTCTGGAACTACGACCGTGCCCAGGCGTTGCGCGACGGCACCGTCAGGATCGAAGGCGTCGACGCGACCTTCCACAACGGCCGCATCGTCACCGACGTGTTCGAGGCGATGGTGAAAGACCGCGCGTACGACGTCTCCGATCTGGGCCTGTCCTATTTCCTGCGCACGATGGATTTCGACGATCCGCCCTTCCTGGCATTGCCCGTCTTCCTGCTTCACATGTTTCGCCACTCGGCCATCTACGTGAACAAGGCGAGCGTGAAGAAGCCGCAGGATCTCGTCGGCAAGCGGATCGGCGAGCTGGCCATGTACGGTCACGACGCCGGCGTCTGGCCCAAGGGCATCCTGTCCGACGAGTTCGGCGTGCGGCCCGAGCAATCGCGCTGGCTGATCGGCGGCATCGACTTTCCCCTGAAGCCGATCGAGTGGCTGCCGCAGCCCCATCCGCCGGGCGTTGAGGTGGTGCAGGCGGGCGCCGATGTCGATCTCGGCGAGCTGTTGTTGTCGGGTGGGATCGACGCGTTGATCTCGGCCGACGCGCCCAAGGCCGTGCTGGACGGAAGCCCGGCGGTCGGACGCCTGTTCGAGAACTATGTCGACGTCGAACGCGACTACTTCCGCCGCACCGGCATCTTCCCGATCATGCATCTGGTGGTGGTCCGCAAGCAGCTCGCCGTCGAGGAACCCGAGGTCGTGAAGGCCGTCTACGAAGGCTTCAAGAAGGCCAAGGCCGTCTGCGAGGAGAACCTGGTCCGCGGCATGACGTTCAACAACATGACGGTGATGGTGCCGTGGCTGTCCGCGCTGATGGCGGACAACCGCGCCCTGCTGGGCGACGACTGGTGGCCCTACGGCATCGCGCGCAATCGGGCCACGCTCGACACCTTCCTGCGCTATCACTTCGAGCAGGGCTTGTCGAAGCGTCGCATGAAGATCGAGGAGGTGTTCGTGCCGTACCTGCTCGAGGACTGAGCCAACGCGGTCCGGCCGCTCTTCGCGATCGATGCATCGCCCCGGCGCCGTCGCTCCCGGGCGCGCTCAGGCCGATGGCGTGGAGGCCTTCGGGTCGATCAGCTTCTGGTGCTTGAGTTCGGCCCAGAAGTCGGCGGGGATCTTCGCCTGCATCGAGTTCCAGTTCTGCTGGACCTGCTCGCCGCTGCGCGCGCCGACGACGAGCGCCACCGCTTCCGACGCGGCGGCCGAGAACTGCAGTGCCGCGGTGCGCAGGTCGACGCCGTGATGCGCGGCGACGGCGCGCAACTGCTCACGCTTGAGGAGCACGTCCGGCGGAATCCTGAAGTTGTCCTTGCCGTAGTTGTAGCGCGGGCTGCCCGAGAGGAAGCCGGCGTTCAGCGACGAGCCGATCACCAGCGAGACGTTCTTCGAACGCACGGCCGGGAACACCTCATGGAGCGCGTTGGCGTGGTCGATCAGCGAGTATTGCCGCGCGCACAGGCAGACGTCGGGATCGGCGTCCTCGATGACCTTGAGGATCGCCATGGGCGTGTTCACGCCCACGCCCCACCCGCGGATGATCCCTTCGTCCCGCATCTTCGACAGCGCCGGAAACGCGCCCTTGCGCGCGATCCGGTACTGCTCCTCCCAGCCGTTCGGGAACCATGCGAAGTCGGGCGACAGGTCGTGCACGAAGGCGACGTCGAGGTGCGACACGCCCAGGCGCTGCAGGCTGTCCTCGATCGACCGGCGCACGCCGTCGGCGCTGTAGTCGATGACGAGGTCGTTGGGCGAATCGGAAAACGGAAAGATCTCCGCGTGCTTGTTGCCCTTCGAGGCCTTGAACAGCTTGCCGACCTTCGACGACAGCACGTAGTCCTCGCGCGGCCGGCCGTGCAGGAAGTGCCCGAAGCGACGCTCCGACAATCCGAAGCCGTACCACGGCGCGACGTCGTAGTAGCGCACGCCCATGGCCCAGGCCGCCTCGAGCGTCGCCTGCGCGTCCTCGTCGGTGTGCTTGGCGAACTCGTTGCCCAGCGGCACGCCACCCAGGCCGAACCTGAATTCGGGCTTGAAGATCTGATGGGCGCGGTTGGTCATGGCACGGGGTCCGATCGGTTGACGTGGGACTGCTCGATCGGCAATCGACAGACCGCACTCACCGCCTGGCGGACTGCGCTACATCAGCTTGTCCAACGTGATCGGCAACTCACGGACGCGCCGGCCCGTCGCGTTGTAGATCGCGTTGGCCACCGCCGCGCCCGTGCCGGTGATGCCGATCTCGCCGACGCCGCGCGCCCCCATCGGCGTGTGCGGGTCGGGGATGTCGTTCCAGATGACGTCGATCTCGGGCACGTCGAGATGCACGGGCACGTGGTACTCGGCCAGGCTCGGATTCATGATGCGGCCGTTGCGCTCGTCGAACTGCGTCTCTTCCATCAACGCGAGGCCCAGCCCCATGATGATGCCGCCACGGAACTGGCTGCGCGCGGTCTTGGCGTTGAGGATGCGGCCGCAGTCGAACGATCCGAGAAACCGGCTCACGCGCGGCTCGCCCGTGATCGCGTTGACGCGCACCTCGCAGAACATCGCGCCCCACGAATGCATCGACCAGTGCTGCGTCTCGAGCGGGGGCGGCGCCGAAGCCTCGACGCGCAGCTCGTCGCGCTTCGCGCGCGCGAGGATCGCGGCGTAGGTCTCGAAGCGCTGCGGCTCGTCGGCCTTGCACAGGCCCGCGTCGCGGCAACGCACGTCGTCGAACTTCAGTCCCTTCAACGGAGAGTCGCCATCGCACAGTTTCAGCAGTTCGCCCACCAGCGCCTTGCACGCCGCCGACACCGATGCCCCGATCGCCGCCGACTGTTGCGACCCGCCCGCCAGCACGGTGCCCGGGAATTTCGAGTCGCCGTAGGCGAAGGTCACGTCGTCCATCGGCAGGCCGAGGCGTTGCGCGGTGACCATCGTCTGCGTGGTGGCCGTGCCCATGCCCATCTCGTGGCCGGCGATCTCGACGGTCGCGTGGCCGTCGCGCGCGAGCGTCAGCCGCGCGGCGCCCCCGGGCATGCGGTAGTACGGATAAGTCGCCGTCGCGCAACCCATGCCGACCAGCCATTCGCCGTCGCGCCGGCTGCGCGGCACGCCACTGCGTTCGCTCCAGCCGAAACGCTGGGCGCCCGCGCGCCAGGCCTCGACGATGTGGCGCGACGAGAGCGGCCGGCCGTTCGTCGGATCCTTCGCCGGCTCGTTGCGGATGCGCAGCTCGATCGGGTCGATGCCGAGTTCGACGGCGAGTTCGTCGATCGCGCACTCGAGCGCGAAGGTGCCGACCGATTCGCCCGGCGCGCGCATGAAGGTGTTGGCGAGCATGTCGATATCGGCCACCTGCACGTCGAGCTTGATCGCGTCCGCGGCATAGGCCGATTGCGTCGGCAGCACGAAGGGCTCGGGCAGCGCGTTGTGCGTGGTCATCGCGACGACGCCGGTGTGCAGCAGCGCGTCGAGCCGTCCGTCGGGCTGCGCGCCGAGCGCGACGCGCTGCTCGGTGGGCGCGCGTCCGCCGACGACGCGATAGACGCCCTCGCGCGACAACATGATGCGCACCGGCCGCTTCGCCAGCTTCGCCGCCGCGGCCGCGATGACCTGGTGCTGCCACAGCGTCTTCCCGCCGAAGCCGCCGCCGACGAACGGCGACGTGACATGCACCTGCTCCTCCTTCAGGCCGAACACCTGCGCGAGCGACCACGCCACATGCGAGACGCCCTGCACGCTGTCGTGCACGACCAGGTCGTCGCCCTGCCACGCCAGCGTTGCGGCGTGCAGCTCGATCGCGTTGTGGTTGTGCCGCGGCGTGCGATAGACCGCGTCGACCTTCACCGGCGCGGCCGCGAACGCGGCTTCGGCGTCGCCGACTTCCAGCAACAAGGGCTTGCCCTGGAACGAGCCCGGATGCGTGTGCTGCTTCGCGACATCGAAGATGGTCGCTGCCGGCTCGACGTCGTAGCGCACGGCGATCAAGGACGTCGCGTAGTCGGCCTGCTCCTGCGTTTCGGCAAGAACGATGGCGATCGGCTGGCCGTTCCAGTTCACGCGGTCGTCCTGCATGATGGGCAGGCTGTCGCCCGAGGCCGCCTTCGCGGCCGTCATGAACAGCGGCGGGGGCTGCAGTTTCGGCGCGTCGAGGTGCGTCATCACGAGCACCACGCCGGGTGCACGTTCGGCCTCGGCGACGTCCATCGACGCGATGCGCCCTTTCGCGATCGTGCTGTAGGCGAGCGCGGCGAAGACCATCTCGTCCAGGGCGAATTCGGCCGCGAACGGCGCGCTGCCGGCGACCTTCTGCGGCCCGTCCAGCCGCGAGACGGCCTGCCCGATGATGCCGGGGGACGCGATCAACGGATCGGGCGTGCCACCGGGCAGAAGCTGGTCGGGCGCGACCTCGACGGCCTTCTCCATCACGGCCATCGCCGCGCCCTGCACTGCTCCGACGACGGTCTTGACGATGTTCATGCGGACACTCCATGGAGTTCGTTCAGCACCGCCACAATCGTGCGCTGCGCGAGTTCGATCTTGAAGGCGTTGTGCGCCAACGGCTTCGCATCGGCCAGCTCCACGTCCGCCGCGGCGCGGAACGCGTCCTCGGTCGCGGGCTGGCCGCGCAACGCGTGTTCGGCCTTCCACGCACGCCAAGGCTTGTGCGCGACCCCGCCGAGCGCGAGACGCACGTCGACGACGATGCCGTCCTTCACCTCGAGTGCCGCGGCGACCGACACCAGCGCGAACGCGTAGCTCGAGCGGTCGCGCACCTTGCGATAGGTCGACCGGGCGAACAAGGCGCGCGCGGGCAACTCGACACCGGTGATCAGTTCGCCGGACGCGAGGCCCGTCTCGATGTCCGGCCGGTCGCCGGGCAGGCGGTGCAGGTCGTTGATCGACAGGCGGCGCTCGCCGCCGGCGCCGCTCATGTGCACGACCGCGTCGAGTGCAGCGAGCGCGACACACAAGTCCGATGGATGCGTGGCCACGCAGGCCGGCGACGCGCCGAGGATCGCGTGGTTGCGGTTGAAGCCGTCGACCGCGTCGCAGCCCTGGCCCGGCACGCGCTTGTTGCAACGCGAGCCCTCGTCATCGAAGAAGTAAGTGCAGCGCGTGCGCTGCAGCAGGTTGCCGCCGAGTGTCGCCATGTTGCGGATCTGCGCCGACGCGCCGGCCAGGATCGCGCGCGCCAACACGGGATAGCGCTCGCGCACGCTGCGGTGTTCGGCGATGGCGGTGTTGCGCGTCGCGGCGTCGATCATCAGGCCGCCGTCGTCGCGCTCGACGATGGCCGCCGACAGCCGGCTCACGTCGACCAGCACCGAAGGCCGCTCGACCGTCTCGCGCATCAGGTCGATCAGGTTCGTGCCGCCGCCCAGGAATTTCGCGCCATCGGCTGCAGCGCGCTGGACGGCATCGGACGCGCTCGTCGCCCGCGCGTACGTGAACGGGTTCATCGCGCCCCCTCGTGGAATTCGGTGATGGCGTCGACGATGCCGTTGTAGGCCCCGCAGCGGCAGAGATTGCCGCTCATGCGCTCGCGCAATTCGTCGTGCGTCAACGCCATCGCGTCGGCCGCGAGGATGGGCGTGACGTGGCTCGGCACCCCGCGCTCGAGTTCGCGCAACATGCCGACGGCCGAGCAGATCTGCCCCGGCGTGCAGTAGCCGCACTGGAAGCCGTCATGCTCGACGAACGCGCGCTGCAGCGGGTGCAACGCGGTCGCGACGCCGAGGCCTTCGATGGTCGTGATCTCGCGGCTTTCGACCTGCACGGCTAACGCCAGGCACGCGTTGATGCGCTCGCCGTCCACCAGCACCGTGCAGGCACCGCACGCGCCCTGGTTGCAGCCCTTCTTGGTGCCCGTCAGGTGCAGGTGGTCGCGAAGGAAGTCGAGCAGCGAGGTGCGGACGTCGCACTCGATGTCGACCGGCTGTCCGTTGACGATGAAGTGCATGGCACGCGCTCCGCGATGGATGTCGGTTGGGAAGGCAGCGCGGCCGCCGTGGCGCGGCGACGCTGTCGCAAGCGGGCTTGGCGGCAATCGCGGTGCCTGTACGAAAGGGGCGCCACCGCGACTGCGCGCCCTCAGGCATCCGGCAGATGGCCGTCGGCCCGCGCGGCGGCGACGCGGTCGCCCCTTCATCGAGCGCCTGTCGAAACGGTCAATGCGTCCTGCGTTTCGCGCGAGGGGCTTGCCAGCATGAGGCTTCGGCCAACAGGGCGCCCCCGCCACGACAGCCGATTTGCGACAATGCAAGACCGCGAGCCCGATGCGATCCGCCGCGGCAACCAAGGATCCCCGACGTGACCGAGAACCCGCTGCCGTCCATCGACGGCCCCTACCGCGTCGAGGATCATTACCGAAGCATCGTCGAAAGCGCGGTGGACTTCGCGATCATCGCGACCGACAAGGACGGCATCGTCACCGACTGGAGCAGCGGCGCCCGCGCCACGTTCGGCTGGACGACGCAACAGATGCGCGGCCAGACGCTCGTTCGTATCTTCACGTCGGAAGACTTGGCAAGCGGACGACCCGGACGCGATCGCGAACTCGCCTTGACGCAGGGCTGCGCGAGCGGCGAGCGCTGGTACGTCGATTCGACAGGCCGTCGTTTCTGGGGTCGCGGCGAGACGCGACCGTTGCGATCGCAGGACAGCCGCCATGTCGGCTACGTCAAGATCATCCACGACGAGACGGACAATCGCCGCGCCGCGAGCGAGCTGCGAGAGGCGCGCCGGCTCAGCGACCTGATCCTGCAATCGAGCCGCGACTGCATCGTGGTGCTCGATCTCGAAGGCCACACGCTCGAGGTCAGCCCGGGCGGCGTCGAGAGCATGGAGATCACCGATGTGCAGGCCATCCTGGGGCTCTCCTGGCTGCGCGTCTGGCAGGCCGACACGCAGGATGCAGCGCGAGCCGCGCTGGCCGCCGCCAGGGCCGGCGGCCTCGGCCGCTTCCAGGGTTTCTGCCCGACGCACAAAGGCAAGCCGCGCTGGTGGGATGTCGTCATCTCGTCGCTGCCAGGCCCGGACGGCTTGCCGGAACGGCTGGTGACGGTCGGCCGCGACATCACCGACAACACCCTGGCGCAGATCCAGTTCCGTGCCGTGGCCGAAGCCGTGCCGAACCACGTCTGGACCGCCCAGCCCGATGGATCGCTCGACTGGTTCAACGCGCAGGTATACGCCTACAGCGGTGCCGGCGAAGGCGCGCTGAACGGCGCGGGCTGGGCGTCCATCGTGCATCCCGACGACCTCGCCAACGCGGGCGAGCGGTGGGCACAGGCCTTGTCGACTGAACAGCCTTACGAAACGGAGTTCCGCCTGCGGCGCGCGGATGGCACGTATCGATGGCACATCGCGCGCGCGACGGCGATCCGCGGCATCGATGGCGCGGTCGCGCGCTGGGTCGGCACCAACACCGACATCGAAGAACAGCGCTCGGCGCGGGCCGCCCTGGCGGCGACGAACCAGTCGCTCGAAGAACAAGTCGAAGCGCGCACGCGCGAGCGCGACCGCGCCTGGCGCAACTCGCAGGACCTGCAAGCGATCCTGGACGTCGCGGGCGTCTTCCTGTCGGTCAACAATCGCTGGAGCGACGTCCTCGGTTGGGAGAGCGGCGACATCGTCGGCCGCAGCCACTTCGACTTCATGCACGAGGACGACCATGCGCGCACGCGGCAGGTGCTCGCCGGCCACTTCGCGCAGCCGGCCTACGAAACCCGCCATCGCCACAAGGACGGCGGCTATCGCTGGATTTCCTGGGTCGCCAGCCACGACGGCGATTCGATCTTCGCCAGCGGACGCCATGTCACCGCCGAGAAGCAGGCCGCCGTCGAACTGTCGGCTGCGCAGGAACAACTGAGGCAGTCGCAGAAGATGGAAGCCGTGGGCCAGCTCACGGGCGGCGTCGCGCACGACTTCAACAACATCCTGCAGATCATCTCGAGCAACCTGCACCTGCTGTCTCGCTTCAGTCTCGGCAACGACCGCATGCAGGAGCGCATCGCCAGCTCGGAAGACGCCGTACGGCGTGGCGCGAAGCTGTCGAGCCAACTGCTCGCGTTCAGCCGCAGGCAGCCGCTCGCGCCCAAGGTGCTGAACGTGGGCAAGCTCGTCGCCGCGATGGAGGACTTGCTGCGGCGCGCGCTCGGCGAGGCGGTCGAGATCGAGTTGGTCGTTTCGGGCAGTCTCTGGAACACGCTGGTCGACCCGACGCAGATCGAAAACGCGGTGCTGAACCTGGCGATCAACGGCCGCGACGCGATGCAGTCCCGCGGGAAGCTGACCATCGAGATCGGCAACGCGCAGCTCGACGATGAATACGCGCGCCAACACGTGGAGGTGACGCCGGGCCAATACGTGATGCTCGCCGTGAGCGACACGGGCAGCGGCATGACACCCGAAGTCGCCGCACGCGCATTCGAGCCGTTCTTCTCGACCAAGATGGTCGGTGCGGGCACGGGGCTGGGCCTGTCGATGATCTACGGATTCGTGAAGCAGTCGGGTGGGCACGTCAAGATCTACTCCGAGGTCGGAGTGGGCACGACCCTCCGGATGTACTTGCCCAGATCGATGCAGCGGGAGGAAATCCTTCAACCCCTGGCCGCGGAGCCCGCCGCGGGCGGCGAGGAAACGATCCTCGTCGCCGAGGACGACGACGGCGTCCGCGCCACGGTCGTCGACATCCTGCGCGAACTCGGCTATCGCGTGCTCGAAGCGCGCGACGCCGACAGCGCCCTGAACGTCGTCGAGAGCGGCATCGGCATCGACCTGCTCTTCACCGATGTCGTCATGCCGGGTGCGATCAAGAGTACGGAGCTGGCGCGACGCGCCCAGAACAGGCTGCCCAACCTGCGCGTGCTGTTCACGTCGGGCTATACGCAGAACGCGATCGTCCATGGTGGACGACTGGACGCGGGGGTCGAGTTGCTGGTCAAGCCTTACAAGCGTGACGACCTGGCGCGCAAGATTCGGCAGGTGCTGGGGCAGGTTCGGGTGACCGCCAAGTAGCGCCCCCATCGGCTGCGGCGCTTCAATTGCCTGGACGCCGCCGGTGCAACCGATGCCTCACGCGGTGACGTTTCGAGCAGCATCCTGGACGGTTGCCGCTTTCGTGGCGCGCGCGTCTACACTGTCGCGCTCCAACCTCACCGGCAAACCCGGGACGGATACCCGGGCAGGCGCATTGCCGGGTTCACGTCATGGATGAGCCACTTCCCGACGCCGATGCAGCCATGACTGCGCAGTCTTCCTCCCACAACAGCATTGACGAGGCGAACGTAGACGCCCTGCGCTCGCTCCTGCGCGACCAGGAGGCGCAGATCGCGATGCTGCGCGACGAACTCGATGCGACCAACCGCGGCGTGGTTGCCCTCTACGCGGAGCTGGACGACCAGGCGGCGCAGGTGAGGCGCAGCGAGCGGCGATTCCTGGCCATCTACGAACACGCGCCTTGCGGCATCGCCCTGCTGGACAACGCTGGCGGCCTGGTGGCCGCCAATCCCGCTCTGGAACGCATGCTCGGCATCCGGTCCGAGGCTCTCCTCGGTCAGGCCCTGCGTGCGTTCGCCGACCCCGAATGGTCGGAGGCCCTCGACGGCGTGTCGCGGCCCGAGGCCGGGACGATCGTGCGCCGGGAGGTGTCCATGCGCCTGCCCGACGGAGGATCGGCCCGTGTCGAGTGGAGTTCCGCTGCCGACATCGAGGAAGGCATCTCGCTTGCGCTCGCGATGGACGTCTCGCAACGCGCCGAGCTCGAAGCACTGCGGGCACAGTGGCTGGAACGCGAGCGAAGCGCCCGCGGCGACGCCGAGCGCGGCAGCCGCGAGAAGGACGACTTCATCTCCGTGCTCGCGCACGAACTGCGCGCGCCGCTCAACGTCATCGCTGGCTGGGCGCAGGTCTTCAAGCGCACCGCGCCGGATGGCATGAGCCGAGGCGTCGGCGCCATCGAACGTGCGTGCTCGACGCAGGCGCGCCTGATCGCCGACCTGCTGGACATGTCGCGGCTACGGCTCGGCAAGCTGGCGATGACTTTCTCCGAGATCGATCCCGCCGCGGAAGTCGCGCACGCGCTCGATGCCCTGCGCTCGACGGCCGAACAGGCGGGCGTGGCCCTGGACCTCGTCGTGGAAGACGCCCCCGCACGCATCGACGCTGACGCGGCGCGTCTGCACCAGGTCGTCTGGAACCTCGCATCGAACGCGATCAAGTTCACGCCGCGAAACGGTCGAGTACGGATCGATCTCGCGAATGGCAGTCGCGGCGGCGGGCTGCGGATCGTCGTCTCCGACAGCGGGCAAGGCATGCCCGCGGACTTCCTGCCGCGCGTCTTCGAGCGCTTCTCGCAGAGCGACGCCGGCACCAACCGCCAACGCGGCGGGCTTGGATTGGGGCTTTCAATCGTCAAGCAGATCGTCGAAGCGCACGGGGGCTCCATCTCGGCGGCGAGCCCGGGGCCGGGACTGGGGTCGACGTTTGTCGTGGAGTTGCCGCTCTCGCAGACCGGGAAGGAAGCAGGCGCCGGCGCCTCGGCCGACGCGTCGGCCGCGCCACTGGCTGGCGTCGACGTGCTGGTGGTCGACGACGACGACGATGCCTCCGCAGTCATGGCGACCGTCCTCGAGGACCGAGGCGCGACGGTGCGCGCCGCGCGCGACGCCGACTCCGCCTTCGCGCTGATCGCGGCGCGCAGGCCCGACGCCTTGGTCAGCGACATCGGCATGCCGGGCAAGGACGGGTATGCCTTGATCCGGGACATTCGCACCTTGGAAGCGGCGCAACGCGCGCCGCGGTTGCCGGCGATCGCTCTCACGGCCTTCACGCGCGACGAGGATCGTCGCGACGCGTTCGCTGCCGGCTTCGACGCGCATTTCGGCAAGCCCATGCGGCCTTTGGAAATCGTGCGGCAGATCGCGCTGCTGGCGAGGCCATAGTCACCGTGCCGCTGGCAGCGCCGCCGATCGCGCGCCAGGCGCGCAGCGACTCGCGCTGAACTCGACGGGGCACGTCCGACAGTTCTCGTCCTACGTTTCGACGGGCGCTGCCGTCGATGGCGCAGGCAGTCGGCCTACGTGCGAGCCATACCCAGGCATCTATCGTCGGGGCATGGACAAATCCAAGACATCGAGGCCCGCATTGACGGAGCTTCGCGACGCCTTCGCCGACCGCTTCCGATCGTTCGTGAGCCATCGCGCATTTCCATGCGTTGGCGCCAAGTCCGCGTTGAACCGCGGACGCATGGAGTTCGGCGTCTACGACACGCTCGCCGACGACGACGCCGCCGCCTCGCTGTGCGAACAACTGGCCGACTTCGCCGCACGCCACCCCAACCCTGGCGTCGATCCGGTTTCGTTCGTTGCGATGTTTCGCCAGCCTGTCGCCAACGAATCCGAATTCCACCAAAAGCTGTGGGCCCACCTGCAAGCCATGCATGACCTCGACGCCGTCGACCATCCTTGGGACGCCACCGTGAGCGCCGACATCGACGACAAGAAGTTCTCGTTCAGCATCGCTTCCCGTGCGTTCTTCGTGGTGGGCCTGCATCCCCACGCGTCGCGCCTGGCACGGCAGGCGCCTTTCCCCTGTCTCGTCTTCAATTTCCACGACCAGTTCGAAGCGATGCGGCGCGACGGCAAGTACGCGAAGCTGCAGGACGCCATTCGTTCACGCGACATCGCCCTGCAAGGCGACATCAATCCGACGCTCGCCCGCTTCGGCGAAGGCTCGGAAGCCGCCCAGTACTCTGGATTCCCCATCGCCTCGCCAAGCGCGTGTGCATTCGTGGCGAGGCGGGCGTGATGAAGCCGACACGTTGCTGCACGCGGATCGCCCCTCAATCCGGCGCCGGCTTCAAGCTCAAGGCCGGTGACATCCTTCGCGTCGTCGATCCCGATGGCGAGCAGGTTTCAGACCTCTTCGCGTTTCGGGACGGCGAGCCCGCTTGCAGTCTGTCTTCAGGACGCACGATCGACTATGCGAGCAAGATCTATCTGAGCACTGGAGACGTCCTCTGGTCGAACGATAGCCGCCCGATGTTCACGATCCTGCGCGACGACGTCGGCCGCCACGACTTCCTGTTGACGCCCTGCAGCCAGAGGATGTTCGAGATCCTCTACAAGCATCGCGGCCATCATCCGAGTTGCTTCGAGAACCTGTGCAACGCGTTCGAGCCCTTCGGCATCCGGCCCGAACAGATATCGACGACGTTCAATATCTTCATGCGCGTCGACGTGGACGCCGACGGCCGCGTCGCGGTGAAGCCGCCGCTCTCGAAAGCCGGAGACTGCATCGAGCTGCGCGCCGAAATGGACATGACGTGCGCGTTGACTGCGTGCTCGGCGGAAGGGTCGAACAACGGGACGTTCAAGCCGATCGACTACGAGATCATTTCTGCGAGCGCCGCATGACGACGGCCCGGACGCGGCACGCCTGTTCCGCCCCCTTCCGCGACGGCCCGTCGACCTTCTGTTGGACGTTCCCGGGCGCGCATGGCCGAGGCATGGCGCTTGCCTTTTCGGGCCGTCATGCCTCCAACCACGTCGCTCGCCGCCCTCCACGCCGTACTTGAACGGGCGACGCCCAGCCTGCGTCGCGCCGGCGGCGAAGCGCGATGCAGGCTGCTCGGCGAGCTGGTACGCGACGGCCTGACGAACTTGCCTCCGCCCGGAGCCGGTGCGACGCTCGATCGTTGGCGCGCGCTGGCCTGCGTGGCGTCGCACGACCTCGCGCTCGCCAAGCTCTATGAGGGCCACACCGATGCGATGGCCATCCTCGAGGAAGCCGGCATCCCGAATCCGCACCCGCGCGAGACGTGGGGCATGTGGGCCGCCGAGCCGCCCAATGCACGTGTCACCTTCACCGACATGGGAGATGGCCACTGCCGACTCAACGGCCTGAAGGCATGGTGCTCCGGCGGCGCGCATCTCGATCGCGCATTGCTCACGGTCTGGTCGCCAGAGGGACGCGGTCCGATCCTGGCGAGCGTGTCGTTGCGCGACCCAGGCGTCTCGCTGCTCGACACGCCGTGGTACGCCGACGGGATGTCGGCTGCCGACACGGTCGACGTCCGCTTCGACGACGCCGCAGCGCAGATCGTCGGACCCGAGCGCTTCTATCTCGAGCGCCCCGGCTTCTGGCAAGGTGGCGCGGGCATCGCGGCGTGCTGGCACGGCGGCACGGCGGCGGCTGGACATGCGTTGCGCGCGCGGGTCAAGGCAGCGCCCGAGCCGGGTTGGCATCTCCTGCGCGCACTCGGAGAAGTCGACAGGATGCTCGAGGCGAATGCGGCGTTGCTACGCGAGGCGGCATCGTGGATCGACGGACACCCCGACGCCGAGGCGCAAGCCGTCGCGACGCGCGTTCGCGTGAACGCCGACAGCGTGGCGCAGCAAGTGCTCGTCGAGATCGGCCGCGCGTTGGGTGCCGGGCCGCTGTGTCGCGATGAGGCACTGGCCCGCGTCACAACCGATCTGCCCACCTTCATTCGCCAGTGCCATGGCGATCGCGACCTCGCATCGCTCGGGCAATGCCTCGCGCGGCAGGAACAGGTGCCATGGCAACTCTAGACAACGCGCCGTTCGTCAGCGCGGGCCCGCCACGATGTCCCGTCCCCGCGACAGCGTCGAACCCTCGAGACGAGGAAGGCCGACGCATTCGCGGCCAGGGCACACCGGAGGCTGCTTGGCGGCTCTGGGACGGGCTGTCGCGGCTTGCGCGGCTCGACATCGCGCACATGGCCTCGACCGGCGGCCGGATCGTCGTCGTGGCGCCGCATCCCGACGACGAGGTGTTGGGATGCGGCGGTGCACTCGCCCTGCTGGCGAGAGCGGGTCGAGCGATCCATGTCGTCGGCGTCACGGATGGCGAAGCCAGCTATGCCGGATCGCGCCGATGGCCGCCCGAGTTGCTCGGAATCACGCGTCGAAGCGAGCGCGAGGCGGGCCTCGCTCGCCTGGGCCAGACGCTCGCGTCGGTATCGCTCGAGATCCCCGATGGCCAGGTGGCCGCATTCGAGGACGAGCTTGCCACCGCCGTGGAACGCACCTTGAGGCCAGGCGATACGGTCTTGACGACTTGGCGCTTCGATGGTCATCCCGACCACGAAGCCGCGGGGCGCGCGGCGTCGCAGGCCGCAGCGAAGGTCGGCTGCCGATGCTGGGAGATGCCCGTCTGGATGTGGCATTGGGCTGAACCCGGCGATGCACGCGTGCCGTGGGAACGCCTGCACCGCCTCGATCTCGGGGCGACGGCGAGCCACGCGAAGTGCCAGGCCATCGCGGCTCACGCGAGCCAGTTGCAACCGATCCGGAACGAGGGCCGCCAGCCGGTCCTGCCGGATTGGGCATTGGCGCGTCTTCTGCGACCTTTCGAGACGTTCTTCGATCAGGAGTCCATCGCTTGAGTGCCCGATCCTTGTCCGCCCACTTCGACGTCCTGTTCGGAGCGAGCTCCGACCCATGGGGAACGCGCGTTCGCTGGTACGAGCAACGCAAGCGTGCATTGACGTTGGCGATGCTGCCGGCGGCGCGCTACGAACGCGCGTTCGAACCGGGCTGCGCCGTCGGCGAGCTCACCGCGAGTCTGGCCCGCCGATGCGCCGAGGTCGTCGCCACCGATGCCAGCGCTGCAGCCCTGGTGCATGCCAGGCGACGCCTGGCTGACGCGACGAACGTTCGCGTGAAGCAAGGCAGCGTCCCCGACGATTGGCCGGAAGGAACGTTCGATCTGATCGTCGTCAGCGAACTCGGCTACTACCTGAACGAGGACGACCTCGAACGCGTCGCCGCGCTGGCGCGCGCGTCGGCATGTCGCGAGGCGACCTTGCTTGCGTGCCATTGGCGCCATGGCGCCCGCGACTTGGTTCAGAGCGCGGAGCGTGTCCATGCCACCCTGGCGGCGGGCTTCGGCGCTCGTCGCATCGCCCACTATGAAGACGACGACGTCCTGCTCGACGTCTGGAGCGACGACGATCGTTCGCCAGCGCAAAAGGATGGCTTGGCATGATCGGCGTCGTCGTCCCCGCCAACGATGAAGAAGCCATGATCGGACGTTGCCTGGACGCCCTCGCGCTGGCGGCCGGGCATCCCGCCCTGCACGGGGAGCACGTGTACATCCTCGTCGTGCTCGACACCTGCCGCGATCGGACCGAGAAGGTCGTTCTCGAACGCGGCATCGCGTGCATGCAGACCGAAGCGCGCAACGTGGGTGCGGCTCGTGCACTCGGCGCGCAATCGCTGATCGAGGCCGGCGCACGCTGGCTCGCGTTCACCGATGCCGACTCGGAGGTCACGCCAGACTGGATCGTGTCCCAGCTCGATGCAGACGCCGAGGCCGTGTGCGGGGTCGTCGCCGTGTCGGATTGGAGCGAGCACAGCGCGGAAGTCCGCGCCGACTATGAGTCGCGCTACGTCGACGCCGACGGGCATCGCCACGTCCACGGGGCCAGCCTGGGCGTGGCCACGCAGGCCTATCTCCGGGCCGGCGGCTTCGCTCCCCTGCGTTGCAGCGAGGACGTCGCGCTGGTCGCGCGGCTGTCCGAGATCGGAGCCGACATCCGTTGGACGAATTCGGTGCGCGTGCACACGAGCGCACGACGGATGGCGCGAGCGCCGGACGGCTTCGCTTCCTTCGTCAAGGCGCTCGGCGAAACGAGGCCGAACCGATGAATCGCCATACCGATTGGGCCGCCCATCGACGAGAACGCCCACGGCCGGGGCGCCGCTCTTGCCCCTGCCTGCAGGCCTCAAGCGTCTGTTGAATACGTTGTCCCTGCCCTCACGGAGATTTCATGAAAGCCCTCACCTATCACGGCTCGAAGGATGTGCGCGTCGAGTCCGTCGCCGATCCTAAGATCATCGACGCCGACGACATCATCCTGCGCGTCACCGCGACCGCGATCTGCGGTTCCGACTTGCACATCTACCGGGGCAAGATCCCGATGATGGAGCATGGCGACATCCTCGGCCATGAGTTCATGGGCATCGTCGAGGAAGTCGGCCCGGCCGTCCTGCGCGTGAAGAAAGGCGACCGTGTCGTCATCCCGTTCACGATCTCGTGCGGCCAGTGCTTCTACTGCAACCTCAAGCTGTTCGCCGCCTGCGAGACGACGAATACAGGACGCGGCGCGATCGTCAACAAGAAGGACACCAAGGCCGGCGCCGCTCTGTTTGGATACAGCCACCTGTATGGCGGCATCCCGGGCGGCCAAGCCGAGTTCGTGCGCGTGCCGAAGGCCAACGTCGGGCCGCTGGTGATCGCCGACTCGGGCCTTGCGGACGCGCAGGTGCTCTTCCTATCCGACATCCTGCCGACCGGCTACATGGCGGCCGTGAACGCGGCGATCGGCAAGGGGTCGAGCGTCGCGATCTTCGGTGCCGGCCCGGTCGGCCTGATGGCCGCCGCGTCCGCGCGGTTGCTCGGCGCCGAGCGCATCTTCATGGTCGACCATCATCAATACCGGCTCGACTTCGCGCAGCAGACCTACGGCGTCGAGCCGATCAACTTCGACAAGGTCGACGATCCGGCCAACGTCATCATCGATCGCATGGCGGGCCGCGGCGTCGACTCGTCGATCGACGCGGTCGGCTTCGAGGCCAAGGGCAGCACGCTGGAGTCCGCGCTGACGGCCGTCAAGCTCGAAGGCTCGAGCGGTGCGTCGGTGCGCCAGGCGATCGCCGCGACGCGGCGCGGCGGCGCAGTCAGCCTGCCCGGCGTGTACGCGGGCTGGGTGCACGGCTTCCTGCTGGGCGACGTGTTCGAGAAGGGGCTGTCGATCAAGGGCGGCCAGACGCACGCCCAGAACTACATGCCGCAACTGCTCGAGCACATCGCCAAGGGCGAGCTGCATCCCGAAGCCATCATCACGCACACTTTGCCGCTGTCCGAAGCGGCGCGCGGCTACGAGATCTTCGAGAAGAAAGAAGAGGATTGCCGCAAGGTCGTCCTCACCGCGGGTTGACGCGCGCATACCCGTCACCCTATCGACGCGCAGGCCAGGACGCTCCGTGACGGAGCCGTCACCTGCGTGAACCATCGACGCTGTGCGGCGATGGTTCGACGTCTCGCAGCCAGTCACGCACCGCGCACGCACCCGCGGCGAGCGAGGCACGGGGCTTGCCGCGAGCGTCCACCTCATTCAATGCCCTCCGGAGTATTCATGCCATCGCTGTTCGGCCGTTCCATCATCGACGCCTCGACATCGACCGCTCGTTCATCGCGTGTCCCTTTGATCGTCTTCTCCCATCTGCGCTGGGGTTTCGTGTTCCAACGTCCGCAGCATTTGCTGACGCGTCTTGCGCGCGAATTCGACGTGTTCTTCGTCGAGGAACCGGTCTTCGATGAGGGCGAGCCGCGGCTTGAAGCGCACGTGCGCGCACCGGGAGTCGAAGTGCTGACGCCGCACACATCCAGCCGAGCAGCCGGATTCCATGACGATCAGATGCCGCAATTGCAGCGGCTGGTCGCCACATTCTCGGCAGAGCGCCAGCTGATCGACCCGCTGGTGTGGTTCTACACGCCGATGGCGCTGCCATTGCTTGCCGCCCTGGAACCGCGTGCCGTCGTCTACGACTGCATGGACGACCTCGCCTCATTCAAGTTCGCCCCGCCGGAACTCGTGCAGCGCGAAGCCTCGCTGATGCGACTGGCCGACATCGTGCTGACCGGCGGACCGTCGCTCTATGAAGCACGCAAGGACAGGCACGAGAACATCCATTGCCTGCCGAGCGCCGTCGACGCCGAACACTTCGCGCCGGCTCGACTGGACGGAGATGATGCGGACGGCAAGGCCGCGACGACCCTCCATCAGGGCATGGCGCGACCTCGCCTCGGCTTCTTCGGCGTCATCGACGAGCGGATCGATCTCGAATTGATCGCGGGCATCGCGGACCGACGCCCCGAGTGGCCCATCATCATGGCCGGCCCCGTCGTCAAGATCGACCCGGCGTCGTTGCCTCAGCGACCGAACCTGCACTGGATCGGCATGCAGCGCTACGACGCCCTGCCGCACTTGCTGTCGCAGTGGGACGTGTGCCTGTTGCCGTTCGCGCTCAACGAAGCGACGCACTTCATCAGCCCGACCAAGACGCTCGAGTACCTGGCGGGCGGCAAGCCCGTCGTGAGCACGCGCATCCGCGACGTCGAGTCCCTCTACGGCAAGGCGGTGCGCTTCGGATCGAACGCCGACGAATTCGTCCAGGCGGTCGAGTCGCTGCTCGCACGCGATGCCGCCGAACAGGCACGGTGGCGTCTCGATGCCCGAACACTCGTCGACAACTGCACCTGGGACGGTACCGCAGCGCTCATCGGCGAGATGCTCCAGGCCTATGTCGATCCGGCACCAGTGGACGACATCATCGTGGCCAGCGCGGCAGTCCCCGAGCCCGTCGCACTGCCCGCAGTGCCGGCGGAGCTGTTGGTTGCCGCCGCTTCCCCCACCGAGACACACGGCATCCAGCCACTGGCTTCCTGATCGCGCCGCCGTGATCATCGATGCCCACTTGCATTGCACCGGCGATGAGACGACGTCCGACGTCCTCGCGTCGCTCGATGAGGCCGACATCGACATCGGCGTCCTCATCGCGCCATTCCTCCACAACGGCTATTCGATGGCCGATGCCGAATCGCTGCGGCGCGCGAATGCGCATCTCGGGCGGCTCGTCGCAGGACACGGTGACCGGTTGATCGGCCTGGCAGCCATCAATCCGGCGTTGCCGGGCGCGCCGGACGAATTGCGTCGGGCCATCGAAGTCGACGGGCTGCGTGGCGCGAAGATGGTGCCGTCGGGATGGTATCCCGACAGCGCCGTCGTGCAGCCGACCTTCGCCGTCGCCTCCGAGTTGAAGCTCCCGCTGCTGTTCCATAGCGGTGTCTTCATCGACGGACAAGCGAGCCGCTTTTGCCGTCCGATCGGCTTCGAGCCGTTGCGGGATCATCCTGGCGCGCGCGTGACCCTGGCTCACCTCGGCTGGCCGTGGACCGACGAGGCGATCGCGCTCGGGCTGATCGATCGCATCAACGGCGTGCCCGAGGACGACTGCGCGTTCCGCTTCGACCTGTCCTTCGGGCCGCCTCCAGCCTATCGGCACGACGTGCTCGCCAAGGCGTTGGAGGTGCTGGGGCCCGGACTGCTGCAGTTCGGCTCCGACTGCTTCCTGCCCTGCCCCGGCGCCCAGATCGCCGAACGGCGCGGCTGGCTCGAGTCGCTGATGGGCGAGTTCGACCTGGACGCCGCCGCCCGCCGGCGCATCTGGTCAGGCACGGCTGCCGCCTGGCTCGGCATCGACGCGAGCGCCGCGCCGCCGCGTGCGCGCGGCGGTCTCGACCTCGAACACGCCCGCCACGCAGGCCGTCGCGCCGGCTGGCTCGGCGCATCCACGCCCACGCCCTACTCCATCCGTTGCTGCTGAAACGCCTGCCCATGCAAGACGACCACTCCTCCCATGTCCGCGCACCCGGACGCATCCATGTGCTCGAAGTCATCGGCAACGCCATCGTCGGCGGCATGGAAACGTATGTCGAGCGGCTCGTGACGAACCTGCCGTCGGAGCGCTTCTCGGTGACGGCGCTGTGTCCGTTCGAGAGCCCGTTCACCGAGCGGCTGCGCGCCCACGGGCTCGAAGTGCTCGTGACGCCGATGCCGGACGATCCGCCGTGGTCGTCGATCCAGATGGGATGCGCGATGGTCAAGGCCGGCGCGATCGACCTGCTGCATGCACACCTGCCCAACGCGCACGCCCTTGCGGGCATCGTCGGCCGAATGACGGGCAAGCCGGTGCTCGCGACCCTGCACGGCCACCGCGTCGGCTTGCTCGATCTCGAAGTACACCGCAGCGCCGGCACGCATCTCAGCGTCGTGTGCCGACAGAGTTATTTCCACGCGCTCGGGCTCGGCGTGAGCGCGGGGCAGTTGAGCTGCAATCCGAACGGCGTCGACACCGAGGCTTTCCAGCCGCGGCCACGCCCTGCCGACAGCCTGCGCGCGCAGCTCGGCGTACCCTCGGATGTACCCGTCGTCGCCTTCCTCGGGCGACTCTCGCCGGAAAAGGGTCCCGAAGTCTTCTTGCGTGCCGCATTGATCGCCCACGCCAATTTGCCGACCGCGCACTTCGTCTTCATCGGCGACGGGCCCCTGGCGCCGACGCTGCGCGATTCCATCGCACGCTTCCATCTCGCCGACCGGGTGCACCTGGCGGGCTTGCGGCGCGACGTCGCGCGTGCCCTCAACGACGTCGACGTCCTGGTGTCGAGTTCGCACTCGGAGGCCATGCCGCTGGCGGTGCTCGAGGCGATGGCCAGCGGGCTGCCAGTCGTCGCGACGCGCGTCGGCGGCGTGCCGGACATGATCGACCAGGGCGAGTCCGGCTGGCTCGTCGCGCCGAACGACTTCGAGGACATCGCCGCGCGGCTTCAGCAGATCGTCGGCATGCCCGGCGAACTGGCGCGCATGAGCGCCGCGGCACGCAAGCGCGCCGTCGACAAGATGTCGCTGGCCGACAGTGTCGACCGAATGGCGCAGCTCATGACGCGGCTGGTGCCTTCGCGAACATCGCAGCGCGAGATCAGCGCCGTGGTGAGCGACTCGGCGCGGCGCAGAGTCAATGGCAGTCGACAGGCCGCAGTCAACGGTTCGGCCACATCGACACACGAGGACGCGACACCTGGGCTCGCCGACTGAGCGCGCGTCGGCGCCCGGCGGCTTCGAGGATGCGCTCGGGCTTGGGGACTCGGGCACGGATGCGCGATACGTCGACCCCGGGCGATTGCAGCAATCCCATCACGTCGATCTCGCGCGCCGCCTCGGAGCGGCGGCGATGTGCGCGTCGCGTGCGGGCCTCGTTGAACGGCGCTGCGCGAGGCCTGTTCCTCTTCGTCGCTTGACGCGCTTGCGAAGCTAGGCCGTGGCGCGAAGTTCGGGAACCGGGGTGGGTATCGGCTCGTGGTCGTGCACGTAGCGGCGCAAGGCGTCGTCGAGCGATGGAAGCATCGCCCCGTACTTGCTGCGAAGCGCGCAGAACGCAGGCCGAGGCGCTGTCTGACCGAGCTCCGCACCGCGCACCGTGCGAACGAGGCGCTGGTCGAGCCGCGACTCCTCGCAAGCTCGCCGCGCCAGGTCGACCCAGCTCACCGCCCCGGCGTTCGTCAGATGCCACAGGCCCGACTCGCCGTCGATCAGCAGGTCGAGTGCCGCCTGCACCAGATCGGGCACGTAGGTGGGCGACACCACTTGGTCACCGGCGGCCAGCCAGGGTTCTCCACGTCGCAAACGGGCCAGCCCTTGCGTCAGGAAATTGGTCGCGTCCCAAGGGCCGAAGAACGCAGCGGTGCGCACGACAAGCGCACGAGGCGCGCACGCGAGCACCGTGGCCTCCGCATGCGCCTTGGCCCGGCCGTAGGCGCTCAGCGGGGCGATACGGTCGTCCTCGACGTAGGGCGTGACGCTTCCACCCGGGAAGACCAGGTCCGTGGAAAAGCTCAGCAGGCGGATGTCGCGTGCCGCGCAAGCGCGCGCCAGCACGGCAGGGCCTTCCGCGTTCTCTCGCCACTGCCTCGCATCACGCTCGGCATCGTCCACACGGACATACCCCGCCGTGTTGACGACTGCCCAGGGCGCGTGCGTCTCGAGCGCTCGCGCGACCGCGACCGCGTCGGCAATGTCCATCTCCCCGCGCGCGAGCAATTCGTACGGCAAGCCGCGCATGTGGCACAGTCGGCCGAAGGCGCGGCCGAGCGTACCGGCCCCGACGATCAGCAGCCGCGGCCCGCGGGCGGCCGACGCGGTCGACGGGCCATAAGGCGCAACGGCGTGGCGCAGGTCGCGCTGCCACCATCCGCGGCCTGCCAGCGTCGGATGGGATCGCTCCGGCGATCGTTCGCCACACGCCAGCGCACTGGCAAGTTGACCCAAGGCGGTCAATCGCGGTGGCCGAGTGCGAGCGTCCCAGAGGCCCGGTTCGTAGCGCCCTGCGTCACGCGTGAGCAGGCTGTCCCAGTCGACGGTGCCGAAGGCCGCCCAGGCCGTGACCGCGCGTACGTCGATGCCCTCGGCGCGCGCCGCCTGGGCGTCGTCCCACGCCTGCTTCAGCCATCGCATCTGTTCCTCGCGCGTGCAGCCAAGGTGAACCTCCGTGATCGCCAGTGGCCGGCCGTAGCGTTCGTGGGCCTCGCGCAGCCGGCCCGCAAAGCCGTCGATGAGTTGGCCATGCGCGCGGACCGCCTCGATGTCGACGTAAGCCTGACGACCGTTGCCGCCATGCGTGTGCGGCAGGTGCAGTTCGAGCCGATCGTCGAGGAAGCGCTCGCTGGTGACATAGGCATTGATGCCGATGATGTCGGCCGGACACGGCGCGTCGCGCAAGCCCAGCAACTCGCGTTCGCTCGCTCCGTTCGCGCGCATCCAATGCCACAGCGCATGTTGACGGTCGACGCGCCCCGCGAGCAGATCGAATGCGAGCCAGCGACGTTCGTTGTCGAACGCCGCCTGGTCGGCGAGCGCAGGCGTCGAGCGGGTGAATCCGAGGTCGTCGGTCTGGATCAATTCTGCCGACGGATTGATCTCACGGATCGCACGCATCGCCAGTACCGTCGCGTGGACCTGGTTCAGCAGCGCACGCACGAAGCTGCGGTCGTCGCGCCGATGCGGATACCATAGGCCGTATAACGCCGCGAAGCGCGCGGTCGTCACGGGTTCGTTGATCGGCGTCCACGCCTGCTGCTCGGGATAGCGTTCGGCGACGCGCCGCGCATGGCCCGCGAAAAGATACGGGAAACGTCGATCGAGCAGGTTCGTGCGACGCGGCCCGCTGCCGTGATGGAGGAGCCCGACGATCGCCGGAACGCCATGCTCGCGCAGACGCGCCAGCGCAGCGTCCGGCCAGCGCCAATCGATCGCGGTCGCCCTGACGGGAGAGCTGGTCTCCCACAACACGGGCAGGCGGATGCACTTCGCGCCGAGCGAGACGAGGCGATCGAGATCCTCGACGCGCCGGCCGGCGCCGATGCGCTCGCACTGATCGCCAAAGTGCCCCGCGACTCGATTGACGGTGCACTCGGCCCCCGCCCACAGATCGAGCGATCCCCCGATGGCCTCGCGCGGAACGTTCATGCGACCTTGGTCGCGACAGCCGTCGACAGCGCCGCGCCTTCGTCCACCTCGCGTGCAGCGGCAAGACGCTTGAACAGCGTGAGCGACTGCGCGACCACCTGGTCCATGTTGTAGTACTTGTAGGTCGCCAGGCGCCCGACGAAGCTCACGTCGTCGAGCCGCTCGGTCTCAGCCTCGTAGAGGCGATACATGGCGGTGTTCTCGGCTCGAGGCACCGGATAGTAGGGATCGCCGTCCGCGCGCGGGTATTCGTAGACGATCGACGTCGCGTGATGTTTCTGTCCAGTCAGATGCTTGAACTCGCTGACGCGCGTATAGGCGAAGTCGTTCGGGAAGTTGACGGTGCCGACCGGCTGGAACTGTTCCTGCGGCAGGGATTCGTGACGGAATTCGAGGCTGCGGTAAGGCAACTTGCCATGCCGGTAGTCGAAGAACGCATCGACAGGGCCCGTGTAGACCATGCGGCTCCATGGCACGAGCTCGGCGATCTCCCGGTAGTCGGTGTTGAGCATCACCTTGATGTTGGGGTGAGCCAGCATGCGCTCGAACATGCGCGTGTAGCCATGCAAAGGCATGGCCTGGTAGGTATCGGTGAAGTAGCGGTCGTCGCGGTTCGTGCGCGTCGGCACCCGCGCGGTGACGCTGGCATCGAGCTCCGACGGATCGAGTCCCCACTGCTTTCGCGTGTAGCCGCGAAAGAACTTGTTGTAGAGCTCGCGTCCGATCTTCGCGACCACCACGTCCTCCGAGGTCCGGATCGCCGCCGGCGTCTCGGCGCGCGAAGCGAAGAAATCCTCGAGCTCGAAACTGGTCAGGCTCAGGCCGTAGAGCTGGTTGATCGTGTCGAGGTTGATGGGCATCGGCACGGCCTGGCCGTCGACGCTCGCCAGCACGCGGTGCTGGTAAGGGCGCCAGCGCGTGAAGTGCGACAAGTAGTCGAATACGTCCGCCGAGTTGGTATGGAAGATGTGTGGGCCATACGGGTGGATCAACACGCCCGCGTCATCGTGACGGTCGTAGGCATTGCCACCGATGTGCGGTCTCTTGTCGACGATGAGGACGCGTTCCCCGAGTTGACTCGCCAGGCGCTCGGCGATCACGCTGCCCGCAAAACCCGCGCCGACAACCAGCGTGTCGAACCCGTGACCCGCATCGACGGCGGCGCGGCGGGCCGCTCGTCGAACGCCCTCGTCTTGAACTTTCATCGGCTTTTCCCCTGTGTTGTGAGATGCGCGGGGAGCAATGCGCGAACCCGGCATGGACATGTCGCACCCCGGCAGATGCGGCGACCCGGCTGCAGCACCGGCTCGCGGATTGCCGCGTGCCCACTGCCGGCGTCGAGCCGCAATGCGCTGAGGCGGCGCGCTCCGGACTCGGGGCGCGCTGCGATCCGAGTGCGCTTCCTATTCAACCTGAGAGGAGTCATCCATGACCACACAAGATACGTACGTGACCGGCCTGTTTCCCGATCGCGAAAGCGCTGAACGCGCCTACGAGCGTGCTCACGTTCGCGGCTATGACCTGGACGACGTGAACATGGTCATGAGCGACGAGACGCGTACGCGCCACTTCGGCGAAGGCGCCGTCGCGACCGAGCTTGGCAACAAGGCGGCTGAAGGCGCGGGCATTGGCGGAGCGATCGGCGGCACGGTCGGTGCGGTGGCTGCTGCTGTGGCAGCGGTGGGCACGTCGCTCGTGCTGCCGGGTCTCGGCCTGGTGATTGCAGGGCCCATCGCCGCTGCCTTCGCTGGCGCCGGAGCGGGCGCCGCCGGCGGCGGGTTGATCGGAGCCCTGGTCGGCTGGGGCATTCCGGAGGAACGCGTGAAGCAATACGAGGAAGGCATCAAGTCCGGCGGGATCTTGATGGGCGTCAGGTCGCGCTCGAGCAGCGACGCCGATCTGCTCGAAAGCGACTGGCGGGAAGCCAAGGGCACGCAGATCCATCGATAGACAAGAAGTCGTCGCGCCCAAAGCGGTTCCGGCGCGAGGACTTCGAACGGCCACGCAGGCGGGAATCGGCCGTCTCCCGCCATGCACGATCCATTGGAAGGAGGCTCGTCGCATCCAACGGTCGCCACGCCACGCGGACTGCCGTGTCGCCTGCCGCTGCGCCGTCCGTCAGTGGCCCCCGCGGACGTTGTCCAGCGCCGTCTTCGCCTGCTCCTTGGCCCGATCGACCGAGTCCTCGGAGCGCTTCGCGGCATCCGGCTGTGAAGATTGCACGTCGGTGCCCGTGGCAGGGTTGTCGGGTTGAATGGGCTCGGCGCGCCGCGGTGCGGACTGGTCCTTGGGACGCAATGGGTCGGTCATGACGTTCTCCTGACGCAAGGTAGTGAATGATCAGCCAGAGACGCTGGCACCGCTCGCGGCTGATTTCGCGCGATGCGCGTGGTGATGCGTCGCGGATGAAGCCGAACGCTCCGCATGGTGCGCGGCGCGCTTGGCATCGTGCTCGGCGCTCGGGCCTGTGCGAACGAGCGTGGCTGTATCGGAGCTCGAAGCCGCGCGATCCTGAGCGCGCGCTGCGGTCGATGGGCTGACTCCGACACCGCGCGCAGGCGAGGACGCGGCATCTTGCGCTGACGCAACGATGGCCGTCGAACAGAGGCCCGCCACGAGAGCGACATAGGCGATGGTGTTTGGTTTCATGAGAGCTTTCATTGAGGGAGGGACGGCGCAGACGCCGCCAATGACATCGAGCAAGAGAAGCGCCCGGTCGCCGCGGACGGATCTCAGCAATGTCCGCTGTTCTCATGTTCACCATCGAATCGATTCCCGCCATCCGAACCGTCCGCCGCACGCAGCGTCGGCTGGCTCGAGCTGGGCCGTCACGTGCGTCGTCGGTCAGGCGCACTGCGTGCTCAGACGACACGGCGCCGCCTGGGCGCGCGATCCACTCAATCATGTTCGCTGACTCCGACTCTCCCATCGCCGGTGGCTGCCCCGCATCGGCACTCGTCATGGCCGCTCGCGCGGCACGTACGCCGCTGGCCATCGCCGACGCACGCTCGCCCGATGCGCCGATCATGTTCGCCAATGCCGCCTTTGCCGAACTGCTGGGGCGAGACGCGGCGTCGCTCGCCGGGAGGCCGTTGACATCGCTGGCAGCAGCCAGCACCCCGGCACCTGGTTTTGCGCCGGATGCTTCGACGCGGATCGATGCGGAGCGTGCCGACGGCAGTTCGTTTCCTGCGGCAATGTCAACCGCACTGGTCAGGGACTCCGATGGCGCCGTCATGTGTTGGCTCTGCTCGCTCATCGACGCACGCGGAGAGGACGCGGACAATGCGATTGCCCGCGACGCAGCGGCCCTGCGCGCCGTTGCGAAGGCCGCGAGCGATCTGATGCACGAAGCGGCCATGGCCGCCGATGCGCGCGAACCTGGAGATGCCGCCATCGACGCATCCGATATCGCCCTTCGCGCGGCGGCGCGTGCGATCCATGGTCCGCGGGAGACAAATCGATGACCCACACACCTGGCGCAAGCGGCAGGCGTCGCGCGGGATGGCCATGGACGTCCGTGGTTGCCTGCGGCGTCCAGGACGGCGCAACCCTGGCGGCGGACGCCGTCGCAGCAGTCATTCGCGAGGCAGCCGTGGTCGCTGCCCTGTCGCGCGATCTTGGCGAGGCCGTTGCGCGACTGCAAGAGGCCCGGCTCGAACTTGGCGTGGCGACGGACGCGGATTCGCTCGAGGAGGCCCGTCGCGTCGTTGAGACGGCACGGCGGCGCGAAGCACGGGACTGAGCGTCCATCGCGGGCGCACTCGAGCGACGCAGGCGCTAGCGAAGCACGCGCCCGACGGCTCGAAGCGTGGTGGCCTTCATGTTGTTGCGTTCCCTTCGTTCGCCCACGCAGGCCGCTTGTCGACGAACGCGTGCCGCGCCCCGGCGATGCCATCGGGAGCGTCGATCGACCCCGCGCAGAGCTCCACGATCGCCGGTTCGTCGACCTCGAACAGGAACAACGGACTGCCGCACCCCGCGCAGAAGTGGCGCGTGGCGTGCGTCGTCGACGTCCACGACGCCGTTTCGCCGGTGACATGGAGGCTCGCCCGAGCTCCGTTGACCCATGCCTGGAACGCCGAGCCGGAGCTTCGGCGACAGAGGTCGCACGAGCACAGCGCGACCTCGCCTTCGATCGCGCAGGCGTATGACACCTGACCGCACGCGCACCGGCCGGTGACGGCGTGCACGGCTTGGAGCACGGTCACGGGGACTGGCGTGGCTTGAACGAGAACAACGCCGTCTTGACCGCGGTGGGCGCCGAGGGCTTGAACCACGTCGTGTCCTGGATGTGCGAGGCCGTGACGAACAGCGTGCCGTCGGCGCCCTCGGACATCGTGTCGGGCCAGCGCAAGCGCTCGTCCTTCACGACGACTTCGAGCTCGTTGCCGTTCCAGCGCTTGACGGCATTGTCGGTCGGCGACGTGAGGTAGAGCGTGCCATCCTGGCTCATCCACAGGCCGTCGGCCACGTCCGTCGTACCGACCTTCCTGACAGCGGCTTCGACGTCCTTGGACGATGTTGCCAAGGTGAGCTTCCCGGTTGGCACTTCGTACAAGGTGCGGCCCGTGAGGGCCTGGTAATAGAGCGTTGCGCCGTCGTTCGACAACGCGATGCCGTCGGACGCGAACATCGGGCCGCGCCCATCGGGGCGCACCAAGGGCTTGCCGTCGGTCGTGATCTTCACGTCCTTTTCCGGCTGCGTGCTCGAATGGCCGTCGAGTGCTCGAAATGCAGTGCCCGCTTCGAGGTCGACGACGATGATCGCGCCGCGCGTGCCGGAGTCCGTGATGTAGCCCGTGCGACCGTCCGGGCTGACGCGCAGGTCGTTGAGGTAGGTGCCCTGCAGCGCGACCTTCTCGTCGAACACGATCACCTTCGTCACCTTGTTCGTCGCAAGATCGATGCGCACGAGCTTCGGGCCGCCGGGCAGGATCTTCTCGTTGCCCGGCGCGGCGGCATCGACCACCCACAACGCGCCGTGCGTATCCGTCACCACGGACTGCACGCAGACGAAGTGCCTGTCGAGCGGCATCTGCGTCGCCTTCGAATTGCGCCACGCGTTCCAGTCGTCGTCCGGATACGCCTTGAGCCTGCCCCCCGGCAGCACTTCGGCGACCGAGATGGGCGCGTCTTCCGTCCAACGCGGGAAGTTGACGAAACGACGGCCATCGGGCGTCACGGTGATGCCAGTCACCTGATGATCGAACGTGGCTTCCTGCAACAGCTTGCCCACCGGTGCGCCATCGCTCGCAGCGGATCGCGCCGCCGCGATGGCCGAGCCCGCGACCACCACCGCGGCGGCAGCCGCGACACTGCCTGCCACGATCGCTACCTTCTTGACGTTGTCCATTCTCGACTCCAGAGTTGTAGCGGCAAGCGGCAACGGCTATTCCCGAACGAGCCCGGATTGCGGCAAACGTCGATGCCGTGCTCGATCCGAATGCTGCTACGCCGCCGCGACGATGACTGACCCGAGTCGTCGGAGTTGCCAGACGCACGCCCTTGCTGCGCTACACGCGCTACCCTTTGCGGCCGCTCGTACGGGCACCGACCCCACCTCGCTCGGGATGCCCGTCGGGCGCAGCGCTGCTGGCCGCGGAGCGTGGTGGTCGTCGTGGTCGAGCGGCCAGAGCGCCTGGCATCGCTGGAACGGCGTTGCGCTGCGCTGTCGCGCATCTCAGGCACCCAACACGGTTTGCCAGGCTGGGCGTCTCCGCAGCCGTCGGAGGTCGCGGAACTTGCCACCTCGCAACGAACGGCAACCGGGAATCTTCAAAGTCGCGGAAACGCGCGAAACGCTTGGCGCAAAGAAAAACAGCTTAGTGGCCGAAGCTACTAAGCTGCTGATCTGACTTACTATTTTTGGTCGGGGCGGCGGGATTCGAACTCGCGACCCCTTGCACCCCATGCAAGTGCGCTACCAGGCTGCGCTACGCCCCGACAAGCCTTGCAGTATAGCCTGAAATGGCAAGACTTCCAGCAAGACGTCGCGAAGATTTCAGCTGACCAACAACGCGCGGATCGCGAGGAGTTCGGCGCGGATCTGCTCGGTGTCGTACACGCCGCTCGCCGGCGACGAGGCGCTGCCGCCCGTCCTGCGCGCCTGCAACGCTGCGCCCCGCGCCGGGCTCTCGTTGGTCGCCGACACGCGCGGCATGACGGCCGGGGCCGCGATGGCCTTGGCATCGACCTGCGGCACCGCCTCGCCCCGTTCGCGCGCCACGCGCTCGATGACGGCGACGTCGTCGCGCGCCATCGCCGCGAGCGCCTCGTCGTCGTCCGGCGCGTCAGCGCGGTCGCGCGAGAGCGCGCCGCCGGCGGCATCGGCGGCCAGGGCGAGGTCGGCCGGCGCGGGGTTCGACAGGTCGCTCGCGCGCGTGCGCGCGGCGGGGTCGCGACGCGCGCGCGCGCGGGCCGCGTCGTCGCCGGGCAGGTCGTCGTCCGGCGCTTCGCTGCCGAGGGGGTCGGACGGGTCGGCGTGCGGGTGCGCGGGGAGGCCCGAGTCGACGAGCTGGTTGCGCGCACCGCTGATCGTGAAGCCCTGCTCGTACAGCAGGTCGCGGATGCGGCGGATCAGCAGCACCTCATGGTGCTGGTAGTAACGGCGATTGCCGCGCCGCTTCATCGGCTTGAGCTGCGTGAACTCCTGCTCCCAGTAGCGCAGCACGTAGGCCTTCACGCCGCACAGCTCGCTGACCTCGCCGATGGTGAAGTAGCGCTTCGCGGGGATCGCCGGCAGGGGTTTGTTCTCCGCCGTCACGAACGCCCCTCGCCCGCGTCATGCATCGCGTGCGGCGCGTGCAACCCGCACGCCGCGCACGGCTCCGGCATGCGGCCGCGGACGCATCGCGCGTCGTCGCGCCGCGTCGCGCAGGCTCGCAAGCCCCGCTCACTGGCAAATCTCATCGTGTCCGCTCCCGTGGAACTCCCGACCGCCGTCCGCTTTCGAATCAACGGTCTCGCGAGTGGGGCTCAGACTTTACTCGAACTCCTCGGCCGGCGGGATGTCGCCCTGGACGATGGCCTTGAGCTTGTGGCTCGAATGGAAAGTGACGACGTTGCGCGCCTTGATCGGGATCGATTCGCCGGTGCGCGGGTTGCGCCCCGGCCGCGAGGCCTTTCCGCGGATCGTGAAGTTGCCGAACCCCGACAGCTTGACCTCGCTGCCGTGCACGAGCGCCTCGTGCAGCAGGTCGAAGAAGGCCTCGACCAGATCCTTGGACTCGCGCTTGTTCAGGCCGATCCGCTCGAACAGCAGGTCGGCGAGCTCCGCCTTGGTGAGCGTCGGCGTCTCCAGCGACGGCAGGATGACGGTGTCGGTGCGGGTCGGCTCGGTCATGGCGGAGGCGGTGACGACAGGCTCAGGGTGAGGATCGGAGACCGGCGCAGAAACGGGGGCGGCGTCGCGGAATGGGTCGTCCATGGTCGACATCATCGCAGCATCAGGCGCGCAGGCGTGCGCCGCAGGCGGCCGCGGCACGGGCGACGGCCGCGTCGACCGCGGCGGCGATCTGTTCGTCAGTGAGCGTCGCGTCGTCGGACAGCACCTCCAGGCGCACGGCCAGGCTGCGCTCGCCGGCGGCGAAATCGGGGTTCGCCTGCGTCGGGCGATAGACGTCCCACAACGTCGCCGACCGCACCAGCCCCGACGCGTCCGCGCGCAACGCGGCGATCAACGCCGCGTGCGTCACGTCCTCGCGCACGACGAGCGCCAGGTCGCGGCGCGCGGCCTGCTGGCGCGGCAGCGGCTGCGCCTGCGGCACGTCGCGCACCTGCGCCGCAGCGAGATCGAGCTCGAACAGCACCGGCGCCGACGGCAGGTCGTAGCCCTGGCGCCAGCGCGGATGCAGCTCGCCGACATGGCCGACGGCCTGGCCGTCGACGATCACCTGCGCGCAACGCCCCGGGTGCATGGCCGGGTGCTCCGCCGGCGCGAAGGCCACTGCACGCGGCGCCAGCAGTTGCTCGACGTCGCCCTTGACGTCGAAGAAGTCGACATGGCGTTCGGCTTCGCCCCACTGCAGCGTGTCGACCGGCCCCCACGCGAGGCCGGCGATGCGCATCGGCTGCGAGATGCCGGCGACGGTGGTGAGCGTGGACTGCACGCTCGCGTCGCGCGTGAAGACGCGGCCGATCTCGAAGATGCGCACGCGCGGCGCCTTGCGCGCGAGGTTGTTGCGCAGGATCTGCACGAGGCTGCCGACCAGGCTCGAGCGCATCACGGCGAGCGGCGCGGCGATCGGGTTCAGCACCTTGATCGGGTCGGCGTTGCCGGCGAGCTCCTGCTCCCAGCGCGACTCGACGAACGAGAAGTTGATCGTCTCCTGGTAGTCGAGCGCGGCGACGGCGCGGCGCACCGCATGCGTCGAGCGGCTCGA
>FTDG01000028.1_pt1 | contig 39015 bp, 49 predicted proteins | sample 1639751 | NCBI WGS metagenome assembly FTDG01 (sample SAMEA3914869, study PRJEB12502) | metagenome | biome: forest; material: soil | place: USA | collected 2012-03-12 | depth 0.1 m
CTGGGGCGGCGCGCAGGTGTGGGTGTCCAGCGACGGCACCAACTACAAGAAGATCGGCGTCTGCTACGGCCCCGCGCGCGCCGGCACGCTGTCCGCGAACGTGCAGGCCACCGACACCTCCATCGCCATCAACAACCTGGCGACAGGCACGCAGCTGCTCTCCGGTTCTCCGGCGGACGCCGCCAACCTGAACACCCTGTGCTACATCGGCGGTGCCAACCCGGAGTACTTTGCCTACCAGACCGCCACGCTCACCGGCTCCCAGGCCTACACCCTGAGTGGCCTCAACCGCGGCGCCTACCAGACCGGCTCGCTGGCTCACAGCAGCGGCGATCCGTTCGTCCGCGTCGACACGGCCGTGGCCACCATCGAGGACCTGGACCTGTCGATGATCGGCAAAGTCATCTACATCAAGCTCTGCTCCTTCAACCAGTACGGCGGCGCGCAGCAGGGCCTGGCGGATGTCACCGCCACGGCGTACACGATCACCGGCTACATGGCCAAGTTGCCGCCCACCGCGCCTTCTTCTTTTGCCCCGTCGCTTGAGGGCTTTGGCGTGCGCCTCACCACCGGCCGTAGCCCCGATCTCGACATCGCTCGCTACGAGTATCGCGTCGGCGCGTCTTGGGCTGCGGGCGCCCTCGTGGCGGCCGACGGGGGTACTAGCTACCTGTGGCAGGTTCAAGCGATTGGCTCGTACACTTTCTGGGTCGCAGCCGTGGATGCTTACGGAGCATATTCCACCCCACTGTCAGCTTCCATCACCGTTGGCGCCGGCACCGTCTCCGGCCTCATGAATGCCATGAACGCCGATTCTCTGGTGCTGACCTGGGCAGGCGTCCTGGGCTCTTTCGCAAACTACGGCTACGAAGTCCGCTACGGCACGTCGTTTGCCGGCGGCACCAGCCTCGGCATCTACCTGGTCACCACGTACACCGAAAAGGTGAAGTGGACTGGGTCGCGCACCTACTGGGTCGCGCCGATCGACGTCAAGGGCAACTACGGCACGCCGGTCTCGGTGACCGTGGCCATGACCGCGCCCGGCGCGGTGGTCGGTCAATACTCCACCGTCGTGGACAACAACGTGCTGCTGTACTGGCAGGCGCCGACGACCGGCACGCTGCCGGTGGCCTCGTACGAGGTCCGCAAAGGATCCACGTGGGCAAGTGCTGCGCTCATCGGCAGCAATTCGAACTCCACCTTCTGCGGCGTGTTCGAACAGCTTGCCGGCACCTACACCTACTGGTTTGCGGCCATCGATACTGCCGGCACCTACGGCACGCCGGCGTCGCTCTCAGTCCAGGTCAGTCAGCCGCCGGACTACATCCTGCGTGCCAATTTCAACTCGTCGTTTGGCGGCACGCTGTCCAGCCTTTTCATCGAGGGTGGTGCGATGATCGGCCCGATCGACACGACCAAGACTTGGGCCACCCACTTCACAACCAACTCGTGGACGTCGCCGCAGGACCAGATCAACGCCGGTTATCCGGTCTACATCGAGCCCTCGGTGACCACCGGCTCCTACACCGAGACCTACGACTACGGCACGGTGCTGCAGGCCACCCTGGTCACCATCACGCCAACCTACAACATCGTTGCCGGTAGCGAGGCCCTAAGCTGCGTCATCAGCTCTAGCCCCGACAACGTGACCTGGACAGCTCAGCCAGCGGGCTTCTCCGCCCTGTGCGCCAACTTCCGGTACATCCGCTTCGTCATCACGGTCACCGGATCGCCAGGCGCCAACATCGTCCAGATCACCAACATCAACGTGAGGCTGAACATCAAGCAGCGAATGGACAGCGGCACGGCCACGATCGGCGCGCCCGGCGGGACCACGGTGAACTTCGGCTACCCGTTCATCGAGGCGGACTGCCCGGTGGTGCAGGCGGCCGGTCTGGACTCACACTCCAAGCCGTTCTTCTGCGCCGTCATCTACACAGGACCGGCAAACCCCACTAGCTTCCAAGTCCGCATCTATGATTCCACCGGCACCGAGGTCAGCACCGGTTCCGTCACCTTCTCCTGGACCGCACGAGGATACTAAATGTCTACCATCGACTTCACCAAGCCCGCCTCGACGGATCTCTACACGGCGTGGCCGACCGAGATCCAGGCGGCCCAGCTGTCGTTCGGCTTCATGCTGGATCCGACCTACGTCACCGGCTATACGGGCCTGTCCGCCGGAATGCAGCGCTTCAACCGCTCTGGCTCCGGCCTACTCGAGTACTGGACCGGCTCCGCGTGGGCTGCATCATCCACCGGCTACCTGCTCGATGCCGGCGACACCATCACCGGCAACCTGGTATTCAGCGGCTCGGCCTCTCTTGGCATTGGCACAACGCCGTCAGCCCCTTTTCACCTGCTGCGCTCCTCCGCAAATGCGGTGGCCAGGTTCAGTTCCTCGGGCGGTAGCGGACGAGACTGGAACCTGACGTCCTACACCAATGGCACGTTCTCCATCGGTTCTGACCTGACAGCCGATCAGCTTAGCATCCAAGCAGGCAACGTTGGCATTGGCACCACACCGTCTGGTTCGTACCGCTTGAACATTAGCGCAACGGCCAACGGCCAGCTCATCACCTCGCCATCAGGCTCGCCGCAGTCCACGGTGACCGACGGCAATGTCACCGTGTACACCGGCTACACCTCCGGCGCTAGCACCAGCGCTGTCGCGTATTACGGCACCAGCTCTGCCCACGCCCTCGGCTTCATCACTGGCAACGCAGAGCGCATGCGCATCACCTCCGGCGGCGCCATGGGCTTCAACAAGACGCCTGGCGTGACGTACGACTTCCTGGGCGCAGGCGACATGCTTCGCCTAGGCAGCGGCAGCGGCAACAACGTGATCCAGTGCTACTCGTCTGGCGGCACGCTCGGACTTTGGGCTGGCGGCTCGTCCGTCATCTACTCCAATGGCGGCATCGGGTTCCAGGTCGGGGCCACCACCGGCACGTCGTTCCCAACTGGCGGCCAGACGGGCATGACACTCGACTCGACTGGCTTTCTGACGGTGGCCCCTGTTCCGGCAAGCGGCGTACAGCTTGGCCTTGAACTGTACGACGGAAGCACCGGTTCTGGCGAGGGCTTGTACGTGCAGTGGGAGACCGGCAGTCGGGCTGGCATGGTTCGAACCTATGGAGTTGCCAACGCGACGGCCGGCGGTGATTATGTGGTTGCCGTTAACACAGCCAATACCGGCACGCCCACCGAGCGCATGCGCATCCAAGCACAAGGCAATACGGTGTTTAGCGGTGGCGTGTCCACCACCACAAACGCACTTGGCGCGGCTAGCGGCGCCATCACGGCCAACTGCGCCTTGTCCAATGTACACACACTGACCCTTAACGGCAACATGACAAGCCTGACGCTGAGCAATATGCAAGACGGCCAGACAGTGAACATCCAAATCACTCAGGATGCCACCGGCTCTCGCCTGCTTGGCGGTCTTACCTCTGCCAACAGCTACCTCTGGCCCGGCGGCGCCGCAGGCACCCTGTCCACCGTGGCAGGGGCTGTGGACCTGCTGGTCGTCACCAAGGTCGGCACCAAGCTGCTGTGCACTCTCGCAAAGGCGTTCTCATGACCTTCGGCTCGCGCACCTTCCAGGGACTCAACAGCGGTCCTGCCATCGCCCTCACCAGCATCAGCGTGCACAACACGTCGCTGTCGCCGGGAGTCCGATCCACCATCTTCACCCTCAACTCCGACGGCAGCATCAGCTACGGCGTCTCCACAGCTCCGAAGCCTTCGGCCTGGGCCAACCCTGTCGCGGCCGGCACCGGCACCGGCGTGTGGGTAAAGATGGTGGCAACTCCCGGCGACGCCAATACCACACTTGGCGGCATCGCCTCGTCTGGCGCGTGGACGTCGCTGGCCAGTGGCGCCTCGGCCTCGTTCACCAGCGCCAGCAGTAGCGTCGAGGGTCTGGGCACCTACACCATCCAGTTTGCCACCGACTCGGCCGGCTCTAACATCATCGGCTCTGCCACCGGCGGCTGGGACGTCGGCTACACCCCCTGAACAGGAGACGAACGTGAACGTGCTTTCCAACGCAGAGATCCTCCTGCTCATCGCCAACGTCGTCGGCTGGCTGATCGCCACGCTGCTGGGCTGGCTCGTCAAGGGCCTCTTCGACAGGCTCAAGGAGCTGGAGGAGGAGAACAAGCGGCAGACCGCGGCCATCGCCAAGATCCGCGAGGAGATGCCCACCAACTATGCTAGACGCGAGGACCTCAACGACGCCCTGGACCGGATCTTCGACGCCATCCGCAGGATCGAGGACCGCCTCAACAACACCGTCGCGCCGAACAGGGGCCACCAATGAACTTCGACACCGCATTCTCCGTCCTCGTCGATCCCCAGCACGAGGGCGGCTACGTCAACGACCCGAAGGACCCGGGCGGCGAGACCAAGTACGGCCTCAGCAAGCGTAGCTACCCGGCGGAGGACATCAGGAACATGACCCCCGACCGCGCCAAGCAGATCTACGCGCGGGACTTCTGGGGCCCGGCCGGCTGCGACGCCGTGCCCAACGCCATCAAATACGAGCTCTTCGACTTCGCCGTCAACACCAGCCAGCCCGGCCACCCGGCCACGGCGGTCAAGGCGCTGCAGCGCGCGGCCGGCTGCGCCGACGACGGTGTCCTCGGCCCCAACACCCTGCAAAAGGTGCAGAGCATGGACCCGACGCTTCTCATGTGTCGGTTCTTTGCGCAGATCATCCGGTACTACACCGGCCTTCGACCGGACCTCAAGGTCCAATACCTCAGCGGCTGGATGAACAGGCTGGCCGCCAACCTGGAGCAGCTGTGAACTTCAACCTCAAGACCGCGCTGGGCTCGATCGCGCCCACCATCGCCACCATGCTCGGTGGTCCCCTGGCCGGCACGGCCGTCACCGCGCTCGAGTCCGCCCTGGGCCTCGCGCCGGGATCCGGGGCCGACGCCGTTACGGCGGCCGTGGCACAGGGCATGACGCCCGAGCAGATCAGCGCCGTGCGCGCCGCCGACCAGCATCACCTGGAGGTCCTGGCCCAGCAGCAGATCGACCTGCAGAAGCTCAACATGGACTTCGAGCAGGCCCAGGATGCCGCCGTGGCGGCCGACCGCAAGAGCGCCCGCGACATGCAGGTCGCGACCCACAGCCCCATGCCGGCCGTCCTGACGGTCGTGCTCACCCTGGGCTTCTTCGCGGTGCTGGTCGCCCGGATGTACAGGGTGCTGCCCAACGCCGGAGACCCGATCGTGGACCAGATGATCGGCACCCTGCTGGCCGTCTGGGCTGCCTCGGTGGCGTACTGGGTCGGCACCACCCGCGGCAGCGCCCAGAAGGACGCCACCATCCAGTCCCAGGCGGTCGCGGCAGCCCAGCCCTGAGCATCCCGCCAGGTGAAAAAGAGGGCCCGGATCGGGTAGATCCGGGCCCTCTGCCCTTGGTGCGCTACCCGGATTCGGTCCGGGCGCGGCAGGGGACTTTCTGGTCAGCCGGCGGGCGCCATCGGGCGCAGCCACTCGCGGCCTGCCTTCTGCCACAGGTCCAGGCCGGTCCTGCCCTGGTGGTTCTCGGCCACCAGGATCCTGCGGCACCCGGTGTTCAGGAGCAGCTTGGTGCAGTTCGGGCAGGGTGCCAGGGTGACGTAGGCCGTGTGGATCTCGTCCGGCCTGGCGCACTGGACCAGGGCGTTCTGCTCGGCGTGCACGGCCTCGCAGCTGTCCTGGCCCGGCGGCAGCTTGTACCCAGCACAGGCGTGGGGCAACGCCGAAAACTTGACGCGCTGGGCGCGCGGGTCAATTGCCAGGATGCCCATGTCCTGGGTGTTCCAGCCGTACCCGTCGAACTCGGCGCGCAGCTGGTCCAGGCCCTCCTTGATGCCCATGTCCCTGCGCTCGCAGTGGCGATCAGCCGTCAGGTGCTCATTGCAGTGGGGCTGCCCCGCCGCCACCCCGTTGTAGGCGATGGCCAGGACCCGACCGCGGCCGTCTGCCAGGACGCAGCCCACGCCGCGGCGGATGCAGGTCGTCTGCCCCGCCGCGCGGCGGGCCAGGTCCATCAGGTACGTGTCGCGGTCGGTCCTCACGTCACACCCCGCCTTCGGTGTCGTCGGCCGGCACGCGGACCACGGACTCGACCGGGACGCCGGCGCCCTGTGAGGCGTCGAACGTGGTGGACGGGAACACGGCGCCGACCGGGTTGCCGCCGGTGCTGGCATAGAACGTCGGCCAGTTCGCGCCGTCGCCCAGGGCCGCGCGGTGGTCCGGCGCCTTCCAGCCCTCGGGCTTCACGACGTCCAGTGCGGACTTGCGGACCGACCGGCTGTCGTCGGCGCCGGTCGCGCGGACCTTGGACATGTTGGCGCGCTGGACCTCGTCCCAGAGCTGCTGCCACGGCAGGCCCATCATCGAGGCCGTGCCCAGCGCCACGTAGACCAGGTCCACCAGGGCGTCGGCGGCCTTGAGCATGTCGCCGGCCATGTAGGCCTCGTTGTACTCGTCCAGCTCCTCCTGCATGAACTTCTGGCGGAAGCGGTTGGCGTCGTCGTCCAGGAACGACGGGGTGCCGGCCAGGGGCACGCCGAACTTCTTGTGGAACGCCTCGACGTCGTCGAAGTTGGTGAGGCCGACGGTGACGTCCGCCGGGCCGCCGTGCTGCGTGAGCCACAGCTGGTAGTTGGCGCGGTCGTCGTTGAGGGTGGAGAGGGCCACCGGCGTGTAGCTGGTGACCAGGTTGAACTTCTTCATGGGGCATTGCTCCTAGACGTTGAGCGGCGCGGGGACCGCGGGGTGGTGGGAATAGTCGAAGAGCTCGGCGTGCTCGGGTCGGAACTCGAACAGGCTGGCCTCGTCTGCGAAGGCCAGCGATGGCGGGTGGAAGGGCTTGCGGCCCAGCACCGTACCGACCTGCCGACCGTGGTTGAGGTACACGTGGGCGTCGCCGAGCTGGAAGACCAACCTGCCGCTGTCCATACCGACCTCCTTGGCGATGAGCCGCTGCAGCAGCGCGTAGCTGGCGATGTCGAACGGCAGGCCGAGGAACAGGTCCACCGATCGCATGTCCACGCGCAGGTCCAGCACCTTCGGCCAGTCGTCGCCCATCGGCGAGGGGCGGACGAAGCACTGGAACATGACATGGCACGGCGGTAGCACCATGTCGTCCAAATCGCCGGGGTTCCACGCCGTGACGAGGTGGCGGCGGCCATACGGGTTGGCCTTCAGGCCATGCACCAGTTCCTTCAGCTGGTCGACGGCCATCGGCAGCGACGAGCCAACGTACGTGTGCCAATTGCGCCACTGGACTCCGTAGATGCGGCCCAGGTCGCCGGCGAAGGCGGGTTTGAACTTCGAGCCTGCCGTCTGTTCGGCGTTGCCGTCCCAGATGCGGCAGCCCCACTTGTGGAACCCCTCGAGGGTGCTCTCGCCGTGGATGAAGGCCGCCAACTCCGCCTTGACCTGCCCGAACTTCAGCTCCTTGGTTGTGACGGCCGGGAAGGTCACGCTGTTGTCGAAGACCAGCTGCTCTCCGAAGAGGGCCATGGTCCCGACGCCGGTGCGATCCGGCCGCTCGACGCCCTCGGTGAGCGCCTTGTGCATGATGTCGTGCCACTGCTTCATGGCGACCTCAGAAAGGCGCGTCGCGCTCGAGGCGCTCGGCCAGGAACGAGGCGTAGTTGATGAGGTCGAGGGCCGTGTCGCGCAGGCCCTCGAAGTTCGTCGGCCGGCCCTTCAGCTCCGCGTCCACCAGCGAGTTGATGCGCTGGCTCTTGACGTGGAGCATCTGGGCGTACGACGCGTGGCCAAAGGGGAAGTAGACGTCGCGCGCCGAGTGCTGGTCGGCCACGTCCAGCTCGGAGCGGTTGTAGTCGTTGGACTTCTTCAGCACCAGCAGCTGGGCGTCGGCCACGGCCGCGAACGTGCCGCCCTTGGCCTTGAGCGCGTGCAGCAGCTCGCCGACCGAGGCGTCCTTCAGGTACGTCGGGTGCTGCGCGCCCATCGACTTCTCGTGCGTCTCGGCCGGCGGCTTGCGCAGGGACGGCGGGATCCACTCGGCGTCCTCGTCGTGCAGCGCCTCGATCATCATGACAATGGACGAGGGCGCGCAGTCGTCGCGCAGCTTTTTGGCGCGCTCGATCAGCTTGTCGTGGGCGTTGGCGCCCAGCACGGTGTGCAGCGGGTCAGCGCCCATGCGGATGCGGCGCTCGCACTCCTCGGCCACCAGGTCCGGGCCGCCGAGGCGCATCAGCTCCATCACGTCCATGACCGTGAGGTCGGGCTTGCCGCCAGCGCTCGTGCCCTTGTCGGTCCCATTCGATTGGTCTTGAGTCATTCCTAGCTCTCCATTGTTGGTACGGCACCAGCCAGTGGTCGGACGGGTCGACGTCGGTGCGGCCGTCGACGAACAGCACGAGGGCATCCCTGGCGTACTGCCCGACCCCGTGACAGAGCGCCGGCGGCACCCCATCGAGGTAGTCTCGAGAGAGGCGCCTCAGCAGCGCCGCCCTCCGGTTGTAGAGGCCGAGCGGACGGAGCAGGTCCGTCAGCTCGGCGGTGAGCATGGCCTCCGGCCCCGGGCAGCGGTCGAACAGCTCGCGCAGTATGGGCCGGACCTGGTTCCCCGTGGTCCGGTTCAGCAGCGCGCAGCAGACGATCACCCGCCACGGGTAGTGCAGGTCGCGGGAGACGAGCTCCTGCGCCAGCGCCATCGGGCTTACTCCAGCTTGCCCTCCTTCTTCAGCTTTGCCTTGTACCACGCCACCGATGCCGCCGAGGTCCGGGCCGACGGGAAGGTGCGCTGCGTCAGCGTGAGCACCTCCTCGTTGGGCTTCCCGGACAGCAGCAATCCGCTGATGTAGGCGCCGATCCCTGCGGGCTTGTGTCCCGGATCGGTCGACCGCCTCAGCGGGTGGTTGCGCGCGTTGGGCCTGGGGTTTTGATGGGCCATCATGGGTCACTCCTAGTCTATGACCCTCCTCGCTGGTGGGGCCCAGCTTACTTGAGCTGGCCCTCGCTTTTGAGCTTGTTGCGGTACCACGCGATGCTGGCGGCCGACGTCTTGGCACCCTCGAACTGTTTGGCCACGGCGGCCAGCACGTCCTCGTTGGACTTGCCCTTGAGGATGAGGTCCATGCAGAACTGGCCGATGCCGGGGCCGCGCGGCTTGTCGCTCTTGGGCTTCGGGTCGCCGGCCACGCGGGCCGCCTTGCCGGCGAGCTTCTCGGCCGCCGTCTTGCGGGCCGGCTTCGCCGCAGCGGCGGGCTTGTCGGCCTTGGGCTTCTTCTCGGCCGCCTTCGCCGCGGTCTTGGCGGCGGCCTCCGCGGCCTTGGCCTTGTTGTCCTTCTGCTCGGGGGTGGGCTGCACCGCAGCGGCGCCCAGCTTGCCGATGCGCTCGATGGCCTCGGCCTTGCTCTTGAACGCCTTGACCTCGGTCTTGCCGTTGTTCTTGGCGAGGTCGTTGTAGACCTGCACGAGGCCCTTCATGTCGAGGGCGTTGAGGTCGGTGGTGCCATGCGTCTTGGTCATGTAGATCTCCAGAAGGATGAGGGCGACGTCGTCGCCGGGAAGGTAAGCGCTGCGGTTGAGATGCAGGAGGCGCAGCGCCGCCGCCCCCGGATGCTGGTCGAGGGCCTTGTGGAACTGCCGCTCGAAGGAGCTCGTGCTCGAGTGCTGCAGCTGCAGGCCGCTGCCCTCGAACGCGAGGAAGAAGGACTCGCCCTTGTGCTGGCCCACCTCCAGCGCCACGTGGCGGTTGTGGTCGATGCGGAGCCGCGGCTCGGTCTTGTCGTATCTCACAGGAGCTCCCTCTGCAGCGGGATCGGCGAGCGATCCGTGGCGTTGATGAAGTGGATGGTGCGGCCGCGCATGCGGGCCTCGTGGGCGGCCGTCAGCCACTGCCGCTTCGCCACCCACGCGAGGCATGCAAGGCGCTGCTGCCGGTCGACCTCGGACTCGTGGCGCAGTCGCGCCTCGCGCAGCTTGGTCAGCTCGTCGAGGAAGCTCACAGCTCGTACCCCTTGCAGATGGCGCGGCACATCTCGGCCTCCATCATCGAGGCGGTGATGGGCGCGTCGGCGCACTGCGTGTCGACGCCCTCGGGCATCGTGTCGTAGAACATGCTCGCGGCGACCATCTGGACCATCTCCTTGCGGGTGTAGTCGGGGTTGTCCTCGAGCAGCGAGTAGCCCACGTGCTCGAGGTACCACGCGTCCATCTCCTTCGCCGACATCACCTCGGCCGCGGCCTTGGCGCTGCGGGCGCAGAGCAGCATCATGTTGTGGTTCATGTCAGTACTCGTCGTTGGAGTAGTGCTTGCCGCGGCGGACGCGCTTCTTGGCGTGCTTGTAGAGGCCTCGGCCGAGCGCGGCAAGCAACAGCGCAAGGACCTTGACGAGGCTGCTCACAGGGCTTCCACCTTCGCCGACATCACGGAGCTGCTGATGCTCTTGGTGCCCGCCTTGATGGCGAGGGCGCCTACGTTCGGCTCGCCCTTCACGTAGAACACCGCCGTGCGAACGTAGACATCACGCGCCGTGTAGGTGTTGACTTCCACGCGGTGGGTCTTGCCGAGGGCCTTGTGCTTGGCGGTGTTCTCAGCCTTGATCTTGGCCGCCAGGGCGTCGAGGCCTTGTTCAGTCATCTTCATGGTCTTGCTCCTGCGTCACCAGCAAGAAGTTGTTGGTGTGAAGAGATAGTACGCCCAATTGGGACCCTGCGCGCATAGCCGACGCCGAAAGCCGGCAATTATCTACTTGCGGGACTTCTTCCTGCGGCGGAGGGTGTACTCCTTCATGGCGTTGTTGAGCTCCTTCTGCGTGAGCTCCTTCCGCTGCGCCCGCTTCAGCATGAGCTCGTCGACGGTGTCCTCGGCCACGAACAGGTGGCTGAAGACGTGCGAGCTCTGGTTGCCGGACCGCTCGAGGCGGCGGATGGTCTGGTCGTAGAGCTCGTAGTTGTCGGTGAGCGAGTGCCAGAGCACGTGGCACGCGTTGCCGCCCTGCATGTTCAGGCCGTGCGCCATCGAGCCCGCGTGGACCAGCAGCACCGGCAGCTCGTTCCGGTTCCACTTCTCCACCAGCACGTCCGACGCCTTGGCCGTCACGCCGCCGCCGATGTGCGGCGTCTTCTCGCCGAGCGCCTTCTTGAGCCGGACCAGGTCGTGCTGGAAGTCGTAGACCACCAGGCACGGCGAGCCGCCCAGCTCGTCGACCAGGTCCGCCACCGCCTCGGCCTTCTCCAGGTGCAGGTCGAACCACTCCCGCTTGCCCTTGGCCACGATGCCGTCCTCGTCGAGCACCTTGTTCTTGTAGAGGCCGCCGTTGGCAATCTGCCGGCACTTCATGTAGGCGCTACCGCCGTTGACGGCCATGATGCCCTGCTCCTCCAGCTCGATGAAGAACTCCTCCTCCATCTCGTCGTAGACCTTGCGGGCGTTCGGTGGCAGCTCGACCCGCACCACGTTTTCCACGCGCTTGGGCAGCTTGATGTAGTCCTTGGCGTCGAGGCGGAAGACGAACTCGCCGATGCGCTCGTAGATGCGCTTGGCGCCGTCGGGCTGCAGCTTGTAGTCGAAGCCGCCGTAGCCGCTGGGGTAGAAGTAGGCGGCGCGGTAGTGGGTGACGTACGGCCCGAGGGAATAGCCGCCGTCGATCACCTTCATCACGCCGAACAGGTCCAGCAGCGACCGCGGCGCCGGCGAGCCGGTCATGCCGTAGACGTAGGCGAACTGGTCCCGCGCCGCGGCCAGCATCTTGTGGGTGATGCTGTTCGGGTTGCGGGCCTTGCTGATCTCGTCGCAGACCAGGATGTCGATGCCCAGGCGCCGGACCTTGTCGAGCCGCGCGTGGACCGACGTCTTGCCGGTCTTCTCGCTCTTGACCTTCTCGACATCCAGGAACCACTCGAGCACGCCGTAGCTCACGACGTAGATGTCGGCGTCCTGCTCCAGCAGCTTGTCCTTCTTCGTGCCGTCCAGCAGCACGACCTTCATGCCGGCGAAGTCAGCCCACTTTGCGACTTCTTGGGGCCACACGCTTCGGCACACCCTTGGCGGCGCCACGACCACGGCCCTTCGGGCGAGCTTCTTCTTGAGCAGCGTCTTGATGACGGCCAGGACGATGGACGTCTTGCGCAGGCCCGGGTCCAAGAACAGGCCGCCGCAGGAGCGCTGCACGAGGAACTTCGCCGCCTCGAGCTGGTACGGCGCCGGTTCCCACGGCACGGGCTCCTGCCTCGGCCTTGCGGGCGCGGCGGGCGCCTTCGATGAGAGCGATGGCTTCTTCGGCAGTTTCGCAGGTGTGGACCTCATAGCCCAGCTCCTTCAGTTGACGGTGGATGTGGCCCTGCAGCTTGCGGGGCGGTTCGCCTGGGGACTTGAACTCGATGAGCAGCGGGCGGAGCGGCAGCCAGAAGCAGCGGTCTGGCCATCCCCTCCGCCCGAACAGGTTCAGCTTGGTGTGGGCGATCAGCCGCGCGTCGGCCCACTCGCATGCCTTGTCCTCGGCCTTCTCCTCGCGGAGGCGACCGATGCGGACCATCAGTCGGCGTAGGACTTGGCCAACGCCTCGATGTCGCTGCCCTTGACCGCGGCGACCTCCAGGCCCACGAAGTGACGATAGGCCTTGAGCCACGCCGGGAAGGTCACGGCTGGCGCCTCGGTGCTGCGGCTGTACCGGCTGTCGTAGGCCTGACGCGCGTCGTCCGCCACCGGGTCGGGCAGCACGGCGACGTAGCCGCTGGTGCTGATCTCCCGCGTGGTCTCGATCTCCGGCCTCGTCTTCCAGGCCTCGGCCGTCTCCCGGATCAACTTCTCCCGGCAGGCGCGCTTGAAGGCGTCCAGGGACTCCTGATCTAGCTCGGCCGGGTCACCCAGCGGGCCAGCTCCCACGTGGCCGTCGTGGGCCAATTCCTCGCGGGCCAGCGCAAGGCCACCCGCAAGCATTCCGGGGACGATCGGGGGCAGATCCGTGCGATCGGTGGGCTGTCCGGTGCCTGCCTTCAGGCGCACGTAGGCGTTGGCCACCTTGTTCAGCAGCGGGCCGACGTCGTGGCCGCTGGTGTGGTCGTACCACTCACCCAGGGCCTGGAGCAGCGGCGGAAGCATCTCTACCTGTTGAGGGTTGAGCTGCAGCAGGACCTTGCCGCCCTCGGCGAAGACGAATTTCACTGGCGTGTTCATGTTGGTTCTCCTAGCTGTCGTTTGGTCGGGGTTCAGTACTTGCAGGGGCCGCCCTTGCCCTTGCTGAAGTGGCACCTGGTGCAGGCCTTGCCCGGCTTCTCGCGGAAGACCCTGTCGGCGAACATGCCCTTGACGGCGCCGGACCACTTCTTCTGGAGGGTCAGCACGTCCTTCTTGGTGTAGAGCTTCGGCTCGTCCGGCCGCTGCACGCCGTGGTCGACGTACCAGAGCTGCACCTCGACCGCCGTGACGTCGGAGTACTGCAGCAGGCCGGCCAGCGCGTACAGGTCCAGCTGCTCCAGGTGCTGGTCGTTCAGCTTGCCGGTCTTGTAGTCGATGACGACCAGGACGTTGTCCTCCTTGCGGACGTAGGCCGCGTCCACGATGATCCGGCACCACGCGTCGGCGTCGAACCAGCCCGTGGGGCTCCAGTCCTTGGCGAAGCACCACTGCTGCTCGGTCACCAGCGTGGCGCGGTTCTTCTGCAGCACGCGGAACTCGGCCTCGAAGGTCTCGAGCGACTCGGGGCACTTGACGCGCGCCGTCTTCTGGGCGAAGACCTGGGCCTCCTCGTGGACCTCGGATCCGCGCTCGAGCGCCGGCGAGCCGGGCTCCTTCAGCTTCATGAGGTGCTTGTAGAACGCCTTCTTGGCGCACTGTCGGTAGTCGTTCAGGCGGGAGAAGCTCCACGCCGTGAAGACCAGGGGTTGGGCCGCTTTGGCCTTGGGTGCCACTGGCATCGTCTTCTCCTATGCGGCCACGAGGGGCCTGGTTGTGAGCTTGGGTTCCTTGAGCTTGGTGAGCGCGCCCCAGTTCGGGCCGACGCTGCCATCGGACAGCATGAGCACGTCCACCTCCACCGAGGCCATCACATCGCGCAGCAACAGCATCTCCTTGGCGATGGCGCCCTTCGGCGCGGAGATGTTCAGCTCGTCGTGGACGGTCACGCGGAAGATGCCATTCTTCTTGGCCTGGTGGTAGCGGATGATGGCCTCCTTGGTGCAGTCGGCCGACGAGCCCTGGATGAGGAAGTTGATGAGCTTGTACTCGTAGCTCATCATCCGGCCGAACTTCTCGCTGAAGCCGGCAGGCTCGACGAAGTACTCGCGGCCGCCCCAGGTCCTCATCGAGAGGCCGGCCTTGCCAAGGTCAGTGAGGTCCTTGATGAGGCCCTCGAGTCCGGGGAACAGCGCGAGGTAGGCGGCCTTCAGGCGCTTGGCCGTGAGTGTGTCGACGCCCAGACGCTCGGCCAGTGACCCCAGGCCCATGCCGTAGATCAGCGCGAAGCCGATCGTCTTCATCTGGTCCCGGTTGGTGTCGATGCCGTGCTCTTCCATCATCAGGCGCGTGGCGACTTCGTGGACGTCCATGTAGGGGTCGCCGGCGTAGGCCTCCAGCAGCGCGCCGTCCTCGAAGTGGCCGAGCATCCGGATCTCCTGCTGGGCGTAGTCGCGCTTTCCCCACAGGTGTCCCTTCTCGGGCAGCAGGTACTTCCGCACCTCGGGCAGCACCGGCAGGCCGGACCACGCGGGGTGGGTGAACTTGCCGGCCTTTTCGAGGAACGGCTTCGGGACGTTCATGAAGCGCGACGCCGACAGCCGGCCGGTCTTGGCGCCAGCGTCGCCGCCGGCCCCGTGTTGGCGCACCTGGTTCCACGACGGCCGCACGCGCCCGCCGGCCAGCTCCGACTCCCGCAGCCAGGGCAGCAGGAACGTGTTCTTGGCCGTCGACAGCTTTGACCGGTACTGCAGCAGGCCCAGCACCTTCTGGTCGCTGACGGCGTTCAGGATGGAGTCCTTGGCCGTGCTGATCTTGCCGCCCGGCGTGGTGAAGAAGTTCTCCTCCTTGGCCTTCTTCGACTTGATGAGCGCGGCGGCCAGCTCGGTGTCCGAGTCCACGTTCAGGGTCTTGGCCTTGAGCTGCTTGCGAATGTGCTCGTCGCACTGGTCCATGGCGCCGCCGCTGAACATCTCAGGCGTCCCGAACTTCTCGGCGTCGGCCGCGGACCCGTACTTCTTGGCGTCGGCACGCAGCAGTGCCAGGTCCGTGGCCACGCCCTGCTTCTCGTTCTCCATCAGCACAGGCAGCAGGCGGCGCTCGCGGTCGTAGGAGACGGACATGCCGCGCTCCACGATGATCGGGTGCAGCAGCTTGAACAGCCTCAGCGTGCGGATGATGTCGCCGTCGGCGTACTTGCCCACCATCTTGCCCGGCGCCAGGTGGATGAACTCGCCGGCCTCCTTGCGGGACTTGGGCATCAGCTTCTGCGCGATGGCCCACTCGCGGATGGCGTCGCGCTCCTCCGGCGCCATGCCGAGCAGGTCCTGGGCCAGCTCTTTCAGCTTGAGGTTTTTGGAGTACGGGTCGTTGAGGAACGCCAGGAAGACGGTGTCGTGGATCCGTTCCCACGGCGGCACCGGCAGGTCCATGTGCGTGGCGGCCACGTTCAGGTCGAACTTGGCGTGGTGGCAGAGGATGCCGTTGCGGCCGGCGTAGACCGCGGCCACCGCGCGCCGTCCCTCCTCGAACGTGCAGTTGTTCTCGGTGGGGTGGCCCCAGGCGTAGTAGCGCGGCCGCTTCTCGCCGAGCAGCTGGATGGAGACGCCCACCGGCTTCGGCGGGTACTCGGGCGCCGGCATGATGGGCTTGGTCTCGAAGTCGACCACGTCGACGTCGGGCAGCTTGGGCCTAGCCATTCGCGGCTCCCGGGATCACGATGCGCTTGTGCTCGGGGATCTCCACCTCGACGGCGACGGGCGGGTGCACGGTGCCGAAGACGTAGAGCATGACGTTGCCGCCCGACAGCAGCATGCGCATCTCCTCCTCGCTGGGCCGCCAGAAGGTGACCACGCACGGGATGCCGGGGTCGTTCTCGTCGGCCTTCATGAGCTGGCGCGTTGCGGGGATGGGCCGGCAGTTCTCCATGCCCTCGGGCGCGGTGAGGACGAAGTCGTTGGACCTGTGCTGGATGCAGTTCATGTCAGCCTCCCATCAGCTGGCTGCGCTCGCGCTGGCCGCGGAGCTTGTTGAACCGGGCGTGGATGCGGAGCATGTACTGCGTCCGCCGCTGGCCGCGCTTCTCCTCCTTCATGAGGGTCTCGCAGTCGGCCTCGGTGGCGTCGCGCAGGAACTCGTTCAGCATCGACCAGCTGCCGAGCGCGTCCAGGTGGCTCAGTGTCTTCTTGGGCATGTCATCTCCAGTAGGAAGGGCGGCCGGAGCCGCCCTGTTCGGCGCCGGGTCAGAACTTCTTGGGTTTGGCCGGCGCCTTCGCGGCCGCCTTGACCGGGATTACGCGCTTAGCGGCCGCCTTGCCGCGTGCCGGCGGCGCCTCGAACACCGGGTAGGGCTCCTTGCCCCACTTCTTGTCCTCCTTCTCGGAGAGGTCCAGCAGCGCGCCCAGCACGTTGTTCCGCTCCAGCTCGCGGACGGCCTGGAACTCGACGGTGTAGGTCTCGCCGCTCGGCACGACGGACAATTCGGTCAGGAACTGGATGTAGTGCTTGTCGCCGCAGTCGTTGACGAAACCCTTCCAGCTCTTGCCGCTGGTGACCGGCAGCTTGGCGTAGAACACCTCGGCCGCCTGCAGCGCCTCGACGCTCTCCAGCGCATCCTCGGACACCATGGCCAGCGACACGACGTTCTTGCAGGCCTTGCCGCGGCCGGTCTCGGCCGAGCCCCACTCGTTGTTGGGGCAGGATTGGCACTCGTTGGACTGCGGGTTGGGCGCCTTCTCGTGCGGCCGCATGTGGGCGTCGTCGCCGTCCGGCGAGCCCCACGCGTAGCAGGTCGGCGACGCCGGGTTGTTGGGGTCGTACCGGCCCTCGAAGAAGTTGTTCTCGTTTACGACCGAGAGCACGACCACGTTGAGCGCGTTGCCCGGGACGTTGCCGCCCTGGTAGGACAGCTTGCCGCCCTTGAAGGACAGCACGTTCTTCGAGCCGCCGATGGACGACACGACCTTCGCGGCCATCTTGGCCTTCGCGGCCAATACCTCGTCCCACTTGACGAGCGCGGTTCCCGTTGCCTTCGCGGCCGGGGTCTTCTTGGCGGGAGCCGCCTTCTTTGCTGCAGTGACCATTGCTTGGTTCCTCAGGTGCTGCTCTGGGTGTCAGAGCTTGTTGATGGACAGAGACTTGCTGTTGAACTTGCCGACGCCGGGAACGGCCTTGCCGGCCTCCCACTGCTCCTTGACCGAGGCGCCGTTGACGGCCTTGTTGAGGAGCGCGAAGGCGGCGTCGTGCTGGCCGGTCTTCTTCTTCTTGTGGGCCAGGTAAGTCTCCACGATGTGCTCGTAGAGCTTGGACCAGTCCTCGGCAACGGGGATGACGTCGGTCTTGATGACGACGCGGACCACCTTGCCGACGACGCCGGTGGCGTCGCCCTTGGGGATGTTCTCGATGAGGTGCTCGCGGAGGAATCCCTCCTCCGCCTTGAAGCCGTCCGCCTGGCGTGTGAGGGACAGCCGCGACTCGCGCAGCTCGTAGACCTTGTCAGCCGCGGCAGCCAGGGTCTTGGGTGCCTTGAAGGCGGGCTTCTCCGCCTTGGCCTCCTTCGCGGCCGGCAGCGGCGCGGGCTTCTTCAGCGCGGCGGTCTTGCCGGCGGGGATCTTGGCCGGGCCCTTGGCGGGGACGGACGGCTTCTTGCTTGTGGCCATGGAGGCGCTCCTTGTTGAGTGGCGATCGATACGGGTCGGGCCCTCCGGAGAGGGCCCGAGTGACAGACTATGTCGGAAAGCTTTCCGGCTGTAACCCAGCTAGGCCGAGAGGTCGATGGGGTCGCGCCAGCACTTGAATGTCGGGTGCCGCGCCGCCTCGTGCCGGCCGTGGGGGAAGTGCTTGTAGGTGAAGATGCGCTTCATGAACCTGTCGGGGTCGCGGAAGATGGCCACGCGCTCGGTCTTGGTCAGCCTGCCGGGTCCGACTCTGATGGCCGCGCCGGTCCTCAGGTCCATGGCGTGCAGCATCCCCAGCTCGCCCTTGCCAAGCAGGCCGGCGCGGTGGGTGGATCGCCTGCCCGATGGCGCGAGGCCGTTGCCGTTCGCCATGGCCTCGTCGAGACCGACCAGCACCGCCTCCGCGTCCTCGAAGCGCTTGATCTTCAGGACGTTGGCCTCGCGCCAGGTGCAGCGTCCGAACTTGTACCGGCCGTCGGGCGACCTGTACATCGCGCCCTCGAACCCCATCTCCAGCCACGTGTCCTCCAGCTGCGCCGCCTCGCCGGGCAGCTCGACCAGCACCTGCGGCACCACGCGGACCCTGGACCGCGCCCTGTGCGTGAGGTTGTGGATCCGCTCCTGCAGGGCCACCTGGCGGTCGCGGAAGCCCGCCGGCGAGTCCCACATGTCGAACGCGTACAGCATGAAGTCCGGCTCGCCCTGCTGCGACGTGATGCCGCTCATGGTGCGCCGGAGGACGTCCTGGCCGTACGGCTCGCCGACCACGATCTCGCCGTCGATGCCGTGCAGCCCGAAGTCGCTCATCATGCGGTTCAGGTGGTCGTTGGGGAACGCCGACAGCGAGGAGCTAAGCAGGCGGCTGCTCTTCCCCAGCGCCCTCATTCCGTCGATCTTCGGGCTGAGGAACGCCGGGTACCTCAGGGATGCCAGGTCCACCACCGACTCGCTCGGCGCCTTCATGGGCTTGAGTTCCATTGATCGATACCTCCTTGCGCCACGCGCGGCCGGTGAACCTGTCTTGGACGGTCAGCAGCACGGGCATGGACTTGGTGTTGATGGACTCCATCGCGGCCACGTGGACCTCGGTGGGGAAGTGGGCCTCCCTGGCCCTGCAGCGGTCGGCCTCGTCCGGCAGGGCCCTGGCCATCATCTGGGCCAGGAGCAGGCTCGGTACCCTAGCCACCGGGCCCACGCAGCAGGTCGACGGCGTCCAGGAGGACGGAGTCCTGCGCGTCCACGGACTTGGCCACGCGGTCCATGGCCGCCTGCTCCGGCGCCATGGCGGCCAGCTCGGTGGCGAGCAGGTTCAGCTGGGTGCTGGCGGCCCTCAGCAGCCGCACGGCGTCGGCGCGCCGCTCTACGATCGTCTTCACTGGAACTTCTCCTTGAAGATGGCCAGCGCGTGCACGGCCTGCGCCTTGGCGTCGGCCAGCGCGTTGTGGGCCACGGTGGGCATCTCCGGCGCCTTGACGTCCTTGTGCAGGTTCTTCAGGGTGCGGAAGCAGCGGCCGTTCCAGAACTCCCAGCCCGGCTCGCGCTGCGCCAGGCGCATGCCCGTGGCCAGGATGGCGTTGTCGAAGTCGGCGCCGTTGCCCCAGATGCGGACGTTCCGCTTGCCGACCGGGGCGATGAACTCGTTGAACATGTCCAGGGCGCGGCCGATGCCCTTGGACTTCCGCTTGTTGGCCGCGTCGGCGAAGACCTCGCGGGCGCCGGAGCTCTGCGACTCCCACCACTTCAGGGTGTCCGGGTCGACGTGGAACCCCAGCTTCTCGAACAGCGGGTCGTCCCGCGTGACCACGACGTAGAACTCGTCGCCGAGCTCCTGCGTGGCCGGGTTGAACATGACGGCGCCGATGGACAGCAGGGCGCAGCCCGGAGTGCGCCCGAGCGTCTCCAGGTCGACCATGCAGTCCTGCGTCTTCGGGGCTGGTGCCTTGGGCATGCCTCTCTCCTCTTCCAGATGTGAGAAGGCCCTCCGTAGAGGGCCTCGGTCCCGGGAGCTGCCGGGTCAGGCCGCGAGGGCGGCGTTCAGGGCTCGCTTGATGTCGTACTGCGTGCGGACGGCAACGCCCTCCGGCCACTCGACGTTGGCGACGGCCTTCTTCACGCGGGCGCGCTCCGTCTTCAGGGCGGCCGCGACGGCCTTCTCGATCTTCGCGCCGGTCTTGTCGACGGCGGCTTCTTCCTTCTTGGCCATGTGGCACTCCTAGTTGATGTCGGCGCCGTCAGGGCCGCGCCGTTCGCCTCTTGTGATCTTGGGCCTCGTCGGAGCCCAACCGGTCCCGCCGCCGCCCGGGGTCTAGTCGGGCGGACAGGCACGAATCAGGGGACGCTCCCCATCGCAGCTCAGGACTGCGGGGCGTCTCCCGAGGCGCCGGCGGCCGGTGCCGGCGGGGTGCCGGCGCTCGGGGCCGGCGGCGGGTTCAGCGCGGCGTCGGCCGCGGCGGACTCGCCCTGCACGCCGGTGTTGGCGGTCTCCAGCGAGGCGCTCGCGCCCTGCACGGCGGCCTTGATGGAGGCCAGCGTGTCCAGGTCCACCTGGGCCAGGCCGCCGTTGGCCGCGGCGTTGGTGGCGATGGCGATGAGCTGGTCGACCTTGGTCTTCTCGGCCGCCAGCGAGGCATTGAGGGCGGCGACGTCGGCGACGAGGGTGTCGGTGGCGGTCTTGATGCCTTGGATGGCTTGCACGTTCTCTCCTTGGGTTGCGATGATTGCTTGGGTGTTCGCCAGGACCTGACGCATCACTGCGTCCCGCGCCTGGCATGCGGTGTTGCGGAAGGGCCACATGGCGGCTACGCCGTCTTGGCCTGCTCGTTCAGGAACGCCAGCGTGCCCGACTTGCTGAAGCTGATCTCCAGCTCCGGGGTCTTCGCCGCGCTCTTCTCGTTCAGCTTGTGGCCCGCGGCCTCGAGCTCGGCGCGGTGCTGGCGGACCTCCGCCATGCTGCCGGCCCAGCGGACCTCGGTGCGGCCCGTCTGGGTGTTGGCCGCGGTCACCTTGTAGATGCTGCTCACTTCCTGCTCCTCTCGATGCGCCCGAGTCCCTCGCAGGTCGGGCAGGTTGTCAATTCGCGGACCTTGATGCTCACGGTCCTCATGCTGGCGCCGAACCCGCGGCACCTGCACAGCTCGTACGTCGGGCCCAGCTTGGCATCGAACTGGTCGCGGTCCTTCGAGGTCCGCACCAGCGACAGCGCCTGCGAGGCCTCGGCAAACACGGACGCGTGGTGCGCCTGCTCGGCCTCCGTCCCGCGGACCACGCGGTCGGGGTGGTGCTGCCAGGCAATGGCCCTGAACGCCTCGGCCACCTGCTGGTCGGTGCTGGACCTGTTCACGCCCAGCACCCTGTATGGGTTCTTCACTCTCGCTCCTGGTGTTGGAGGGCGGCCGGATCGCCAGGCGTCGTGTTACTGATCCCTCGGCCGCCCTGGGTTCACTTCGTCATGCCTGCCTCCAGTGGTCAACACGTCAGCGTGCGAGCCGATCGTACGCCGCGCTCAGGCGACGCGTAAACCAGCTGGCTAGTTCGGCAGGTAGCCGGTCAGGTAGATGCTCAGCGGCCACGCGCAGGAGACCACCGTCTTGCCGACGCACACGGCCCACGACTCGCCCTCGTTGTAGTGGTCCCAGAGCTTCTTCGCCGCGGCGATCACGAACACGAACAGCAGCGACCACAGGTCAGCGTGGTACACGTCGACCAGCTGCGGCGAGATGGCCGCCAGCAGGCACAGCATCAGGATGCCTGCCACGCCGCCGTAGACCACGTGGTTGGCCCAGTCGGACGGTACCTGCGGGACCTTGTCGAGAACGTCTGTCTTCATCTCACTCTCCTTGCGCCGTCTCCGGCAGTTGTTAAACCCTGTATTCCTTGTCGATGAAGCCCAGGTCCGGGTTCCCGACCAGGGTCCACTTGATCCAGATGCGCTCGCCGTTCTGCATGCGCCAGTGTCCGCGGCGGAAGTGCAGGCGCACGATGCCCTTGTACTCGCCGGCGTCGTGACTGCCGCGGTGCTTGCGCACGTGGACGACGTGATAGGCGTGGCCCACGCGGGGCAGAGTCCTATTCGGCCGGCTCGACAGCTTGTGCGCGGTCCTCTCGGTCAGCTCTGCCTCCATGGCCACGCAGGTCGACGCCACCTGGATGGCATAGGCCATCATGAACGGCTGGAATTGCGGCAGCTTGTTGTCCATCAGCCACCACGGCTTGCCCTCGCGCTTGGCGAACAGCCTCGAGGACGTGGTGAGAAGGCCATCCTCGCCGGTGACCTCCTCCGCCTGGTAGATGAAGTAGTGGACGATCCAAGTGCCGTTGACCTTGATGTTGACCTTGAACTCGAAGAAGCACTGCGGCGCCGGAAGGCGGTACGTCTCCTCGTAGATGAGCTCGTCGCCGATGACGCCTGCGGCCCTCAGCACCTCGTTCCAGTTGTGCTGCACCACGAAGCAGGGCACCGACAGGGCCGCCTGCACGGCATCGGCCGGCGCGTTGAGCTCCTTCATCATCTGCATGAGCCTGGAGCAGTCGTTCTTCATCACCTGAATCTGCACGTCGTCTTCCATGGTCGTTCTCCTGAGTTAGACCCGTCGGCACAATAACGCAATTTACGGCCTGAGTAACCCAGTGGCCTACGAGTGCTTCGCCTTCTTGACGGAGCCGCGCGTGGCGGCGTAGTGCTTGGCCAGCTCCGGGCCCTTGACCCTGGCGCCCAGCCACTCCTTCTGGTTCCTCAGCACGAACAGCCTGCGCTGCCCGAGCTCGGTGGGCAGCGGCTGCCCCTTGTACGCCATCTTGGCGCCGGCGCGCTTCAGCTCGCGGCTGATGGCCGACGCGGTCACGTTCTTCTTCTCGTCCGGGTCGTACACCCGCAGCAGGTCCTGCGACGACCACAGGTCGCCGACCAGCTTCGCCGAGCCGGCGTACAGCATCAGGTCGGGCTCGCGCAGCAGGTCTCGGCACCAGCGCCCGAGCGCGGACTGCGAGTCGTCGACCATGGCGTCCAGCGAGAACGTCTTCATGGCCGGGTCCGCCGCCTCCATGTCGCCCAGGTCCAGGCGCAGCAGGTGGTCGAACAGCGCCGACGCGCCCGGCCCGTCCAGCCAGTCGAAGTACTCGCGCACCTGGTCCTTGGTCATCGGCCCGCACGCCACCTCCCAGATGAAGTTGCGGCGGTTGTTGTCGTCGAGGAAGAAGGCGTCCGGGCGGTTGGACGTGAACAGGTAGTTGATGAGGTCCTGGGCGGTGAACGTCGGGATGTACTTCTCGTTGATGCGGATGGACTCCTGCGTGACGATGACCTTGAGCCGCTCCGCGTGCTTCCGGTTCTCGTGGCCGGTCACGTCGTCGCCCAGCACGAACTGCTTGTTCTGCGCCCAGGCGTTGGTCGAGTCCGAGAGCTCCACGTCGGTGATGAGCGCGTAGTTCTCCCCGTAGATGCGCCCCATCGTCTTGCCGACCAGCGACTTGCCGGTGCCCTCGCCGATGCCCCACAGCAGCGCCGACGTGAACATCTTGGAGCCGGGACGCTGCAGCGGCAGGGCCAGCCAGCGCTCGAACCAGCGCCGCTCCTCCGAGTGGCCGTCGAACAGCCGGTCCAGCAGGTCGGCCCACGGCTTCACCGATCCCTTCTTGGGCTCGCAGCCCCAGCCAGACCAGGTGTTGTAGTCGCCGTCGACGAAGCGGTCCTGGCCCGGCGCGTAGGTCATCTTCCGCAGCTCCAGGCGCTGCTCCCACTCCAGCCAGGACTGCGCGGCCTTCTTCCTGACCATCTTCTCCGTGCCGTCGGCCAGGACCGTGCGCTCCATGTAGTGCTTGTTGGAGTACGCGTGCGCCGTGAAGTCGCTGGCCCGCATCCGCTGCCCCGTGGCCAGCTCCACGATGATGCCCGGGTTCTTGACGTAGGCCACGACCTCCGACAGCTCGTGCAGCGCCTGGGTGGCGGGGAACGTGAGGGCGGACGACAGCAGCTCCTCCACCGCGCCCGGGCCCTTCGCGACCAGCAGGTCGTCCAGGCCCTGCTTGGAGCCGTCGTCCGCGTCGGGCAGGTCGGCCACGCGGCTGATGGCTCCCTTCTCCAGCAGCACGCGGCACAGCTCGTTCCGGGCCATCACCACCATGGGGTTGGTGTGCGCGTCAGAGTCGTAGGCCACCACGACGTCGCGGCCCTTCCAGGCGAAGGCCTTGAGCAGCTGCAGGAACGGCACCTCGCGCCTGGCGCTCTTGAACGAGTACACTCCGCCCAGCCCGATGCAGTGCACGCCGGCCTGGCACATCGCCGCGGCCTTCTTCTCGCCCTCGGTCACCACGATCGGCACGCTCGGGTCCTTCGCCGCGGCCTCCCAGTCCAGGAGCGGGCACAGGTAGATCTCCGGCATGGTGGACCCGGCCTGCACGTACCTGATGGCCTTCCTGTCCGTCTTCTTGGCCACGCCGGACCTGGTGTCCTCCAGGTAGCGCCAGCGGCGGAAGCCCGTCGGCTCGCCCTTGATGTCGAAGTACGGGATCTCGTAGCTCATCACCGCGGGCAGCCCGAGGCCCTCGAGCTCGGACGGGTCGCCCGGCCTGAACCTCAGCTGCGCGCAGATGTCTGGGCTCAGGCCCGAGCGCGCGGCGTCCGCGAGCATGGCCTCCACCACCGGGTCGAACTTTGCCTGGGCCTTCGCCCTCGGCTTCTTGGCTGCGGGCATCAGTTCCCCTGCTCCAGGGTGGGCAGGTACATGCGCAGCGCGGCCTCGATCAGCGACTTCTTGGACGGCTGGCCGCTGGGCCGACCGCCCTTCTTGGGCTCGAGCGGCGGCAGGCCGAGGATCTCCCGCTTCTTGGCGTCGAGCGCGGGCTGTCCGCCCTTCTGGAACGCCTGGTAGGCCACCGCGAACTCCTTCTGCGTGAGCTGCCTCATCGGCGGCTCGGGCTGGGCCGGGTTCGCCCTCGCCTTGATCTTCTCCCTCGTCACGGCCTCCTCCAGCTTGCGGAAGAGGTCGTCCTCAATGTTCACCGTGAACAGCATGCGCGGTCTCCTGGTTGCGTCGCGTCGAGGAGCATTAAACGCCGGCATTATCTAACAGTAAACCAGTTGGGATTTCCCGGGGCCCGGCGCCGAGGCCGCGGTTCCAGAAGAAGTCCTTTCGGATCAAGGGCTTACGCCAACTACAGACATCTCCTTCACCGAGCCCTCCGAGACTTATATGGACCAACCTAGGTATCATGTTCCTTTATCTGGTACCTTGTATATACCATATTGAATTTAGTATAAAAGAATAGAAGAGTAGAGAAACGATCCTCAAAGGCTTGCGAACGCTGGCCCCAGTGCCCTTACTGTTTGTTCTACCCAAATATTCTTTTTGCCTGCCAGCTTGGCGTTTTCTAGGCCAACGGGCCCGGAAGGCTTGCAAACCCTAGCTTTTTCTCCTACGCCATATAGGTTTTCGCGCGCCATCCAGCTGGTTTTCGCCTCGAGCCCGCGACCCCATAATGGCGACCATGCCGCGCGCTCCCAAATCCCAGACCCCAAGCCCCGCGAAAGCCCCAGCTGGGAAGCGCGGGACCAAGCACTTCGCCAAGGGCGACCCGGACACCATCGCCGCCGCCCGCAAGGGAGGCCAGGCCGGCGGACGGCCGCAGGGCGCCAAGTCCGTCGTGTCCGAGGCCAAGGTCAAGTTCCTGGCCCAGACCGGCCAGACCCCGCTGGAGTTCCTCACCGCCGTCTACCGCGACCAGCTCTACTCCGAGTACGACGTCGAGGAGGTCGACGCCAAGAAGGGGCTGTTCCGCGTCTGGCCCAGGCTCGACCCCGTCACGGGCGACCTTGCCAAGGGCGTGCACAAGGTGAGCGTGGAGCTGGGACAGCGCATCAGCGCGGCCACCGCGGCCGCGCCCTACGTGCACCGCAAGATGCCCATCGGGATCGACGGCGGCGAGGGCAAGCCCCTGGCCTTCGTGTCGGCCGACAGGCTGGCCGAGCTGAGCGATGCCGAGCTGGCCAAGCTGCTGGACGTGCTCGGCCGCCTGGGGGTCGGGGCCGAGTTCGAGGGCACGCACCCGACCGTAGACAAGCTGGAGGACTGACCCGTGGCCAAGGGACAATGGAACTGGGGCTTCATCCTGGCGATGCTCGCCAACGCCGGCCTGTGGGCCGCCATCGTCGCGCTGGTGCGCTGCGCGCTGCGGATGCTGTCGTGAAGCTTACCGACCTCGACGCCGAGTTCTTTCGCTGGGCTGAGTACGACGGCAGCGACGGCCTGGGCAAGCGCACGTGCATCCCGCACGTCGCCACGCTGGCCGAGGCCCAGGGCGTGATCTTCGACTGCCCCGTCTGCAGGTCGCCAGGCCACAGCGTCATGGTCGGCTTCCGCGACCGCGGCGTGCCTGCCCACCTCGGCACCAGGGACCTGGCGGGCAACCAGACGCTCTGGCAGGTCTCGGGCACAGGCCTGCACGACCTCACGCTGCAGCCGTCAGTGGACTGCACGCCCAGCAACCCCAAGTGCTGGCATGGCTTCGTCACCAACGGGAGCATCACGTGAAGGGCATGCCAATCGTCGCGGCCGAGATGCTCCGCCGCATGGGTGACGCGGACCAGGTGATCCGCGCCATCCAGGCCGAGGCCGAGCGCCGCCGCTGCGACTGGCCCAGCCGCGCGCGCCAGGACCAGCTGCTGCCGCTCGGCGACTGGATCGTCTGGCTCATCCTGGCGGGCCGCGGCTGGGGCAAGACGCGCACCGGCGCCGAGACCGTCCGCCACTGGAACAGGTCCGGCCACCGCTACGTCAACCTGATCGGCGCCACGACCGACGACGCCCGGGACATCATGATCGAGGGCGAGTCCGGCATCCTGGCCTGCTGCCCCCGGGACCAGCGCCCGCACTACCGCAAATCCGAGCGCAAGCTGATGTGGCCCAACGGCGCCGAGTCGCTCATCTTCACGGCCGACGAGCCCGAGCGCCTGCGCGGCAAGCAGCACGGCAAGCTCTGGTGCGACGAGTTGGCCAGCTGGCGCTACCCGGAGTCCTGGGACCAGGCCCAGTTCGGCCTGCGCCTGGGGTCGAGCCCGCAGGCCGTGGTCACCACGACGCCGCGCCCGACCAAGATCATCAAGGAGCTGGCCGCCGACCCGACCACGCACCTGACCGAGGGCACGACGTACGACAACCGCGCCAACCTGGCGAAGGCGTTCTTCGACAAGGTCATCAAGAAGTACGAGGGCACGCGCCTGGGCCGCCAGGAGCTGCACGCGAAGATCCTGGACGACAACCCCAGGGCGCTGTGGACCCGGTCCGTCATCGAGGGCACGCGGGTCAAGTGCGTGCCGATCGGCGTGACGCTCCAGCGCATCGTGACCGCGGTCGACCCGGCCGTGACGTCCAGCACGACGTCCGACGACACCGGCATCGTGGTCGAGGCCATCGGCAGCGACGGCCACCTCTACGTGCTGGCCGACAACACCCAGTCCGAGGCCACGCCGGCGCAGTGGGCCGCGCGCTCGGTCCGCAGCCACTTCGAGTGGAAGGGCGACCGGATCGTGGGCGAGGTCAACAACGGCGGCGACCTCGTGGAGATGGCCATCAGGGCCGTGGTCCTGGACGACGGCAAGACAGGCGCGCAGGTGCCGTACACCAAGGTCACGGCCACCCGCGGCAAGGCCAAGCGCGCCGAGCCCATCAGCGCGCTCTGGGAGCAGGGCCGGGCGCACATCGTCGGCTCGCTGCCCGAGCTCGAGGACGAGATGTGCTCGTTCGACCCGACGATCGACCCGGACAAGCAGCCCAGCCCGAACCGCATGGACGCCATGGTCTGGGGCGGACACATGCTGATGGAGCCCAGCACCACGGGCCTCATCGACCACTACGCGCGCGAGGCGGCGCGTCTCAAGCAGGAGAAGCAGAATGCCTAAGTCGCCCAACGCGACGCCGGTGCCGCAGGGCATCATCGACCAGGCCGTCGGCGGCATCAGGAGCATGGCCGGCCGCTGGCTCGGCGCCTGGTTCGGCCCCGGACAGCCCATCCCGCCGGTCACCCAGCCAGACCAGCAGGCCGGCGTCAGGGGCCGCGCGTTCGACTACCAGGTCAACGTCAACGCCCAGTACACGGCGCGGCAGGCCCAGGACGGCATCAGCTTCGCCCAGATGCGCTCCCTGGCCGACAACTACGACCTGATGCGGCTGGTCATCGAGCGCCGCAAGGACCAGCTCGCCAAGATGCGGCCGACCTTCGGGCTGACGGACAGTGCCCAGAAGATGGCCAAGCAGAAGGCCGCCGTGGACCAGGCGAAGAAGGACCTGGCCGCGCACCAGGCCAAGCAGAAGGACCTGGCGGACAACCCGCCGACGCCGGACCCGCTCACCGGGCAGTTCCCGCCGAAGCCAGAGCCGGCGCCCGTCGTGCCCGAGGTCGAGCCCGAGGACCCGCGCATCGTCCAGCTGCGCGGGTTCTTCCAGTACCCGGACCAGGAGCACGACTGGGAGACGTGGCTGCGAGCCCTGGTCGAGGACCTGCTGGTCATCGACGCGCCGTGCCTGTACCCGCGCGAGACCCTGGGCGGCGAGATGTACGCCCTGGAGCTGGTAGACGGCTCTACGGTCAAGCGGATCCTGGACGACACCGGCCGCACGCCGGTCCCGCCCGACGTCGCCTACCAGCAGATCCTCAAGGGCCTGCCGGCGGTGCAGTACAACCGCGACGAGCTGATCTACAAGCCCCGCAACGTGCGCACCCACAAGGCGTACGGCTACTCGCCGGTCGAGCAGGTCATCATGACCGTCAACATCGCGCTGCGCCGGCAGGTCCACCAGCTCCAGTTCTACACCGAGGGCAACGTGCCGGAGATGATCTTCGGCGTGCCCGAGACGTGGAACCCGGACCAGATCAAGGCGTTCCAGGACTGGTGGGACAGCCTGCTCGAGGGCAACACCGCCGAGCGCCGCCACGCCAAGTTCGTGCCCGGCGGCGTCAAGCCCTTCCTGACCAAGGACGGCGCCCTGAAGGACGAGTACGACGAGTGGCTGGCCCGCATCGTCTGCTTCGCCTTCCAGATCGATCCCACGCCGTTCGTCAAGGCCGTCAACCGGGCCACCGCCGAGAGCGCCAAGAGCCAGGCGCTGTCCGAGGGCCTGGCCCCGCTGATGAACTGGGTCAAGAACCTGGTCGACTACGTCATCCACAAGTACTTCGGCTGGACGGACCTGGAGTTCAAGTGGGAGGAGGAGGACGACACCTCGCCCCAGATCCAGGCCGAGATCATCTGCGCGTACGTCGCCGCCGACCTGATGACCCAGGACGAGGGCCGCGAGAAGATCGGCATGCCGCCGCTGACCGCACAGCAGAAGGCCGACATGCAGCCGCCGGCCCCTCCGCCGCTGCTGCCGGGCATCCCAGGCGCGCCAAAACCGGGCTCGCCGCCGGGAGGGCAAGCGCCGGGAAAAGCCCTGCCGGCGGTGTCCAAGCGGGCAACGCCGGCAAAGCTGGATCGCAACCGGGCGGCGCAGCGAAGGGCGCAGGACAAGGTCAGGAAGGCCTTCGCAAGCGCGTTCGCGGCTATCACGTCGTCGGCTGCCTCTGCGCTCCGTGCGCGGGCCTCGGACAACGCGCACAAGGCGAGGGGGGCTAACTCCATGGCCCGCGCCCTCGACGTCATGAGCCGCGTCTCGCTGGAGCCCATCGCGGACCAGCAGGACGACGTGGCCGACGCCCTGGCCGAGTCCAGGGCGGACGGCTTCGCAGAGGCCGGCGCGCAGGTGTCCGCGGGCTTCGACGACGACATGCTGTCCCAGGCCAACGACCGCGCCGCGCGCTGGGCCGAGGACGAGGCCGCGTCGCTGGTGCACGACCTGACCGACTCTACCCGCCAGATGCTGGCCGGCACGATCGCGGCTGCCATGGACGACGGCGCGACCAACGACGAGATCGCGGACGCCATCGGCGACGCGTTCGGGCTGAGCGAGAGCCGCGCGGACACCATCGCGCGGACCGAGACGGCCTTTGCCGACGTGGCCGGCAACGTGGACGCCTACAAGGAGTCCGGCGTGGTCGACGCGCTCGAGTGGGTCGCCTCCGAGGGCGACTGCGACATCTGCGAGGACCTCGACGGCAAGACCGCGGCCCTCGGCGACCCCTTCCCGGGTGGCTACGACGGCCCGCCGGCGCACCCGAACTGCCGGTGCGACGTCCTGCCGGTGCTGGCCGAAGACGACAACTGAACCCGCGCGCGAGCGCAAGAACGCCCCGCGGGGCAAGGAGAAAGAGAGATGGCCAAGAGGAACAAGAAGCTCTACGCGGAGATCGCGAAGACCGAGCAGCAGGAGGACGGCACCGTCAAGGTCTGGGGTTACGCCTCGACCGGCGCGGAGGACTCCGACGGCGAGACCATCACCCCGGACTGTATGAAGGCGGCGCTGCCCGACTACATGACCTGGGGCGCGGTCCGCGAGATGCACGACGCCACCAAGGCGGCCGGCACGGCCATCGAGGCGGCTGTGCAGGACGACGGCAAGACGTTCTTTGGCGCCCACGTCGTCGACCCGGTGGCCGTGCAGAAGGTCAACGCCGGCGTCTACAAGGGCTTCTCCATCGGCGGCAAGGTCACCGAGCGGGACACCCTCAACAAGTCGGTCATCAAGGGCATCAAGCTCTACGAGGTCAGCCTCGTCGACCGCCCGGCCAACCCCGAGGCCACGTTCACTCTGGTCAAGGCCCAGCGCACGGACGACGACGAGCTGGACGAGGTTGCCGCGCTGCTGGACGACGGCGCGGTGACCCCCGCCGAGCTGGCCAAGGCCGCGCGCGAGCTGTCCCTGGCCAAGTCCACCGCCGAGACGCAGGACCAGGCCAACAAGGAGAAGGCCACCGAGCTGCCCGTCGAGAAGGGCGCCAACGCCACGGCCAACGGCGGCAGCACCAAGCAGCCGAACATGGACGCCAACCACGCCGTGGGCGCCGACCCGATGGCCAACACCGCCGTGCAGGCCTCGCAGCACGAGGCCAGCGACAGCTCCGACCCCACCGGCAAGGACAAGTCGAAGCCCAAGGACGCCACGGAGTCCGGCACCAAGTCCGCCACGGTCGGCTCGCTGCGCAAGGGCATGTACTCGGTCTCCAACTTCGCCTCGCTGCTCCAGTCGCTCGCCTACCTCTGCTCGGACGCCGAGTGGGAGGCCGACATGGAGGAGGACGGCTCCACGGTCCCCGCCGCCCTGAGCGACTGGATTGCCGCGGGCGCCGAGGTGTTCCGCTCGATGGCCGTCGAAGAGGTCAACGAGCTCGTCGCGTGCCTGGGCGGGGCTGCCGCCAAGGCCACCAAGAAGGGCGACCTGGCGAAGGTCGCTTCCACCAACTCCGAGGACCCCATCGCCAAGGCCCTCGCGCCCCTGAACGAACAACTGGCGACTCTCCAGAAGACCGTGGAATCCCTCCAGGTCAAGAACGAGGAGCTCAGCAAGCGCGCCGCCCCGGGCAAGGCCCTGCTCAAGGCCATCGCCGTGAACAAGGAGGCCGACTCGAAGACCGAGGTCGTCGAGAAGGCCGAGACCCCTCCGCCCGAGGGAACCATGGAGCGCGCCAACTTCGAGATGAAGAAGGCCCTCAGCGCCGGGCAGATCCTGCGCTGAGCAACCCACCAACCCCACGCACGCAACCGCAACACAGGAGTTCCACATGAACCCGACCCTCGAGACCCTGGCGCTCATGAAGAGCGCGCTGGGCAAGTCCGACGACACCCTGGCCAAGACCGTCAACCAGGCATCGAACATCACGGCGTACGACCTGCAGGGTCCCGCCAAGAACCTCTACCCGGTCAACACGCCCATCCGCAACCGCCTGCCCCGCGTCAGCGGCAACGGCGGCACGGCCACGAACTGGAAGGCCATCCAGAGCCTGGCCGGCTCCGGCTACGACTCGATGGGGTGGGTCGCTGAAGGCCAGCGCACGGCGCGCATGTCCTACACCGCCGTCAACAAGTCCGCGACCTACGCCACGATCGGCGAGGAAGACCAGATCACCTACGAGGCCCGCAACGCGGCGGTCGGCTTCGAGGACGTGCGCTCCACCGGCTCCATGCGCGTCCTGCAGAAGATGATGCTCAAGGAGGAGAATGCCCTCCTGATGGGCAACGGCGGCTCCAACGCCGTCGCCCTGGGCACCCCGACCGCGCCGACCCTGGGCGCCGCGGGCTCCGGCGCCACGCTGCCGGCGGCCACCTACTCGGTGATCGTCGTCGCGCTGACCGGCGAGGGCGTGCGCAACTCGTCCGTCGTCGCCGGCGTCGCCACCTCGCAGGTCGTGACCGGCGCGGACGGCCAGACGTTCACCCTGAACGGCGGCTCGTCCAACAAGTCGGCCAACGCCACGCAGGCCGTCACGCTGGGCCAGACCCTGTCCGCCTCGACCCCCGCGGTCAACGGCGCCATGGGCTACGCCTGGTTCGTCGGCACGGCGGGCTCGGAGAAGCTGGAGGCGATCACCTCGCTGAACTCGGTGACCTTCTCGGCGCCGCTGGCCGGCATCTACCAGGCCGCCACCGCGGTGACCGCCGACAAGTCGACCAACTCGCTGGGCTTCGCGGGCCTGCTCTACTCGGCCCTCGCGGCCGGCTCGGGCGCGTACGTGAAGTCCCTGCCCACCGGCACCGCCGGCACGGGCACGGCGATGACGGCCTCGGGCCGCGGCACGGTCAACGAGATCGACGCCATGCTGCTCTACATGTGGAACACGTGGCAGGTCTCGCCGACGGTGATCTACGTCAACGCGCAGGAGCTGAACTCCATCAGCAAGCTCGCGCTGACCGGCCCGTCCTCGGCGCCGCTGCTGCAGATCTTCACGGACCCGGCCTCCGGGTACCAGGGCCTGATGGCCGGCGGCGTGGTCGGCTTCTACTTCAACCCGTTCGCGATGAACGGCGGCATCAAGGTGCCGATCAAGATCCACCCGACGCTGCCCGCGGGCACGCTGGTGGGCTGGTGCGAGGACCTGCCGCTGCAGTACCAGTCGAACGAGGTGCCGAACGTCGCCGAGGTGAAGCTCCGCCAGGACTACTACCAGATCGACTGGCCGGCCCGCACGCGAGCCTTCGAGTTCGGCGTGTACTCCGACGAGGTGCTGGCGGTCTACGCGCCGTTCGCGATGGGCGTCATCTCGAACATCGCGCCGAGCTGAGCATGAGCTCCTAGCGGCGGGAAACCCCACCGCCTTCGCCCGGGGCTCGCAAGGCTCCGGGCTCTTTTCCACAGCAGCCATCAAGGAGAAACAGCATGGCAGACGAGAAGAAGGCGCCCGAGGGCGTCGCCCTGACGCACGCCGACAAGGGCGCCAGCGTCACGGTCGCGGGCGTCCTGTACGCCATCGAGAAGAAGACCGGCCAGGTCCTGGTCGCCGCGGAGCACGTCGCCGAGGCCCTGTGCCACGGCTTCTTCGCCCCGAAGGCCGAGGAGAAGGCCAAGTGAGCGCCGTCCGCTACTTCAAGGTCCCGGCCGAGCGCCAGGACGAGCCCGGCATGTTCGTCGGCGGCCTCTGGATCGGCTTCGCGAAGTCCGACCCGAGCGGCGGCACCGTGGCCACCGTCCCCGCGGGCGGCGACTACTCCTGGGCCATGCCCAACTGGAAGGAGTGCCAGATGGACGGCTCGGACATCCCGGCCGAGCACATCCCGGACTCCGAGGAGGCCGCCGCCGCAGCGCAGGCTGCTTCCGGTACTCCGGAGCAGTCCGGAGGCGAAGAAGGTGCCCCCGGTGAGGCCGGCGGCGCGTCCGAAACCGAGCAGAAGTAGGAGCATTCCCCGTGGCCGACCTTACCACCCTGGCGAACGCGAAGCAGTGGCTTCAGATCCCCGCGGGGAACACCACCAACGACCCTCTCATCAGCGAGCTCATCAGCGCCGCCTCCGAGTACATCCAGACCCGCCTCAACCGCACGATCGCCCTGCAGTCGTACAGCGAGGCGCGCGACGGCAAGAACCAGGACGTGATGATGTTCGCCAACTACCCGGTCTCGGCGGTCTCGTCCGTCCAGGTCGGGCCCGACGTCATCCCGCCCAGCCCCGACGGCATCCAGCCCGGCTACGTGTTCGACACGACGCGGCTCGTGCTGGTCGGCGACCAGTACCTGTTCTGTCGCGGCCGGATGAACTGCCGCTTCACCTACACCGCCGGCTACGCCACGACGCCCAAGGAGATCGAGCGGGTCTGCGAGGAGATGGTCGGCCTGCGGTTCAAGAACAAGGACCGCATCGGCGTGTCCAGCAAGACCCTGGCCAACGAGGTCATCACCTTCACGGCCGCCGACGTCACCGACTCCGCCGAGCAGGTGCTCCAGAACTATGCCAAGGTGATCCCCGTATGATCCGCGGAGAAGTCGTAGGCGACCAGGCCACCCTCCGCGCGCTGAGCGACCAGCGGCTGAAGGTGGTGTCAGGCGTGGAGAAGGTCGTCACCCGCCTGACGATCAAGCTGCTGCGCATGGTCAAGCTCAAGCTGTCGGACGACGTGCTGCACGTCCGGTCCGGCCGCCTGCGCCGCTCCATCAACGCCACGTTCGTCGGCTCGGGCGCCAAGACGCAGGGCCAGGTCGGCACGAACGTGCCCTACGGCCGCGTGCACGAGTACGGCTTGACGGTCACCGTCGAGGAGCACATGCGGATGATGCGCAAGGCCTGGGGTAAGTCGCTGATGACCCCGAAGCAGGTCGTGGTGCACCAGCACACTGTCCACTACCCCGAGCGCTCGTTCCTGCGCTCCGCGCTCGCCGAGATGGGCCCGGAGATCCAGGCCGAGCTCGACGCCTTCAAGCTCACGCTGAGGTAAGGCCATGGCCAACGACTTCGCACTCTTCAACCGCGAGCCCATCTACGCCGCGCTGTTCGCCAAGCTGCAGGTGGCCTCCGGGTTCGTGACCACCTCGCGCCGGCTGCTGCACTGGGCCGACGTCGACCCGACCTCGCAGCCCGCCATGTTCATGGCGCAGGGCGCGCAGGTCTGCGACCCCCAACCCCGCGGGCTGCCATCGGTGTGGCACCTGCAGGCCAAAGTGTACGTGTACGCCCAGACCCAGGACACCGACAATCCCGGGACCATCATCAACCCCATCCTCGACGCGATCGCGACGGCGCTGCAGCCCAACGCCATCGAGAACGCGCAGACGCTAGGAGGTCTCGTGACCTGGTGCCGCATCGAGGGAACCATCGAGACCGACGAGGGAACCCTGGGCAACCAGCTCGTCGCCATCATCCCCATCAACATGCTCGTTTCGTAGGAGGCTCATCATGAGTCAGTACGTCTTTGGCGCCGGCATCATCTGGGCTACTCCGCTCCAGGATGCGTTCGGCAACGCCATCGCCAATGGCACGCCCGTGCAGCTCGCAGTGTCGCAGGAGGTCTCGATGGACGAGTCCTTCGAGACGAAGCTGCTGTACGGCCAGAACCAGTTCCCCGTCGACGCAGGCCGCGGCAAGGGCAAGGTCGGCGTGAAGGTCAAGTTCGGACAGGTCAACGGCCTGGTCGTCAGCTCGCTCTTCTTCGGCCAGACCCTCACCACCGGCCGCACGACCTACAACTTCGACGTCACCGGCGCGCCGATCCCGACCACGCCGTTCACGATCACGCCGACCGTCCCCGGCTCGGGCACCTGGGCGCAGGACTGCGGCGTGCGCGACTCCAACGGCCGGCCGATGACCAAGGTCGCTAGCGCGCCGGCGACGGGCCAGTACTCGGTCGCCGCCGGGGTGTACACGTTCGCGGCGGCGGACACCGGCAAGACGGTGTTCATCAGCTACGCGTACACGAACACCAACGTGCAGAACCCGAACTCGACGCAGCTCAACGTGAAGAACATCCCCATGGGCAACGCCCCGGTGGTGCAGCTGGACATCTTCTTCACGAAGAACGGCAAGAACCTGGGCACGCGCTACCCGCAGGCCATCTCCAACAAGATGTCCTGGCAGTCGAAGCTCGACGACTACATGGTCCCCGAGATGGACTTCGACTGCTTCGCGGACAACAGCGGCAACGTGCTGTACCGCTACCTCGACGAGTAAGACCAACCAGCCACAGCTAGGAGCATCCAATGGCACCCCAAGACGTTCAATTCGACGGCATCCCCATCAAGCTCGGCAAGGACGGCAACGGCCAGGCCCGCGTGCTGGTGCTGCCGCCGCTCTCCTTCAAGTCGCTGAAGAAGTTCCGGGCCGCGATGGCCGGCTTCGACAGCAAGGCCGCGCTCTCGGACGAGTCCATCGACCTCGTGCGCGACCTGACGGAGGCGGCGCTGAAACGCAACTACCCCGACATGGACTACGGCTTCCTGGACGACGTCCTCGACGCCGGAAACATGATGCACATCATGCAGTGCGTGATGGACGTCAGCGGGATGAAGCGCAAGGAGTACGAGGAGAGCATCAAGGGGTCGCCCGCGGACCCTTCGACTGGGACGAGCTCTACGGGTTCCTGATAACCGCCACGGGGTGGACCTGGGAATACATCGACGACTTCATGACCCTGCCCAGGCTGGAGGGCATGAACAAGAGCTGGAAGATGAGTCCCCCGGTCCACGTCGCGGTGGCCAGGTACCTGGGCTGGGGCAAGGGCTCGTCCCAGGAAGACGGCGGAGACGTCGAGCAGATGATGGCGGGCCTTCCCGCCGCGGAGTTTAAGCGATGAGCGACACCGAGACCAAGGTAGTAATCTCCGGCGACGGCAGCGGGGCCGTCGAGGCGATGAAGACCGCCGGCGACGCGGTCCAGTCCGGCGCCGCCAACATGAAGAGCGCGCTGAACGAGCTCGGCGAGTCCTTCGGGAAGCTCACCGGGCTCTTCGCCACCCTGACCGCCATCGTCGGCGGCGGGGCCTTCTTCAAGGAGGCCATGGCCGAGTCCTCCAAGCTCACCGGCGAGGTGCTGCGGCTGTCCAAGTCGCTGGGCATCACCGCCGAGGAGGCCGGCACCCTCAACTCCGCGCTGGGCATGATCGGCTCGGACGCGGACACCTACGTCGGCACGTTCCAGCGGTTCGCGCAGCAGCTGCGCCGCAACGAGGACGGGCTGCAGCGGATGGGCCTCGCCACCCGCGACTCGAACGGCAACCTGCGCGACGCCAACGAGGTGTTCACCGAGGCGCTGCAGGTCGTCAGCCAGTACAAGCCCGGCCTGGACCAGACCACGGCCGCGCAGCAGCTGTTCGGCAAGTCCATCGACGACGTGATGAAGCTCCAGAAGCTCAACAACGACGTCATGGAGGAGGCCAAGGCCAAGAACGAGGCGCTAGGCCTCGTGGTCACCCAGCAGAACGTCGAGGCCAACAAGGCGTACAAGCTGGCCATGCACGACGTGAACGAGGTGATGGAGGCCGTCATGAAGACGATCGGCGACGCCGTCATGCCGGCGTTCACCGAACTCGCGCAGTACCTGGCCAGCACCGGACCCTACGTCATCGAGGTCTTCAAGGGCGCGCTAGCCGGCCTGATGCTGGTCTTCCGCTCGGTGTCCGCCGTCGTCAAGACCGTGGCGGCCGTCATCTTCGAGTGGATCAACTACACGATGGACCAGATCGGCAACCTCGGCACGCTGATCGACGACGTGCTGCACGGCCGGTGGAAGAAGGCGGCCGACGACGTGGTCACCATGAAGGACCGCATGGTCCAGTCCTTCGTCAACATCAAGGACGCGGCGGTCGACAACTTCAAGGACGCCAGCGACGCCTACGCCAAGGACCTCGGCAACCTGTACGACCCGAAGGTCGCGGCTGGCAGCACCGGCAAGAAGGGCACCAGGACGCAGGGCGACCTCAAGGAGGGCCGCGAGAAGAAGCCCGAAGACCACGCCGCCATCTACGAGGCGGAGCTGGCCGAGATGAAGGCCAAGTATGCCGAAGAGAACGACATGCGCGAGATGTCGAAGCAGGACGAGCTGCAGTACTGGCAGGACGTCCTCGGCTATGCCGACATCTCCGCCACCGACCGGATCAACATCGAGAAGAAGGTGGCGGAGACCAAGCTCGCCATCATGAAGGAGCTGAAGCAGACGGAGGAGGCGCTCGAGCAGGAGCGCATCGCGCAGGCCCAGAAGATGGCCGGCCTCGCGATCGACGCCAAGCGCCAGGAGCTGGACGCGAAGGTCCAGATGGGCGTGGTGTCGGCCGGCGAGCAGATCAAGGAGGAGCAGAAGCTCGAGGAGGAGCGCTTCCGCATCACCAAGGACGGCATCGACGCGCGCCTGGCCATCCTCGCCAAGGACCCGACCAAGAACGTCGTGGCCCTACGCAAGCTCAACGACGAGCTGGACGCGGAGGAGGCGGCGCACATGAACAAGGTGCGGCAGCTCGAGCTGAAGGACAACCAGGAGTCGCTGAAGGACTACCAGGAGACCTTCAGCAAGATCGGCAGCGCCTTCGCCAGCACCATCCAGTCCCTGATGACCCACCAGATGACCTGGTCGCAGGCCGTCAAGAGCATGTTCTCGCAGACCATGTCCGCCATCGCTTCGTTCATCGCGCAGTACCTGGAGAAGAAGCTCGCCGCGTTCGCCATCGAGAAGGCCATCAACATGGCCGGCATCGCGGGCGACTCGGCCAAGGCAGGCTCCGGCGCCGCGTCCTCGGTGGCCTCCATTCCGTACGTCGGCCCGGTGCTGGCGCTCGCCGCGATGGCCGCCGTGTTCGCCGCCACCATCGGCATGCAGTCCAACGTCAAGTCCGCCCGCGGCGGCTACGACATCCCAAGCGGCATGAACCCGATGGTCCAGACCCACGAGGAGGAGATGATCCTCCCGAAGGAGCAGGCCAACGCCGTCCGCGACATGGCCGACGGCCGCAACGCCGGCGGCCTGACCATCAACGCCACGCCCATGCCCGGAGGCTTCTGGATGATGCACCAGAACGAGCTCCTGAAGGTCGTGGGCAACGGCACCAAGTACCGGAGGGGCTGAAGTGAGCAACCTGATCTACCCGACGCTGCCGGGCCTCGACTTCGGCGTGAGCCGGACCGTCATGGCCCCGCCCGTCGCCATCAAGACGACGCCGTCGCTGCGCGAGTACCGCGCACGGAACTCCAGCTACACGAGGTACGGCTACTCGCTCGCCTACGAGTTCCTGCGCACCCGCGGCGCGTGGACCGAGCTGCAGACCATCGTCGGGTTTTTCAACCTGGTCGGCGGCCCGTGGGACTCGTTCCTGTTTAACGACCCGGACGACAATACGGCTACGGC